>Ga0123519_10000974_pt1 | contig 49898 bp, 38 predicted proteins | sample YelNatPaOPRAMG02_FD_87396 | JGI IMG/M metagenome (GOLD analysis project Ga0123519, IMG submission 87396) | Hot spring microbial communities from Yellowstone National Park - Yellowstone National Park OP-RAMG-02 (version 2) | ecosystem: Environmental > Aquatic > Thermal springs > Hot (42-90C) ...
CAGGAGCAGCGTGTCGCAATCGCACGCGCAATCGTCACCGACCCGAAAATCATACTCGCTGACGAACCGACAGGCGACCTTGATTCAAAATCAAAAGACGAAATCGTCAATCTTTTGAAACAACTTAATGAGCGGTTTAATAAAACGGTCATACTCGTCACGCACGACCCGAGTGTTGCCGCAGTCGCTTCCAGAAGATTACATCTCGATAAAGGTATTCTCTCAGAAGAGAAAGTAACTAAGGAGGAAGTCAGATGTTGATGTTATTACGCCTTGCGCTTAAGAATGCTTCTGGAAACCGGATAAGGACGGTGCTGACCATCATTGGCGTGTCTGTTGCGATTTTCATATTCTGCTTCTTCCAGTCAATCCAAGACGCAATGTCGCGGATTATAAAAGACGCCGGGGAACAGAACAATCTCGTTGTGATGGAAAAAGTGATATCCTGTCCAAGCAACAGTTATCTTCCCGACAATTATGTCGAGAAGATAGAGAAGATGCCTGAGGTTGAGATAGCGATGCCCGTGCTTCTTGCTGTCAGCGACCCCTGAAAACTCGAGCCTGAAATGGTGACTGTCCACGGTGTGGACAAGAACAAGTTTTACAAGTTCAGGAATTACAATCTTTCAGAACAAGGTCTTCTGATGTTTAGAAACAGAAAAGATGCCGCTCTTATTGGTGCTACTATTGCTAAACGAAAAAACTGGGAAGTAGGACAGGTGCTCGACCTCCGTTCCCAACTCGGAATCCTTCTTACTGTATCAAGCATTTTTTTCACGGGTAACGAGGAACTTGATAATGCCGTCCTTATAGATTTTGAATACGCTCAGGATTGTCGCGACAAGCGCGGTTGGGCAAATCTTATTTATGTCAAACTTCGCGAAGGCTCAAAACCTGAAGAGGTTGCCGCGAAGATAGACCTCGCTATGTCTCCAATTAAAACCAGAACACGCGGAGAAAAAATATTCCTCTCTTCAATGCTTGAAGACCTAAACGATATGATGAACATTTCACGCCTCATCGTTCTCATCACTCTTGTCGTCGTTCTTGCTGGTATCGCGAACTCAATCTCAATATCAGTCCGAGATCGTACAGCTCAAATAGGAGTTATGCGCACACTCGGATTTAAAAGAAAAACCGTTCTCTCCCTCATTCTCGCTGAAGCATCTCTTGTTTCTGTCGTCGGTGGACTAATTGGCTGCATTTCCGCTTTCGTCGTGTTCCAAGTGACCGAAGTTACAATCCAGACCCGCATCTACAATTTCGCCATATCCCTGACAGGAGCCGTTATACTTTATTCAATAACAATCTCCGTTATCGTAGGACTTTTGGGCGGATTTGCACCTGCCTTACACGCATCGCGATTGAAGATTGTAGAATCGATTAGGAGCATCAACTAATGCGAATCCCTTTGAAATATAATTTCCGTAATGTATTCAGGCAAAAGACTCGCTCCGTGCTGACCGCTATGGGAATCTCTCTCGTTGTTACTGTTGGAACAATTATGTTCGCCTTCTCACGCAGTATGCTCCGTATGAGGAAAAATTCAGGTTCGCCAGATAATGTCGTCGTAATGAGCAGATTAGCAGGAAGCCGCGAATATTCCTCCCTTAGGGTAGAAGATTACAATCTTCTGCGCAGTCTGCCCCATATAAAGAGAAACCAAAAGGGAGAACTCCTCATTTCACCTGAATCCGCCAGTTCTATATCTATTGACACGGAAAATTTCGTAAACAGACCTTCAATCGTTCGTGGAGTTACGCCGATTATGTTTCAAGTTTACGAGAACATCAAACTCGAGGGAGAGCCTCCTTGCCCAGGAGGTAACATCGTTGTTGGAAAACTCGCCTTCGCCGCGCTCGGTGTCCCCCCTTCTGAACTTGCAGTGGGAAAACATCTTAAATTCCTCGGCAAGATTTGGAAAATCGTCGGATATTTCTCAACAGGCGGCACAGCCCTTGACTCTGAGATTCTTGCGGAGATTTCTGAGTTTATGGCGGCACTCAGAAGAGACACATATTCCGCTGTCGTAGTCAAAGTCAACGATTTGTCTTCTGTTTCGCCCCTTGTAGCAAGCCTTAACGCAAGAAACGATATTCAAGTTAAAGCCGTCTCAGAATCCGATTACTACAAAGAGTATACAGAGGGATTCAGCCGAATCATTTTCCTCGCTGTCGCGATGTCCATAATCACCGCAGTCGGGGGGCTCGTCGGTGGTATGAACACTATGTATACCTCCGTATTAGGCAGAATCCGTGAAATCGCTACCCTCCAAGTTCTCGGATTCAGTAAAGCCGATGTCATCCTCTCCTTCATCATCGAGTCTTTTATCATTTCGATTCCTGCTGGGATAGTCGGCTGTCTTGCAGGCTTTTTCGTAAATGGGCTTCCTACTAAACTCTCTATGATAGCAGTTTCCATCCGTGTTGACGCTATCGCATTCCTTGGCGGGATGCTCATTGCCGTATTCATCGGGGTCGTCGGTGCTTTGCCTCCTGTAATCCGCGCAACACGCTTTCGTATCACCGATGCCCTTCGCTATACTTGATTACCCACATTTCCTCTCTGAAAACCTTACGGGGTGAAGAACGCTTTTTCATAAAACATACCTTTACAAATCAGAGACTGTTTTGCCGTTAGAAGCGATAAGCGATATAATTAAGAAACTTCGTTTGAAGAAACCGGTTGGGGAAAAGATGATGAACAAGTTCGGGCTCGGTCTTTTTGCGGCGTTGCACTTTGTTATAATCGGCTGTGGAGGTAGCGGCTCAGTAAATACATCTACACCTGAAGAAGCAATCAAAGCGCTTAACGGTGCTATGAATGCAAGGAATCCGGAGGCGGTATGGGAACTGATGAGTAAAAGCGCCAAAGAGGATGCAGAAAGATACTTTCGTAAAATAATAGCAAACGAAACTCGGAAGGAAATGGTTTCTAAACTTATGCAGGTAGACTCTGCGACATTAGAGAGTATGACGACGAAAGAGTTTTTCATTGAATTTATGAAGGGGAATTTTAAGGCGATTGACGATATGGCAGAGCGGTTCGGGCAGAAAGCAGATTTAACGCTCGAAATTATTGATATCAAGGTAGAAGGCGACAAGGCTACGGTAAAGATTAAAGACCCGAGCGACAAAGAGCAGACGATGTTGCTCGTGAAGGAAGATGGCTGTTGGAAGTTTGGCGCTAACCCTATGAAACGAGAGTAGTCAAAGGCAAATCTCCGTCAAGAGACTTCGAACTAAACGGTTCGAACTCGAATGAAGTCCCTTTTGAGAAAACCACTTGTTTTTGCGGAAGAGAAGCAAGCGCAGAAGCCTCGCTCAATTACCGAGACTACGATTGTCTTCTACCAACATTGTGCTTATCAAGAAGTTAGAGCAAAATTATCACAATAATCGTCTCCTATAAGAACACCTTAAAACCGAATAAGAATAGGTGTAACATTTCATAACATAAGTTGTTGTGTTTCCTTTGAGATTATGATATATTCATACAGAAGCCTCATAGGAATTGCTTAATGGTAAGCGCAAAAGCGGTAGAACGAGCGGTATTCATTTCGGATGTTCACCTCCTGCCTCGAGAGGGGAGGAAGGCGCTCATCCTATGCGATTTTTTGAAGACGATTAAGGGGGAGGCTCTTTTCATCCTCGGGGATTTTTTCGATTTTTGGGTCGGGGAGGAACAATTGAGGATAATGGACTGCGCGGACATATTCGCTGAAATGCAGAATCTTTCCACAAATGGTACAAAAATCTGCTTTTTGCGTGGCAATCGCGATTTTTTACTGAACCGCCGTTCTGTGCGTTCTTTCGGTGCCTCGATGCTTGGCTCTCGCATCGAAATCTTCTTAAAAGAACAAAGAGCCTGTCTTTCACACGGTGACGATTATTTAATCAATGATGAAACTTATCTTTTGTTCAAAGCCATAACCCGCCAGCCGCTACTCAAAGCCGCATTCAAGCACCTCGTGCCGTTCTCGATAAGAATGGCATTTGCAAAGCGTATAAGAGAAGAGTCGTCCATTTCAGTAAAGCGGAAAGTGCGCCGTTCAGAGAGGGTCGTAGAACTCTCAAAGCGCGCTATCATTGAACGGTTCAAAAGTGGCTACGATGTGATGGTCTGCGGACATATCCATAAACCGACAATTACGAAATTCCGCATCAGCGAAAAGACCCATACATTCTACACACTCGGAAACTGGACGGAAAAAGGAGGCTGGTATCTCATCTTTGATGACGGTTTATTCGTCCTAAAACATTTTCCATCGGGCGAGCAACTTACCGAATCGAGTCCAAAAGTTCCTTCGCTTTTTTAAAGACCTCCTTCGCCTCAGGATGTTGAGCAATCAATCTTTCAAGTAGTGTTTTTGCCTCGTCTGACTTATTCATCTTATGATAGACAACAGCGAGTGCATAAAGGGTCTCAGGATAGCAACTCGCCTTCTTTGAGCAGTCCTTTGCTTCGTTCACTTTTATGAAACCTTCGAGTTCCAATGCGGCATCCTCGTATCTTTTCAATCCATATAACGCTCTCGCACGAATAAGGGAATACTCTGTATCGAGTTTATCGGCTGGAAGTTGCCACTCCCAGTTCTCAATCTCTTTAAGCGCCTTTTGGTGGAGATTCCTTTCGATATAGTTGGATGTATTGAGAATGAAAACTCCGCGGCGCATTTGTTCAGTCGTTTTGTAAACGCTCGTCGTCATTTCCTTCGCAATCCGATACGCTTCCTTTGCTTTTTCGTACTCACCTTTCAAACGCATTACATCGCCAAGTCGAATTTGTGCGAGTTTCGCATACCCAGGCGAAAGGGTTTTGAACTGTTCATATACCTCTTCGTAAACCTTATTGGCGCTGTCAAGGTCTTTTTTAAGGTAGAGGAGACAATCTGCGTAGCCGACTTTCGCTTGTGAAATCCACCACGGCTCTTTCGTCAACTCCTCGATTTTCTTGAATGCAGCGGTAGCATTCTCAAAATCGCGCCGCACAGTACAGAACAACTTACCTGCATCACGCAGGAAAGTCAGGGTTTCTCTGGGTTGCGTCAAGTCCTTGCGTTTAATCAGTTCTTCAAGCGCGCGAAGACGAAGCGCGTCATCTTCGGCAAGGTCACTAAAAGAGGCGATGTTTTTAAGCGCCACAGTTGACAGTCTATCAAACGGGTAGGTTCTTATGATGTTTGCATAACGGCTTTGTTTGTCCGGTGGTTCGTCATAAAAGAAGATGTAACCTATGTAATGTTGTATCTTCGCTACAAACCCTTCTTTTCCATCAGAGACTTCAACGGTAACTGTATAAAACCCCGGAGCGCAGAATATATGTGTTAGACTCTGCTCCTGCGAAGTTACTCCATCGCCGAAGTCCCATTTATATACTATACGCCCATTCTTCGATTCTCCGTATGCCTTGAACTGTCCCTCAATTAGAAGCGCTCCATCATCAGTCGCAAGTTCTGAAGAAAGACTTACATCAACATCAACCTGCAACTGCGAATTCTGCGTCTGTAATAATCCCACTGATGCTTTTCCAGGAGAAGGGAACGCCCAGTCAGGAACAAGCGAAACCTGTTCATCGCCTGGCTTCCACCAACCGAGTTCACAGGCTTGAGAACCTTCACTATCCTCGTGATAGTATTCAATAGTGTGGATTCCTTTTTTCAGTTCAATCTTCGCGTTGCGCTCGCCCCAGACAGCAGTCGGTCCATGAGGTCCGGGCCAAGATACAACAAGTTTTCCATCAATGAAAACGAAAGAAGAATCATCAGAATTGGTCGCTATGCGGTATTCCCCGTCCTGCGGTGCGGCAAGAAACCCCTTGTAAACCGTTATGTAGTAGTCGGACGGACCGAACGGATTGTGTCCTTGAAAGATTTTTGGAACAAGAGTGCGACCGTAAACTCTCTTAGATTTTTCCAACAGTTTTTTGAACTCCTCCCAAGAGTTAGATGTTCCTCTTGGACGCTCTCTTGTCTCCATTATCAGCCCAACATCCGGAGATTCTGTTTGCTCTTTTTTTGTAGCGTTCGGATTTCCATAGTAGATGAAATACTCATCAACTTTCTTTTTAGTTTTGAACATCACTTCTGCGAATCCGAAAGGCTCCGCCCAGACGACATAAAACGGCACTTCTGCACCGGTGTTGTCTGTTACTCTAATGTCAGCGCCGTCAGGCTTGACCTCGGTCAAGAGAAAGAAACGGACCGCAACCCAGTCTGTCTGTCTGCCACGCTTTCCCACCTTAACAGACCGACGGTATCTCCAGTCCTTGTTCCACCAATCGGCGCAGAAACCATCAACACACAGAAAAATCAGAACAAGAAGCACAAACGCTCGTATTAGAAAATTCCTCATTCTTGACTCACCTTCCTTCTTTCGGTTTATCTTCTTTCTTTGGTTTTTCACCATCAGGCTTCTTCTCTTCAAGAACAGGACGAACCGAGATGTCGTCGAAATAAGCCACGCCTGGAGGCCAATAAACCATCAACTCAACCTTGCCCCACTTCACTTCATTATTCGGATTACTCGCTCTCGGCGTGAATACCATCCAGTATTCGACCCACTTATTCAAATCCTCTTTTTTAGGGTCAACAGGAAGATGTGCCTTGTAAACGATTCTTCTCTCTTCGCCGAACTCTGCATAACCCTTAATAAAAACCTTCGCGGCTGGACTCCCACTCTTATAGCGCACCGTCAAAAGATACGACTGCCCTGCCTTAAGGGGAAAATAATCGCTCCAGATTTGCGCTCCATAGGAAGCGGCTATCGTTCCATACTTCTGAGCATCCGTCGGCTCCGTCTTCTGTTTCGCTTTTGGACGCTCTTCTTTCGGTTTCTTCATCTCCTCGTTTCTCGCTTTCACTTCTTCTTCGAGAACAGCGCTGTCGAACTTGAGAACCTTGCCCTTTCCATCAGGGTTTGCGCACCAATATACGGTCAAATCGTTCGGCTCATCCCACGCCTCTGGAGCATCCTTACCTGTCTCAAAATCTCCATTCTTTATAATCTCATCGCCCAAATTCTTCGGTTTTTCTTTCGGCCGTTCACCTGCTATGAGAATCAAGCAAACAGCGATGAACGGCACCAACCACAATACCCTCATTTTTTGCCCTCCTTGTTATCCGCGGCACCACGGTTCGCTGCCTCGTCTGCAAGATTCCTGTAATACGCCTTCAGAAGTTCCTTGTATTCGTCAACCATCTTCTCCTTAACGGCATTCATTATCTCCTCGCACAACTCCTTCGGAATCCTTGTCAACTTTTCCTGACGGGCTTTCACCTCAGCGGCAATACTTGCCTGCTGTTCTTTCAAATTGCTAACCGCCAACTGCTTCTTCTTCGCAAAATCGTTTAAGTCAGCGTTCTTGATTGCCTCTGACGCCGAATGCATCTCGTCCGCAGCCCTCTTTAACCCGCTTGCGTCAATACCTACCTTTTCAAAATTCCTCGAAAGTCGCTCCGCTTTTTGGGCAATGTCCGCCTGCTTCGACGCAAGCCGTTCTAACTCCTGTTTTAATTCAGGTGGGGTCGATCCTCGCAATCCCTCTTTGCCCAGACCTGATACCTTACCACCGCCTGTTGCACCTCCTGGCGCCTCCTTCGATGTATCCTTCACAGAACCTCTCTCATAAGGGTCAGGAGTTAACCTCGTAGGTGTCTGCCTGCCACCTTTTCCTGTCGCCTCCTGCTCCACGAACTGTCCACTCGAACGCCCCATTCTTCCCTCACCACTTCGGCCACCAACCTCGTTCTTGTTCGGCATCAGATTACCTGTCACGCCTTTTGCGCTCATATTGCTAATGGGTCCGTCCATCGCCGTCCAACCTGCCCCTTTGTTCAGACTATCCGCCCATCCACTCGACATATCCTCAACCTCTTCCGCCAAGTCTTCCTCGCTGTCAATCAATTCTCCAACTATATCTTCCAGTTCGTCAGGCAAATCGGTAAGCGGTATCTCGTCAGGCTCAGGAATATCCTCCATTACCCACTTCTGATAATCATGAACATCAGAAAGCCATCTATCGAGATTCTCTGTCAACTCTTCCGCCTTCTCGACGGCTGTCTGTTCGTGTGGAACAGCCATCTCAACTGCACGCCTCGTCAGCGCATCCTCCGCCAACTTCACTTCCTCGAAGATTTCTATCAACTCCTTCGCCTGCGTCGAATCAGAGAAATCCTGCTCTGGCAGACGACTCAAATCGTCTTTTAGGTCCTCAAAAAACTTCTCCCATTTCTGTTCCGTCTCGAGCGCCTCCTGTAAGAGTTTCTCATCTCCTTTAGTCCAGTCTTCTACCTGTTTTCTGGCAAGCGATTCGCTCTTCGCCAGCGCCTCTTTCTGCTCTTTCATAAACTCTTGTAGACTCTCTTTCAGTTTCGCCAAAAACTGTTCCGCATCCTTTGGGCTCATCTTCTGTTCTTCAGACTTGCCCGATTCGCTCCGTTTGATTTCCGCAATAGAAACCGGCACCTCTTCGAGAAGGGCTTTGAGTGCAGCGATTATCTCTTCTTCCTTCTTGACCGCGTCCGCAAGTAACTTTTCACGATGCTCCTCATCAGCAGAAGCGCTGTTTAGCAATCGCGTAGCCTCACTCATTGCACCCGAGGAAAGCGAAACTAACTTGTCCATTATTCGCTTCTCAAAAACACTAACAGGCTCTGATGCGGTCGCTATTTTGTATGTATCCTCCGCAATCTGCGTCTGCTGTCGCTCTAACTGCTCTATGCGCCTTGAGACATTCTTCTCACTTAAATTAGCAAGAACTCTACTACTTGAATCCTTAAGTTGAATTTCTCTCTCCAGAAGTTCCCGAATCTTCTGCTGTAAATCCATCAGATTCTTCGCCGCAAGGTTTTTCTGGTCTTCTGTATCCAGTATCCTCAGATTATAAAGCCGAGTCGTCGCAGGTTTGTGCGCCGGATGTCCATCCGTGCAAGAGAATTGGAACGAGATGACATCGCCTGACTTAAAAGCGTTCGTGTCAATCGTCAGCGAATAACTACCGGAGACTACACGACTGCCAGGAGTATGCTGCCAAGAGTCTTTTGCAGTTTTGCCATCAGGCAACTTCAACTCGATTTCAACAGTTCTCACGCCGACATCATCGCTCGCTTTATAAACCAAGACGATGTTATGAGACTTGCCGTCCTTGCTGATGATGGAGTCGGATGTTGGAGCGACACATTGAATCGTCGGCAGTTCGTCCTGCAAAACGGTCAACTGGTAATCGTATTCTGTTTTATGTCCGTCTGCGTCAGCGAGAGTGATACGATACTGTGTCGTCTCTTTTGGAGAGAGAGACCAAACTGCACGGTTCTCGTCAATCACTCCATTTATAGATTTTCCGCCGATTATGACCTTAGCATCTGACAATTTCTGTCTTGATGTTGCTGTAAGCGTGAGAGTACTACCTACGAGAATCTCAAGATCGCCGCTTGTGTCTTCCATTTTCAATGGCTCGATTCCCGTATAAGATGGATACTCAAGTGTCACATCGAGCCGTTCAATCGTTGGCATATAGACTATGCCGACCGCATAGAATGGCGATTGAGCGTCGCCTGCTTTGACAGAATAGGCGAACGGTTCTTTTACACTCACGAACTTATAAGTGAAATCTTTCCCATCGAATTCCATATTAACAGGAGCGCCGTCTTTGATATTAAGTGTTGTGACGCTCGGTATCTCTCCCTCGACCTTAGCGCGCACTTCGAACGGTTCGCCCCAGACGACGCGAGCATTGCCCGGCTCAACTGCCAATTTCGTTTTCGTAATAGGTGGGACGAAACTCGAGAATCTGACATACCTCGTTAAAGCGTTTTTGAAATATGCGGGTGCTGCGGCGAGATATACGACAAGTGCGCAGCCGCATACAAGCGCTGCCCATTTCACTTTCTTCATACGCTCCTTTGGTGCCACTTTCTCTGCTTCAACGGTCTCAGAAAAATCGACAGCCTCTTTCACAACCGCCTCAACAAAAACTTTCTGGATTCCCTCGTGTTTCTCTTGAGCCAACTGAACCGCATTGACGAGAATGTTGTCAGTTTTATCGTATTTGCGCTCGACCTTCACAGCGACCGCTGCATCTGAAAACCGTTTCTTCAGTGGAATCACAAGACAAACCAGAAGCACCGCACCTGCGCCAGCAAGAAAAGCGAAAAACGAGACTCCGCGCAGCCAGTTCGGAAGCCAGAGCAGGTTGTCCGCAAGAAACGCAACCGTAACGGCTCCACTTATAAGCGCGACGAATAAAAGAATCCCATAAAACAACTCAGACGCCCTCAACACATCGCGCACATCCGCCAACTTCTTTTCAAGATGCTTATACAAGCGCTCAATCTCTGCCATAAATCTATCCTCCCCTATTTTTCTTTTTCCGGAGAGAGCACAACATCATAACGCAACGATTTCTCCTTGTTTAAATCCTTATTGCCGAGTTCTTTTAAGATGACCACTTCTTTCATTCTGTCTTTCTCTTCGTGCTGTCCGAATTTTTCGCGATGAAGTGTCATTCTTTTGACAATGTGCCACCGCGTTTCAGTCTTTTTCAAAACGAGGGTCTCGAAAGCGATGAACTCAAGCGGAACATCTCCTTGTTTTTCAAGCGTCGTTTTGCTCTTACGCACTTTGCGCAAAAACACTTTCGCAAAGCCCTCGCCCCCTACGACATACATTACCTCTTTTATCTCGTAAAAATCTTCGTTCTCCGCAATCGCTTTTGCTATTGACGCCTTATCCTCGTCGGTTAAGCCCTCCTTCACACCTTCGCCTTCCAGCCCTAAATAGACGAACACTTGATTGTCCGTCAAAAGAAACAAATCGTAAACACCAGGTGGCAAGTCCTTCACGATGTATTTTGAAGAATCTTCATTCAGTTTCCCTTCATAAAACTCTCCGACCGAATGGCGCATAACTTTCACCAGTTTGACCATCTTTGCAGGCTCTATGTTTCCGAATATCTTGCATCCTTCGCCATCTCCTTCAACTTTGGCGCCTTCAAAGGTTATCTTCTTGACATAAACCACATCGTCTGGGGTCTCATCCGTCTCCGTTTTGTGATACCGTTCAAGCCACAATTTCTCACTTCTGTCATCTATTTTCAGGTGAAGAACAGCGCTGATATGACATTCTATCTTCTCGCCCGTTTTAAGAGTTACTGTTCCTACGAAATGGAGCCGCCAATACCACTTGTCGAGATAGACTTTTTCAGGTTTCCCCTCCTCCTTAAACCGCCAGGCTTGGAGTTTCTCTTTCTTCTCGATTTCCATCTCAATCGAGACGATGTCAACAAGCGGGAGCCGTTGCCATTTATTCGCTTTCAACGAAAATACACGCAGAGGCTCGTCATTCGTGTTGCTTAAAAGACCGCTCTTCTTTGTGCCGTCCGAAAACTCAACGCTCGCTTTTACCCCTTCTTCTGCCGAAAGATGTAACCCTGAGAATAAGGAAACCGATAGTCCGATGATAGTAGCAACAACACCGCGCATCTTTTTCTCCTTCGCACCATACTAATATAACGCCCGAAAAACCCGAACTGTTTTTATATATTTAAACGAGTCCCTTTCTTTTACGCAGGATGTATTCCGCCCCCAAAAATCCAACAAGCAGCAGGAAGAGTAATGGGCTTTGCCAGAACGGTTGCGCTGCGGACGATGAAGCAGTCTCCGACAACGCCAAAAGTTCAGTCAGGAGTTTGTCTGTCTCAGTTATTTTGAAAAAGCCGCCGCGTGTTTGCGCTGCAATCTGCCGCAAGAGTTTCTCGTTAAGACCCAAATTGTAATATTCAGCATAAGGGTCTCCGACGATAATTGCCCTTTTGACCACAACCTCTGCCCCTCTTCTCGTAGCGCCTTCTGCAACTATCTCATACCTTCCAGGCTCTTCAATTGATGTAACACCTGAAAATAGACTTCCGCCTGAACTCGCAAGACTGACCTTCTGCTTTAAGGTGCCGTCTGGCGCTTGCAATTTGCATTCTATACTCTCTAAAACGACATCCCCGCGCAACTCCACATCCACAGTCAGATTCTCACCTGTTTTCAAGAAATGTCTCGAGAGTCGTAAAACAAGCGGTGCGTTACTCTCTTCATCGACCTCTGCTGCCCACCGAATCATCTGTCCATAAAAGCGCACATAAGGAGACTGAAGTCCAAGCGTCCGATATTTGAAATACCACCTCCAGAGCGTGTCTGAGGCAACCAGGATGACCTTGCCTGAGCCGTAGTTCTGTAAAGATACAAGCGGTGCGGACTTTCCCCCAGATGAGACTGTCGGTGAGACCGCAAGCAGAACTGAACCTGCCTTCGGTGCACCTGCCACATAAAGCGTATCTACCGTCGCAGGATTCTGCTCACGCATCTCAAAATACTTCTGGTAGTTTTCGAATATCGGATGACGCTTTCCGTCTTCCGTTAAACTCGGCAGGAACGACGCAGAGATTTTTTGAGGCGCCCCTTCAAGCCGAACAGGTAGAAGCGCCTCAAGTGGAGTCCCACGATACTCTGCCGACAGTATATTCTCCCCTCCCACTACAATCAGCGTCCCACCATCGCTTACGAATTTGTCAACCATTGCCAATTGCGAACCGTCTAAAAGTGAGCGCTCAATATCACCTAATATCAGAATCTTGAATTTCTTCATCTCGCTCTCATCAGCAGGCAATGCTCCCCTTATCCTCGCCTTCTCCTTCAATCCTTGGAGAACGAAGTCCCCTGCTCCGACCCGCACACACCCTACAAACTCGATGTTCGGGTCCTCACAGATTACTTGCTTTATAAACTTGTATTCCCATCTTGGAACCCCCTCCGCATAGAAGACAGGAATATGAGACTCGACCACCTCTAAATAGAATCCTGCTTCGTTGTTCTCTTTTAAGAATTCGCCTTCCTTTAGAGGGATGCTAACTTTATAACGATGCAAGCCTGTCTCCTGCGGCGCATACGCGATACTGAGTAAGTTCTCCCCTTCGTTTAACTCCGCCTGTTGAGTCAGGACGAGTTTGTCGTCCTCATAAAGCGTAAGCGGAACGAAAACCCTTCCGTACCCCGACTCTGAAACTTTCAGTGTAGCCGAAAACGATGTTTTAAGATAGACGGTCTGCGGCACCGACTCTACCGCAACCGCAATATCTTTTACTCCTTGAACCTGACTGCTACCTACTCCTACACAGAACACAGGAGGCAAATCCTTCGGCAACTCGACTGTTTTGCTCAGTGCGGAGGTGTCCTGTCCGTCTGTGAAAATGAGAACTGCCGATGCTCCTTTCGACACCTTGTTGATTCCGATTATTATGTTCGACGCCTCTTCATCAGCCTTCAACTCCCCCTCTTTAAGAACCGTTGCCTTAGTCTTTGAAGCCGTTACGAATTCTTGAATCTCAAATTTGTCACTCAATTCGTTCTTTAATTGTTTTAGCCATATTGATAGCACTGTCTCGAGCCGACTCTTGCCTGATGGACAGTCAAGAATACCCATTGATGCCGACTTGTCAACTATGACGGTGATAGATGGCTTGAACGCAAGCGCTCGGCAGCCGAACTCAGGCTTCAATAAGAAAATCGCAAGAAGCACGAGGGCGGCGCACCGCAGAACGACCATCAGCAAAGAGTGCCGTCTTCCGAGCCGCCGTAGCACCTTCTTATATAACACCACTCCAACGGCACAAAATAGTATGCAAACCAAAAGTAGCACGAAAAATCCGCCTGTGCTCACTTTTTACCCTCTTTCTTAAAACTCGGAAGTCTTCTATTGGACAGAACAAGTTCCGCCAGAAGAAAACCTAACGCTGCATAAAGAAAATAATCCCAAAGTTTCACGCCCATCCGCAGACGCTCAAGAAAAGCCTCAATCTCAGTGCCACTTGCAAGATAATGGAACCTATCACTCTTCGGAAGTGCCTCCTTCGATATTCTTGCCAATTCCGATTCTTCTCTTTCCGCATTCACGCCGAAAAGCATTTCTTTTGCCCCATCTCTCAAAATATAAACGCCCGGAACATCCGGAATGAAACGAACAACCCGTTCGGAACCTTCCATCCGCGCCGCCATCTCGGTAGTGCTACCATCAGGGCGAACGAGCGACACCACATCACTTTCTATGCGCACTCTTATCTCTTCTCCAACTACAAAACTCCACTGCTCATCAGACGCGCCCACAGAATACCGCGTAAGCGCCTGAACAAGCGGTACAAAAACCGTCCTTATTGGGAGATTCGTCCAATCTCTGTCGCAGGTCATCGTTAAAAACAGCACCTTCCCTTTGCCAAAGAGATATTCAAATACTGCGCCGTCTCCATTTGAGTATGTCGCGATTATGTTCGCCTTCCTTTCGAGAGGCTCCGTCCTCATTATCCGCCAGAATCTCGCCAGTGGCACAGTCTCCGCCGCCACAGGCGCAAGCGCCCTGAAAACGGGATGGGTATAGTCAACGCTGTCTAATATGAGCGGCTCTTCAAAACTCTTCTTCTCAAGCAACCTTACACCTGCGAGTTCTCCAAGCCAGTTGTTGTAGTTCTCGATAGCGAGCCTCTCCCCGGAAAAAATCAGAAGCCCGCCTCCACCTCTGACAAAATCTTCAAGACGCTTTACAGTCACATTGCTTAAAGACTGCACATTCGCGAGAATAACGGCACGGTAATCCGTGAATTTCACCCGTTCAAGTTGGAAATACGGAATGAGGGTCGGTTCGATGTCAGAAAGAGAGATTCCCATAGTCGGGTCGAAAGGTGCGAGCGCGATCCTAATGTAAAACAACTCATCCAACTCGGGCAACGGTGATGGGTCGCCGTTTACAACCAGAACTTTTATCCGCTTTACCTCACCTATCGGAAGATAAAAACGGTTGTCAATATCAAGCCCGTCTTCTTCAATACTAAAACAGGCGCCCGTCTCTTTCGGTATAGCCGAAGACGGAACATAAAAACGGACTGTCTCTTTTGTGGATGGCAGAAGCGTCACACTTTTGAACGGTCTTTTTTGCTCCCCATAAGAAAGTACAGGTTTAAGATTCATCTCTTTTCCTGAGAAATTCTGTATCTTCGCCTCAACGCAGATCTCTTTTGGGTATCTGAAATCAAGAAATGTTTTCACCTCGGTCACCGCCGCATTCGTAGCATCATCGTCACCTATATCAATGAAAATGACCTGCACATTTTCAGGAATCTGATTCTCCAACTCTTTATTTGCAAGAGTTCCGTATGTATTCTCCTGCATATCTCCGATTATGACCAATTGACGGTTCAACTGTTGCGCATCTTTCAAGAAAGCACCTGCGCGCTTGATAGCCTCCTCGAATCGCGGCGGCTTATATGACACATTTATTAGATTGACGGTTTCAGTAAGCATTCCTATATCCTGTGCGCTGAGGACTTCATCAGGTGCGCTAACAAGAAAAACTGCGGCACTATCCCTACGGCTTAAAGTCCGCAGAACGGCAATAGACGCCTGTCTTGCGCGTGTGAGTCTGTTGACCGCATTGCTTCCGTAAGCCATCGAGTATGTATCGTCAAAAACGATTGCGCACGCACAAGGGGCAGACGAGGAGAGGAATGATGTTTTGAGTGCAGGTTTTGCGAGCGCAAACGCCACCATTCCAATCGCAGCGCATCTTAAAAGCAGAATCAGTATTTCATGGAGCTTCTGACGCGCCGAATACCGTTTTATTATCTCTCGCAGAAGTAAAAGCGACGAAAACCGGATGTTCCTCACTTTCCGCCGATAAAAAAGATGGATTATTATCGGAAGAGAAACAGCCAATAAGCCGAGCAAAAACAACGGACTTAAAAAAACCATCTTTCAAAGCCTCGCTCTTCTTGCTAAATAACGCGCCAAAAGCCAGTCAAAAGGCTCATCCGTCCTCGCTGGAACATAGTCGACATAATTTTCAGCACAGCGCTGTTTGTATTCCTCCAAAAAACTACCGAGCCTCTCTTTGTATTCCTTCTGAAACAAATGGGCAGGAAGCGTTAGCCTCTCTCCTGTCTCTATATCCTCAAAAGTTATGTTTCCTGAAAACGGAAAATCCATCTCACTCTTGTCAAGCAGATGAAAAACAATCACTTCGTGTCTGTCATGGCGTAAGTGTCTTATTCCGCGCATAACCTCGTCAGGAGTCTCGAACAAGTCGGAGATAAGCACCATCAACCCACGCCTTTTTGTGTTCTCTGCTATGGCGTGTAGTGCACTCGCAATGCCTGTCTTTCTCGATGGCTTGGCGCGTTCAAGTTCAATTAAGATATTATGTAGATGTCCAAAAGAAGCGCGCGGGGGCATTCTTAAATTAACCTTCTCATCGAAAAGTGCAAGCCCAACGGCGTCTTTCTGCCGCACCAACATATAGGCAAGCGATGCTGCAAGATAACAACCGTACTCAAACTTACTTATTCCATCTGACCTATACGCCATCGAATTCGAACAATCAAGAAGTATGTAAGCCTTGAGGTTGGTCTCTTCTTGATAAAGTTTTATGTAATGCCGTTCGGTGCGTCCATATGCGCGCCAGTCAAAATGCTTTAAATCATCTCCTGGGGCATATTCGCGGTATTCTGCAAACTCGACGGAGAAACCCTGATAAGGGCTTTTGTGCAAACCGCTAATAAACCCTTCGACAACAGTCCTCGCTATGAGTTTCAGATTGCGCAGACGAGAAAGCGCCTCGGGTTTTAAGAACCGTCTCCCTTCCGCCATTTTTCTCCCTTACCAACTAATAGCCACCTCTTAAATAACTCTATAACCTGATTCTGCGAGAGGAATTTCATTATACACATCGGTTCTGAAAGTCCGTTGAGACTCCTGATATACTCAAACAACCGCCGGTTCAGGAACCGCTTCAAGCAACATTCCGATTATTTTGTCCGAATTGACTCCTTCTGCGTCAGCGTTAAAGTTCGTGAGCACTCTGTGTCGCAATACAGGATAAGCAACACTACGGACATCAGCACAGGATACATTAAATCTACCATTTAAGACTGCCCGCGCCTTTGCACCCAAAACCAGATACTGCGCCGCACGAGGTCCTGCTCCCCACGCTACCCAGTTCTTGACAAAATCAGGAGAATCCGGAAGAGTAGGTCTTGACGCTCTTGCTATATCGGTTGCATAACTCGCCACATAGTCCGAAATAGGCACTTTTCTCACGATATTCTGCAAAACGGAAATCTCTTCGCCGCTTAACACAGGTGTTATATCCGCCGTAATTTCGCCTGTTGTCCCTTTTACTATCTTTATCTCCTCATCGCGCTGCGGATAGGTTATGTTTATCATAAACATAAATCTATCCAACTGCGCTTCGGGCAACGGATATGTCCCCTCCTGCTCTATCGGGTTTTGCGTTGCTAACACGAAGAAAGGAAGAGGGAGATTGTAAGTATAGCCACTCGCAGTTACTCTATATTCCTGCATTGCCTCCAACAACGCCGCTTGTGTTTTCGGAGGAGTTCTATTTATTTCGTCAGCAAGCAACACATTAGCGAATATCGGTCCCTTTATGAATCTGAACGAACGCTCTTTCGTTATAGGGTCTTCCTGTAACACATCCGTCCCTGTGATGTCCGATGGCATCAGGTCAGGCGTGAACTGGATTCTCTTGAAGTCCAAGTCAAGCACGCTCGCAATCGTTTTAACCATCAAAGTCTTTGCCAAACCCGGAACGCCGACGATAAGGCAGTGCCCTCTCGCAAACAACGCTGTGATTATCTGCTCAACAACCTCCTCTTGCCCGATTATCACCTTACGAATCTCTTCAAGAAGACTCTCTTTCGCATTCCTCATTCTCTCTAATATCGCTATCTCGTCTTTTGATGGCTCGGCAGGTTTACCCTCGACAGAAGGAGACTTCAACTCCGCCGATACGACTGTCTGTGCTTTCGCTTTTTTCTCGTCCATAGGTGGCGTCTCCATTGCTGCTTCAACATCAGAGGAGACCGACGGTGCCAACTGGAATTCGAGTACCGTTTTCCCTACCCGAATCTTGTCGCCGTCTTTGAGAAACCTCCGCCCTCCTATCTTCTCTCCGTTTACAACCGTCCCGTTACGCGAACCCAAATCCTCCACATAAAAAACATCCCCCTCTTTCACAATTTTGCTGTGTTGCCGTGAGACTTCCGTATCGTTTAACCGTATGGCTGCGGAAACGCTGCGCCCGATTATCATACTATCTTCTAACAGGCGAAATACCATTCCTTTCATCTCTCCTTCTATAATCACAAAACGAGCCATATTCGAATCTCTCCAAATCAGTGCGTAAGACAATATGTTACTATGTTCACCCCGAGTTTTACAGAATCTTCCGCAGAAATCGCGACAGTGAAAGGATGATGTTCTTTTTCCCATCCGTTCCCCAACGCATACGGACAAAATATAATGCGGGTCACTCCATTTACCTCAACGCCGTAGAGCGGCAGACTCGGTAAATCTTTTCTTACTCTGTTTGATTCCTCCGTATAATCCACTTTCTCAATCTTGAATTTCGACGAATATATTGGATGCTCGGCGGGAAGATGCTTCAATTCCGCATCAGGAAACATCACTTTAACGAGGGCGATGAACGATTTTACAAACCCATCGCGCGCACAGCAGGCGTCTGCCACAAGGAATCCGCCTGATACGATGTGATTGCGGAGTTTCTCAATATCTTCCTTATCAAGGGTAAACTCCTCGTGTCCCGTCAAGAAAAGGAACGGATAGCGGCTGATGTCTGATTTTTTCAAATCAACCTGTACTCGTTTGAAATGGGTCAAGGCAGGTGTTGCGGTTTTGAGCGCCGCCAGAAGATTCAAGGCCGCAGTCGGGTTCGGGTCCCAGTTACCTTCATAAACCACCTGCGCGAAAATAAAAGCGCCCTCCTCGCTCTTCGCTTCTTCAAAGAAGACTCTCTCCTGTGCGATAAACCGTCCTAAGCTGTAATAAGCGAGCGCATACGAAATGAGATTTATTCCTAACTGGTCGGCATCTTCGAATTCCAAATCCTTTGCTCCCGGGTCGTGATACCTATCCCATCCATTCGAAATTCCGTGTTTGAAGATGAAGACCGCCGTGCGACAACCGATGTCAACTCCTTCAATATATGGAACCTCCTTTGTACTATGCCTCGTGCCACCAAAATTGTAGGTTGCCGAACTTATCGGATAATGGCTCCGAAAAATCGGATGGTCACTGTCCAACTTTACAATCTTTCTATCAGGAAACATCTTCTTCACCACTTCCTTCGCGGAATCGTAAAATTCCTGCACCCCACAACAAGATTCAAAAACGATATACCCACCTGCAAGCGCAAATTTACGAAGCTTCTCTATCTCCTCATCTTTGAACGCCAGTGGCATATGTCCTGTCACAAATAATATGGGATATTTCGCAGGGTCTCCGTCAAACCGTTCAAAAGATACCGATGTCTCCGTATACTCTATGCCTAACTGCTCCTTCGCCACCTTCATAAGTCTCTTGATTGCGCCTGGATTTGTGTCCCAATCCCAGAACTTATATTCTTTCCCTTCGTATGTTACCGTACGCAAGTCACCGTGAATCAGACGAGCAACGAGTATCGGTGGCGCTGGCTGGCGTTTTTTCTCCGTTCTGCGCAAAGGAGTCGCAGGTAACGGCAAAGGTGGAAACGCCTCTCCCCCCTTTCGCCTTTCAGGTGTCCCCTGCGGAGGCTTGAAATCTGCAAGCAACACCATCGCCATACAGAAGAGCATAACCATAACAAAAACCGCCTTTTTCATAACCCTCTCTCCTTAAACAAAGCCCTTTTACTCTCTTTAACGAATAATGTATACTTCTATTTTAACGATTCTGCGTTTGATTCGTTGCGCTGTTTTTGCATAATATTTATTTTCTCGGAGGAAGACTATGGACGCACTTTACGAAAGATATGCTGATAAGGAGATACTCGCTATTTTTGAGGAGCAAAGGAGATACCGTCTATGGCGGAAACTCTGGCTTGCACTCGCAGAAGAGCAACGCGCCCTCGGAATCTCTGTAATCTCCGAAGAGGCGCTCAAGCAAATGAAGAAAGCCTTAAACAAGAGGATTGACCTTAAAAAAGCTGCGGAATACGAGCGAAAAACCCGCCACGATGTTATGGCTCATATCCATCTTTTTGGAGACGATGCGCCTGCCGCAAGAGGGATAATCCACCTCAGCGCTACGAGTTACGACCTCGTAGATAATGCGGACTTGCTCAACATCCGCGATGCGCTTGATATTCTCATTGGACGCCTCGCATTCTTCGTAAAATCACTCCGCGATTTCGCACTTTCTTATTCCGATTTTGTAACCGCCGCATACACCCATCTCCAACCTGCGCAACCAACAACCGTTGGTAGACGCGCCGCATACGCACTTTTCGACTTCTGCCGCGACCTTGAAAACCTGTCTCGGTTTCGGAATGAACTCCGCTTTCGCTCCATAAAGGGCGCCGTCGGCACCCAATCTTCTTTTCTTATCCTTTTCAAAAATGACGCCGAAAAAGTCAAAGAACTCGAAAACCGCATCGCAAAACGGTTCGGGTTCGGCAAAACCTACACAGTTGCTACCCAGATTTACTCCCGAAAAATCGATTCCGAACTTTTGGACATCCTCGCTTCAGTCGGTGTAAGTGCGCATAAGTTCGCCACTGATGTGCGCCTCCTATGCGCATTTGGAGACTTCTCGATTATAATGGGAGAAGAACAGGTCGGCTCGTCCGCTATGCCCCATAAAACAAATCCTATTTGGGCTGAAAGAGTCTGCGCTCTATCGCGCTATCTTTTCTCATTGTCTGATTATGCACGCCAGACCGCCGCACACAATTGGCTCGAACGGTCTCTCGATGATTCCGCCGCACGCCGTATCTACATCCCACGCGCATTCCTTACGGCAGACGCACTCATAAGACTTTCCTACGGCACTCTTAAATCGCTTCGCCCTTCAAAAAGTAAAACTCTCGAAGAGAATCTGCCTCTTCTTATTATGGAACCGCTCCTCATCCTCGCTACAATGCGAGGAGCGGACAGACAAAAAACCCATTCATTCCTTAAAAAAGCAGCATCCGTATACCGAGAGACGAACTCCATCGAGTTACTTAAATCATTCCTTAAAGAAAACCCTGTCTTCGAAAATACAGATTTGAACGCTTTGCTTAAACCTGATAGTCTCATTGGAAGAGCGAAAGAACAGATAAAAGCCTTTATCGAAGACGAAGTTGACCCGCTTCTTTCAAAGTTTAAACCAGCTGAGATAGAGCCCCCCGAGGTGTAACTTATGGACCTCCGCGAAGAACTCATACAAATCCAGAAACGGCTTGCGAGGAGACTCAAAAAGGAAATCCGTCACTATGTTCGTGAGGACACCCCTTTGCTCGAGAGATACCGTCGAGAATACGAACAAGAACTCAAATCTTACTCCCGTATCGCAAGCCAGCGTGAACTCGTCGAAGCCGTTAAAGAGGCAGACATCGTCTACTGCGGTGATTATCATACTCTTGCCCAAGCCCAGCGCACCCCGCTTAGAATACTCGAACAGGTCATCAAAGAGAGAAAAGAAATCATCCTCTGTCTTGAAGTCGTTATGGCGAAACACCAGAACCACCTTGACGATTATCTTGCCGATAAAATCACAGAGACTGAATTCTTAAAACGCATCAACTATGCACATACATGGGGATTCACTTGGAGCCGATATAAACCTTTTTTTGACTTTGCGAAGAAAGAGAAAATCCCTGTGGTCGCCATCAATTCTGCACCACGCGGAATCAAGGACAGGCTTGAACGCCGCGACAAGAGAGCCGCTCACATAATCGCAGAGCAGACGAGGCAAAACCCTTCCGCTCTCGTCTTCGTAATTGACGGCGACTGGCACATCGCTTACCCTCATCTGCCACGCCAAGTCGAACTTGCCCTCAAAAAATATAAACTCACGCGCAAAACTGTAACCATATTCCAGAACTCGGAAAAAATATATTGGCAGTTGGTAAAATATCGCCTTGAACACCGCGTTGATGTGGTTCAAATCTGTAAATCCAAATACTGCGTCATTAACACCACTCCTACCGTCAAACTCCGCTCATACCTCAACTGGGCAGAAGAAGCTAATGAGTTATCCTATGCGACCCTTTGGAAGACAGAACAGTCTACTCTCTCTATCGAAGATGAACTCCTTATGATTATCAATCTCATCGCTGACTTTTTTGACCTGCCGAAACAAGGTATGGAAGATTTCTCTGTCTATTCAAGCGCAGACCTCGACTTTCTCGAAACCCTTATAAGAAAGCGCCACTTCACATACCCTGAAATTCAGGAAATCAAACACCAGATTGAATCGGACGAAAGTTACTATATCAAGAAAGGACACATCATCTACCTCTCGAATCTCTCAATCAACCACGCCGCCGAAGAAGCGACCCATTTCATCAACCATATTCTCGCAGGAGAATTCGCAACATATGAAGACTCACGCGAAGTTTTCTACCAGCAAGTGCTCGCGGAATCTCTTGGCTTTCTCGGCTCAAAAATAGTCAACCAAAGAAGGCGATGTTATACCCCGGCTGACTTTGCTTATTTTTTAAAAGAATATTCAAGAGAGAAAAAGCGTGACAGCGAGCTTGTGCGTCTGCAGGTCATCGCAAAACATGTTTTAAGACACCGTAAACTCGAAACACAAAAGTCTGAGAGGCTCAACGAGAAGTCACCTTTTTACAAATCTCTTCTTAACGAAAAGCCCGAAATACGCAATGCGGTTGCCCATTCTCTCGGCTATCTACTTGGCAACAGTCTATACTATGGTCTGATGAAGAACAAAATAGAAAAAGAGGAAGTGAGGAAGCTCTTCTTAGAAAACTTCAAACAAAGGAAACCTTCAGAAGTCTATTTAGGACTCTCCACCACACTCCAAAAAGCCGGTGTTTTCGACATCCATGAAGACACCGACGACCTGCTCTGCGAAGATGTCATCACTAACGCTTAATCTCCTCTAACTTTCCTCGCTAACTTTCGTTGAAATCTCATTATCCTGTTTTATAAGAAAGTAAAAAAGATGTTAATTTGAGGTAGGAGTTATGTATTGGTTTAAAAGGATGTAAAGGTATTTTAGAGGAGGGGGAAGATGAGAAGAATCGCTCTCTTGGTTCTGTGTGCGTTCGCAGTTTTAATCTACACAGGATGCGAGAAGAAAAAACATTAAATCGAGCCATCACCCCCTGATCCGACGGCGGGCTTTTCCGCTACGCCGACGGAAGGCGGATTAACTACTACATTTGTATTTATAAATGCGTCAAACGAATATATTACAACATATTTTTGGGACTTCGGCGTAGACGCTTTGCCTGCCGACCGTGACAAGCATATGTCCTCATAATGTCACATATAGCAGCGTCGGACAGAAAACTGTAACTTTAACAGTAACAGAACCTATCGGCTCGAATATTAAAACAAAAACTAACTAATGCGCTGTGCCAGTTTTTTCAAGCGCTCTCAAAAAACTTTCTCCGATATTCCGGTATTCCGTCGGAACCTCCGATGCAGGATGAAAGCGTCTCATCACAATCGTTCAAGCCGCTTGAATGTAAGCTTAAATAATTCGACCCTATCCAAAGCGACCCTGAATTTAACAACCTTTTTGGCAAGTAGGCGCTAACAGACTTTACGAACCCGTCATCCGCTCAACAGCGTCTGGTTAAGAGCGTTTTGAGGGCGAAGTGGAGGAGGTTTTGGTTTGACGGAGTAGGCATATGCTAATATGATTATTGTCCAATGTTTTTGAACCGAGGCAGTGGTTTCGCCGTATTTTAGAGAGGATAGTTGGCTTTGAGAAAGAGAAGATTAAGTGGAAGATTTAGGAGAATATCGAAGGACTTTCCGGAGGAGAAACAGAGTTTCCACTTCCAGAAAGTAGTAGAGGAGATAGCGGAGAGTTTTCGCGGGCGGATGAAAGAAAGGAAAGATTTTGACCTTAATTATTCTCTTGACGAATTGGAGTTTTTGGATAAGTTTTTTGAGAGTTTGAGAGGGAAAGATGACCAGGAGACACGCGAGACGGTGGTATTGTTGGGATGTTATTTTGGAGAACTTTTGCGCCGTAACATCGGCGGCAAATATGAATACGATGAGGTTTATGATGGATTAAAACTGCAATGCGAAGGCGTGAGTTGTTTCCCAATGTTACATCTGAAAAAGGCGTTTCCTACGAGGGAAACAGGGGTAATGCAGTCTTTATGTTTCGCCTTCGCGAGGAAGGTGAGCGAGAAGAGAGGCGGATAGACGGACGCCGTGGAATCGCCCTCATTCTTTGTCTGGTTATGCTTACTCTCTTAATCGTCATCGCTTATCAGTTCTCGTTCAGTGCGAATGTTGACAGGCATCTTACGGGGAATCTCTCTTCGCGTTCGCGCAACTATTTTGCCGCAAGGGGTGCGCTTGCTCTCGTTAAAGGATACCTGAAGAAGGACATAACGAATAATCCGATTGATACACTGAAAGACTGCTGGGTTGAAGGCGAGTATTTGAAATCCTGCGACTTGGGACAGGCGAAAGTTTCGGTTGAGGTCTGGGATGCTGAAAGGCTGCTTTGTCTGAACAATATGAGCAAGAAGTCGGAGAGGTTTTACGCTCGCACGAGAGATTCTCTTAAACGGCTTATTGAGATACTCGGAATCGAATCGGGAGACAACGCTTCGCTTTATCAAAGGATTTGTGACTACATTGATGAGGATAAGGATGGTGATTATGAGGAAGGTGCTGCCAACAAACCCTTGTTTTTGATAGAAGACCTTCTTTCTATTGATGGAGTGACGGCTCGGTATTATAAAGGATGGACGGACAAGTTTGGCACTACGCACAAAGGATTTTATGAGACGACTACGGAATGGGGCTCAGGCAGAATCAACATTAACACTGCGCCGAAGGAAGTCCTTATGGCGATGTCAAGTGCGATTAGTGAGACAGACGCGGACAATATCATAGCCTATCGCGAGGAGAACGATTTTACAACCGTGCAGGACTTGACAAAAGTCGAAGGATTGAGTGATATTTTTGTTCGGGACAAGAGTCTGCGCGATTTTTTGACGACGGTCTCCACTGTTTTCATTGCGCACATAAAAGCCGAATCAGATGGTAGAACCTTGAAGGTTCGCGCTGTTTTTAGGCGTGACCCTCAGGGAATAAAACTTATTGCCTGGAAAGAGGAATGACAATGAAAAGTTTGAGGGTGTTTCTTATACTTCTCAATTTTGTTTTGATAGGCGTTCTCGGGTATTTAACGGTCAAATATTTTTTCAGCGATTTCTTCACGGAGAAGACGCTGACGACATTGACGGCGGAAGAGTATTTGCCTCCGGTTGCGCCACGCCGATATGTTCCTTGGCTCGTTTACGGACAACTCGCTGTTCCTCTCGCGGAGCCGCCGAAAGTAGAAGAACCGCTACCACAGGTAGAGACTCCTCAGGTGAATGTTCAGCAGATTGTCAGCCGTATCAAGGTCTATTGTGTTGTTTACGACAAAAACGATACTCAAAAAAGGGGGCTTATCGCTGATGTCGACGGAAATCCGTTCTACATCGTTGTCGGCGGAGTTGCACTCGAAGAGCCTCTCTTAATCTTGAAATCTGTTTCTGAAGTTGAAACAGGTAAACGCTACATCCTTAAATTCGCAGATAAAGACAACAAGGATATTCCGATTGAATTCAAGGTGGAGTAGAAAGAATGGGTATGGTATTAGGGGTCTCCTTAGGAGAGAAGAAGATAGTAGCGGTTGAGATGGTGGCAAAAGGCTCTTCGTTTCGCGTTAAGAGAATCGCCGTCGAGGATCCGTTTGTTTCGAACACTACTGGTAAAGAGCCCAGTGCGGAGACCACCCAAGAAGCGCAGACGAAGACAGAACAGGAGTCTCCACTTGGAAAACTTCTCAGGTTATTTAATCACTGCCCGACTGCGCTTGCGCTGCCCGTAAAAGGAGGTTTCTTAAGGGAAGTTTCTGTTCCGTTTACCAAAGAGGAGCACATCAGGCGCACAATCAGGGTTGAAGCCGAACGCCTTTTGCCTGCTGGGAAGATTGAAGAGTATGTTTTCGATTTCTATCGTCTCGGTGAAGAAGATGGAAGGAGTCGCATATTGCTTGTCGGTATGTGCGCACAAGATGTGAAACAGCATATTTCGAAAATGAAGGAGTCTGGTTTTGACCCGATAAAAGTTGATGTTGACATCTCATCTGCTTATAGCGCGCTTAGGGCGGCGGGATTTGACCCGACTGATGATGCGGTTAGCAAAAATGGGAAGAAAGCCGAAACGAAAGACGAGGGTTACGATAAATCACCTAATGTTTCAAGACGGGAAGAGAAGGTTGTTGTGCTTGCAGCGTCATTCCTTGGTCAGGTAATTGTCTGGCTTCATAAAGACGGCAGTATCCTTCGTGTTCGTTCTTTTCTGCTAACCGCTGGCACCGCGGAGCAACGCGCTAAGAAATTCGAAAGAGAGCTCCGCAGAACTCTCGTTGCAGCGAGCTTAGGCGGCGCAGCAGTCAAAAGAATCTGCCTTGCAGGGGATTTTGAGGAAGAACTAAGAAGCGAAATCAGGAGCCGTCTCTGCACCGAGATAGAGACGATATCTTTAAGTAAAGCATTCGGCGAAGGGCTTAGCGAAGACCAGCAGCGTACTCTTGAGCAATACGGACTCGTTGCCTGTGGCGCCGCTCTTAAACTGCTCGGCTACGACTTGCTCAAACTTGACCTCCGACAAGGTGAACTTGCCTATATGAAGCCTTTTGATACTGTGAAAACTTCTCTTTCTTGTACTCTTACTCTTGTATTCTTTCTCCTTTTCATCACAGCATACGCTTACAGATTCAAGTCCGCAAGAGATTCTGTCCAGTTAAGCACTATCCGAAAGAAATCCGCGGAATACCTTGATATTCTTCTTCCTGAACCTGGGAAGAAAAGGATAAGCAATCAAGTTGATGGAATATATCAGGAGTTCGTTGAGCGCCTTAAGAAGCGCAGGAGTGGCGAGCGTGGCAAAACCGCCACAGTGAGCGCCCTTGACGCTCTTCTTGAACTCGGCAAAGCGCGTGACAGCCTGAAAGGCGGTGTATTCCTTCTTGAGAATTTCGCTATCCAACCTGGTAAAGTTACGGTCGAGGCAGCTGTAGACAAGGTCGAAACCGGCGACGCATTTTACAATCTCATCAATAACCAGTCTAAAATGCTCGTCACGGATACCGCTTCCTGGAACCGCGACCCAAAAACAGGAAAAATCGTTTTCAAATACATCTTTAGAGTGAGGACTAACTATGGAAAGTGAAAAGAAATCACCATCGGCGGCGAAACTCTATGTCATCTTGATGTTATTCGCTGATATCGCGCTCGGAATGATTGCTCTTCTAATCGTTCTCGATAGCCGAGATTATGAGGAAGCGCTCAATCGCGAAAATAACGCTCACGAATCACTGATGAGAATCATCAAAGATGTTCAGAACAAACCGTTCTTCGGTGCCTACGCTGCACCTGATGACCAGCAAGCCCAAGCTGCACTCCAGCAGTTCGTTAACGCAAAAGCACAGCAGGCAGGAGTCGGCGATAACATCCGTACACTCACTCCCTCTACGGATAGCAGAACCCAAGAAACGCTTGTCACTGTCCGTATCGAAAAACTCTCTTGGGAAAAACTCCTTAGATTCATCCACGCCGTCGAACAGGGGGGAAGAAACGCTTATGCCCGCGAGATGCGCACTGACCGTCTCGTTCGCAATCCTGACAACACTACGACCCTCAACGCATCCATTGTTTTTGCCGAATCAACATCCCGTTAGTGAAAACCTGCCTTAACTGTTTCTCAATAAAAGATAACAACCTCAAATCCTCTGTCTTAAAGGAGGAATCTGACAACAATAAGCGTAGAGAAGATTTTTAATAGAAGTTTTTAATGGCGCGGACTACAGGATAAACCCAAATGACCTCTCCTGTGCTTAAAACCCTCGGAGGATAGCGCGGGTTGACCGCCGAAAGAACAATCTTGTCACCGCTTTTGTTGAACATCTTACAGGTCACCTCGCCGTCTTTCGTCTTAACAACAACAGGCTTTCCTTCCTTTACTTTCCAGGATGGGCAGACTATTACGACATCACCGTCACTTAAATAAGGCTCCATACTGTCACCTCGGATGCGTAGCGCAAAGGCGTTTTCATCGGTTATATCCGGCGCCTCTACGAACTCATCTGAATAACCAACAGGGAACATATCTTCGTATTCAATGGGCTCGCCTGCAGCAGTGCAAGATACCACAGGAATGCGCCTCATACGACAAAAAACTTCTCTGTCTTCAGCGCTTGAATAACGCTCTATGACCGACCAGAGTTCCTCGAGTATCCTGCGACGCAACTCTGTACTGTCAGGTTTTTCTTTCGTCTCCTGTAAAAAATATGCAGGCGAAACATTAAGCGCATTCGCAAAAACTTCTAATAAAGGCATACTTATCTGACGCTTCTTGTTCTCAATCAACGAGACATAAGCAGGAGTCTTTCCAATCATCTCCGCAAGTTTACGAACCGTCCAACCTCGCCGTAACCGTAACTCCTTAATCATCTGCCCAATATCCCTTGCCATAACCTAATCTCCCAAAACTTGTTTTCTTTTACATCTGTAGTTCTTGCAGCCGGTCGTTGTGCGTCGTTATAGAGAGAGCGAGACATATCAAGTGATTGACGGAGCGCACAGACTCCGTGCGGCAAAAAAGGCGGGGATAAAGACCATCCCTTGTGTCGTCATTGAAGCGGACAACGATGAAGAGGCGAAACTGAAAACGGTTATGCTGAACAGGCTACGTGGAAAATTCGACGCGAAAGAATTAGCCCGACTCGTTAAAGAGTTTGACGCAGACCAGACGAGGAATCTTCTCGCTTTCAACGAGAAAGAGCGGAAAGACCTGCTTTCTCTTCTCAATCTTGAGGCGCCGAGTGTAAAGGCGGAATGGGTATCTCGTCCGCCTCTTCGTGTCGTGATTGAGTTTCTGACTGATGAAGCGACTGAAGTGGAAGTCGAGAAGGTGCTAATGCAAGTGATGAAGGAACAGAATATAAAAACACGAGGGGAGGCGCTTCTCTTCCTCTGCCGCTTTTGGGCTCAAATGTGCTCAAATGCTCAACAAAAATAGAGAGAGGAATATAAGAATTTTACGAATGTTTTTGTTCTTGTCCTTCTTTCAGTATGCGGACGATTTGGTGGCGCAGGAATTCATCAGGCTCAACTTCTTTATGTCTTATGAGTAAATCACGAACATCTGGTAATCCTGAAGGAAGGCGGGAGAGGAGTGCTAACGCATTCTGGCGCAGAACGGGACTTTTCGATTTGAGTGCTTCCTCAAAAGAATCGAGTGGCACAGAACGGTTCGCTTTTATTAGGTGAAACGCTATCTGCATACGCAGACTTACCTCTTTCTCCGTCTGAAGTAGTTTTTCGAGGATGTCGAGAGATGGATTATTGTTGATTCTTGCTAATGCCGCAACGGCGTGTGTGCGAGTGAGTGTGTCTGGCGCTTGCGCATAATCGCTCAAAACCCTTATTTTGTTTAAGTCTCCTTTGCGGACGAGAATCTCCGCCGCAAGGATGCATTCAGGCACAGGAGCGGATAGGAATCTTTCGAGTGCATCAGAATCAATCATATCGGGATAGCGGGTTGCAACTGAAAGAGACTGGATTCTGATTGCGCGGTCATTATGGTTAAGCATAGAACAGAGCGCATCTTTTGCGTTTCCGTTGCTACCGAGCATAAGAAGAGATTCTGTTGCAGCGAGTAGAAGGAGCGCCGCTGGCGTGGATGCAGAAGTTCCACCGAGGATGTCGGAACGACGCGAAAGATGACGCAGAATGCTACGCAGAGCGTGTCTTGAGCGCCAACTGTTCAGTTTTCCGAGTGCTTGAAGTGCGGCGGCAGTGACTACTATGTCTCCTGATTTAAGCGCCGAGAAAACGACCTTCCGCGCTGAACGGCTCTTTGCCAGATACTTCGCAAGACCTGCTACTGCGATTCCTCTTCCAGGAAAATCTCGCATCTTCGCCGCCTCATATAGAATATCCAAAAACCTCTCGTCCTCTTTCTGAGACATTAGATAAATCGCATTGAATTTCCGCCTTTCATCGCCTTCTCGCCAAGCGCGAATCAGCCCTTCTGGACTCTCGTCTTCTTCCCAGAAAAACTCGAAACGGTGCTCTTTGCCGTCAACCGTCTCAGTAAACCTTAATCTGAAACCGTCCCTCTCAAAAACATCCATCTCTTACTTCCTAATAGGGAGCATCTTTTTGAACTTTTCGATGTCGGTGCGAATCTGGGAAGAGAGTTCCGCATCCGTTTTGAACTTGCGCTCTTTTCTGATGAACTCGTGAAGTTCTACTTCAATCTTCTCTCCGTATAGAGTGCGCGAAAAATCGAGAATATGGACCTCGATAATAGTATTTGTTGTGTCTTCGAAGGTCGGACGAATCCCAACATTTACAATAGAGGGAAAAATGCTTCCATCAGCAAGGATAGTCTCTCCACCGTAAACCCCCGCAGGTGGCAACGCTTCGTTGTCGGGTATTATGTTCGCCGTCGGGAAACCGAGAGCAGCACCCCTTTTGGAGCCCTCTACTACTTCACCGTAAAAGGAGACAGGATGCCCTAAAAGTTGCGCAGCATCTTTTATCTTACCTGCGATTATGAGCTCGCGGATAAGAGAACTGCTCGGCGTTATACCGCCAACGGTGACTTTGTCGCAGAGTGTAACAGGAATCTGCGGATAGTTCTTGCGAACGAAATCAGCATTTCCTTCGTTGTTCTTCCCGAACGATGAATCGAATCCTAACACGAGACCCTTAACCCCGATTTTCGAAATCAGAACCTCCTCGACGAACCTCGCACTACTCATCACCGCAAGCGAACGGTCAAACTTCGTGACGATACAGGTATCAACGCCTGCGCGCTCAAGACAAAGAAGACGGTGCGGAAGAGACATTATCTGCTTTGGTGCCGAACCTGAAAGAAACGCCTTCGGGTGTGTCTGGAAGGTTAAAACGACGCTTTCTCCCTCATCTCTTTTCGCCCGTTTTATCAGTGTCTCAACAACGAGACGATGTCCCAAATGGAATCCGTCGAATACCCCAATGGTTACAACAGGATTTTTGAATCTTGATGGATGAAGAGAATACATCCCTTTGAAGATACGCATTATGTTTTCCTTTTCTCCAACTCGCGTAGTTTGTTGTTGATTGCAACGAGGTCATCGAGGGAAAGGCGGTCAATGAAAAGGATGCCGTTTAAGTGGTCGCACTCATGTAAAATGATTCGCGCCAAAAGTCCGTCTGCATCGAACTCCACGCGTTCACCTGTAAGCGAGAAAGCACGACAAAAGATTTTTGTTGGGCGCGACACGGGCGCATAAATTCCAGGCAGCGAGAGGCAACCTTCCTCACGGACTTCTGTACCCGAAAGAGGTGCCACCTCAGGGTTAACGAGCACAAAATCATCACCCTCCTTTCCTGACGGCGAGACGACGATGATACGGAGTAATTCGCCTACCTGCGGCGCAGCAAGTCCGATGCCTTTCTTCCTGTGCATAAGGTCTATCATATCGTATGCAAACGCCGTTAGGTTCTCATCGAAAACAGTTACTCTCTCTGAAACTTTTTTGAGCCGCCCGTCAGGATATCTGATTACATCCATAACTATTGAGTCCTTCAAGACCCAAATTGCGTTTTTACAATGTCCATACTACTTTTTCTGTTCTTCTTTATCCTCTTCTCCCTTCTTTTTTTCGTCTTCGGTAGGATTCAAAAAATCGTCGAATTTGTCTCCATTCTCTTTAAGCCATTTGAGCCATTCGTCTTTGTCGTAGTTGAAATCTTTGCCTGTAATCTGCCGTAACGCCTCCCGTGCAGGAAAGTTCATCTCATAAGTTTCCCCTCCGGGTTGCTGACCAAAACCAGTGCCTTCGGTAACGGTTGCGATGATTGGAACTTTAACGCGGTTGCCATACTTGTCTAAAATCTCTTTGTAACCGATGACGCGGCGCGAAACCGACCCTACATAAAACTCCTGTCCCCCTGCTTCTCCTGAATCTGACCTGACTTTTATTATCAATGCGTGGGCAAGCGGTGTAATCGAGTTTTTGTCCTTGAGTGTACCGAGTGCATCAACCGCATTTCCGCGGATGTCAGCAACATTGCTGAAGAACATCGCTTCAAGGAACTTCACATACGCCCACCTGCAACGGAGTTTTCTTAACGCTTGCGCAGATGCTTTACGCACATTGGCGCTTTTGTCCTTTAACGCCGTGTCAATCAACGCATCTCCAACGCGGCTAACATCAAAATTGCACAGCGCCTCGACTGTCAACAAACGCATCTTCTCGCTGTTTGAACCGAGCCGTTCAAGTATCCATTTCAGTGCTGCTTCATCCGCTATCTCTTTGTATTTCTTCTCCGCCTCCTCTGAATTCGAGTCGAGTATCTCATTCTCCAATTTGCGCACTTCTATCCGCCATTTCTGCTGCCGTTCATTGAATATCGCCGCATCTCGCTCCGCTGGTGTCATCCACCGCCCTTTGTAAAGCACCATCCCTTTTTCTTTCATCATATCATCATAAAGCACCCATTCGCCCTTATGCCTCACATAGCCGAGCGCAGTCCGTGCACCTGTATGGTCAGGCTCTAACTCTATCGCCTTCTTAAAACACTCCTCCATCTGGTTTTTGAGCCCTTTTTCTTTACACCACATACCGAGTCTGTAATACGCTTCCGCATCGTCCTTCGGCAACTCCGCAAGCCGTTTCTCATACTCTTTCTCCGGAGCCATTTCCGAATACTCTATCTTCTCAACCATCTCTGGCTTAAACTCGACAATAGAACCGTCTACAAGTCGCACCCGAACCCGCCAACCACTCTCGAGGACAGTCCCCTCCACCTTGCCCCCGTCTTTAAGATGGACTACATCACCCAACAAGCCCCCTGTGGCCACTCCGACCATTACAAGTACGAAAAACCATCTCATACAGTAATCCTCCCCCGTTATTTCTTTTTAAGTGCTTCCCTCACTATGCTTGATTTGCCTTCTGCGGAAAACGCTCTGAAGAATTTAAGCGCTTCAGCATAAGCGCAAGCCTCAAGCACCTTAGCCGTGTTCTTTCCTACCGCATATATCTCCTTGAAGAATGGTTTGATTGCATTCTTCGAATCAGTTCCAAACACCTGCTCCTTTTTTTTGCCCGGCTTCCCGTATTTTTCGATAGTCCAATCGTAAATTCTCTTGTAAAGCGCGGGCTCAAAGACGCTGAAAACCTCCCAAGCAATGTTCTGCCAAAGAGTGCCTACATTCCCTTTGATTATATCGCCTTTTGGAAACTTTTCCGCAATCAAAGGAAGCGGTGTTCCTGTTATTCCGTGTTGAGCGATTCTTACGCCAAAACCTTCCTTGCGCAACGCCGCCGCGATTGCCTTCGTCCTTCCTATATCAATCGTCTCCTGCGGAATCGGATTGCCGTCCTTATCATAGATATTTCCGTGCACCGAGCCATTCGCAACCGCAATCACCTGCGGCTCCACCCCTCGCTCCTTCAATCCCCTGATGAAGACGACCGCTTCCTCAGGCGTAGTCAGAACCATTCCCGAAGCATCTTTTTTCCCTATCTCGCCAACCTCAACCTCAAGCCCGAAAGAGCGCTTCCCCATCTTTTCCTCTATATAATGCGCTAATTCAGCGGTCACCTCGATGTTCGGCGCAAGTTGCTCGTACTCGTCTTTACCGTTGAAATTGTAAAGATACGACGCATCTATCGCAAAAGAAGTAAACCCTGAATCCACCTGCTCAGCGAGCAGTTCTTTCGTATCTTTTATCTCTTCTGCGTCGCCTTTTTTCACTGTCGTATGGTCGGCATGGAGCGCCCAAATGTCAACTCCCACTTCTTCCGCGGTCTTATAGACTACTTTCGCAAATTCAGAAGGACGATAGCCCGTGTATCCGATGTGCTGATTACATTCCGACTTGGCGAGTTCGATTATCACAGGACTATCGGTATCCTTCGCTGCACGAAAAAGTCCTGTCAGAATCCCACGAGTGATTCGTGTGTTCGCAGCAAGGATTATACAATCCTTGTCCCTAAGAGCATCGAACATTACCTTCCCGCTTATCGACTGGTGTCCCATACATCCTCCTTTAACGAAATTTCCCCTTATATAAATATAACCGACAGCCTTGATTATTTGAATAACATAGTGTAGAATTCGAGCGATTTTCTTTGGGGGAAAGACTATGTGCCGTATCTGTATTTTGCTGTCTGTTATTGCCGTTGCAGTGTTTTTGTTCGGATGCAGTCCGAATGGGAAGAACACACAGCTTGACAAACCACAGTTTACTGCAAAAGAGGCGACGCCAGAAAAAAAAATAGAGTTTTGGAGTCAGAAGGCGCCGCAGAATTCCTTTGTTCGAGACCTTTCTTCCAATGGCAGAGTGTTTATGCCTACGAGTTCCGAAGGGCTCTTGAAAAGCGTTCAGAAATATATTGAAGAGGCGAATTCTGAGAAAGTCGAGGGCGAGATAGTGGGGCTTCTTGTTCCGCACGCAGGATATGTATGCTCAGGTCCTGTTGCAGGCTTTGCTTATAAACTCCTTCTCGGTACGAAATACGATGTCGTCGTTATACTTGGCGCAGACCATACCGGCTCTCCTACTACTCTTGCAAAGTTTGACTTCTTTAGGATGCCCTTTGGCGATGTTCCTCTCATCGGAAGAGACCAGGCGAATGCTCTCGCAAAAGAAGCAGGAATATCTTATGAACCCGCTGCTCATATGGAAGAACACTCCATTGAAGTCCAACTCCCATTCCTTTGCGCTGTCCTCAAAGATTTTTCCATCGTTCCGATTTCTGTCGGACAAGAGATGCGCGAAGAGCCTCAGAAATGTGACAGACTCGTGAATGAACTCGCAAACTTCATCAAAGGCAAAAAAGCGCTTATCATAATTTCGACCGACTTGAGCCATTACCCCTCTTATGATATCGCGAGCGCTGCTGATAAGGAATTCCTCGAAGCGCTCAAGACGCTTGACACTGATAAACTGCTTGAAGCAGATAAGACGATTCTCTCTCCTGAATGGGCGAAGAGATTTGATAAGAACAACGCAAGAGAGCTCAATCTCCACTGTACCGCCTGTGGGATCGATGCTGTCATCGTCGCTCTCAAACTTTTCAAAAAGTTAGGGGTTGATGGATATAAACTCCTCAAATATGCGAACAGTTTTGATACGACCAAGGAGAGCAAGGAAAGAGTGGTTGGTTATGCGGCTGCCTGCTTTTTTCGTTCAGCGAACAAGTAAGAGGAGCACCGCTATGGAAGAAGAAAAAGAGTTCAGTTTAAGTGAAACCGCGCAGAAGGAGATGCTGTGCCTCGCAAGAAAAGCCCTCGAAATCGCTGTTGCAGAAAACGAAAAGTCTCCTTTTACGCCGATTCATCGTCTTATTTCTGCCGCCAAAGACAATCTTCTTAAAAACTACAATCCGCCTGACGAGAAGTTGAAAGAGAGATGGGGGATCTTCGTCACTCTCGAGACGGTTAAGAGCCCACAGGAAGAAGAATTGCGCGGCTGTATCGGAACATTCGAGCCAAGAGAACCGCTTTATGAACTCGCTATCTCTTACGCAATCCACAGCGGTTTCGGCGACCCGCGCTTCGAACGCTTGAATGCGAAAGAACTCCCGAAAATAAAAATCAAAATTTCGGTTCTCTCACCGTTGCGTAGGGTTAAGTCGCCTGAAGAGGTCATCGTCGGAAAACACGGAATAGAGATTGTTCGCGGGTTCAATAGCGGATGTTTCTTGCCTGAAGTTGCGACCGAGTATAAGATGTCGAGAGAAGAGTTTCTTTCGACTTGTTGTTCGCACAAAGCGGGCTTGCCTCCTGACGCTTGGAAAGACCCGAAGACCGAGATTTATGTGTTTGAGACCTTCAAATTCGAGGAGAAGTAGGAAAATAGTATGAGATAGTTGCGGAGAGTGCCTGTTGACAGAATTTCGGCGCGAGTTGCGATATGAACTGCTCTTTTTCTTATCAACTCAATCCAAAGGAGGTAGTCAAATATGTTCGATTCAGAAACGACGCAGTTTGCTTCGTCTCCGTATATAACGATAAAGATTTATGATAAAGAAATGGAAAAGAAGAAGGAGATACTCTGCAAGTTATTTTCTTCATACCCGAAGGAAGATGTTTATTTTGAATTGTCTTCTGACGGTGTGATTATCTATTTGCGAGAATTGGATTTTTTCAGTTTTAAGATGGATGTTCAATCATTAGTAGCAAATAACCCTGAGCCAGATATTAAAAGTCTGTTAAATGCAATACTTGTAAGGCTCGAAAGGATAAGAAGCTACGGTTTGAAGGGAAGGAAAAGGGTGTATGTGGGCTATAATAAGGAGAGGAAGGTAAAGAACAGAGAGCAGAAGGAGATGATAAGAGGTATGTATTATTATGCAAGGGATAATAAATTTTCCAAGCAAAATAATAAAGTCCCTGACGAATTTGTTAATAAGATAATTGTTGGAGATAGCGAAGAAGTTTTGAAGAGACTTCCTGATAATTGCATTGATTTGGTTTTTACTTCGCCACCATACAATTTTGGTTTGGATTATAAAGACCATAGAGATGGAGTAAACTGGAATGATTACTTTGATAAACTTTTTGCAATATTCAGAGAGTGCATAAGGATTCTTAAGTATGGAGGGAGAATAATAGTTGATGTCCAACCTTTGTTCTCGGATTATGTTCCCATTCACCATATAATATCCAATTTTTTCATTGAGAATAAACTCATATGGAAAGGTGAAATTCTGTGGGATAAGCATAACTATAGTTGTAAGTACACTGCTTGGGGTAGTTGGAAAAGCCCGAGTAATCCTTACTTAAAATACACATGGGAATTTCTTGAGATTTTTTGCAAAGGCGACTTGAGGCATGGTGGGAATTGGAAAATGGCTGATATTACAGCTGATGAGTTTAAAAAATGGGTCTACGCAAAATGGGACATTCAGCCAGAATATAATATGAAAAAATATGGACACCCAGCAATGTTCCCAGAAGAACTTGTTGAACGGGTATTAAAACTATTTAGTTTTAAAGGTGATATAATTTTAGATCCTTTTAATGGTGTAGGAACTACTACTGCAGTTGCAAAAAGACTATCACGGAATTATCTTGGAATTGAAATCTCTGAAGAATATTGTAAAAAGGCAGAAGAACGCGTGAAAAATACACAAATTGATGTGAGGTTGTTTGAATATGGATAAAAAATTATCGGAAGATATAAAGTCTCTTATCAATGCTTACGAATTTCTTGTAAAAGGAATTGATACAAAAGCCAAAGAAGTAGAGGATAGAGCCTACGGTGGAATAATCAGAGCTGGCAAAGGGATGCTTGTTGAAAGTTTGGCTAAGAGTTTGATTGAGATAGCATGGAAAGAATTAGGAAGAGATTCATCCAGATTATCTCTTGAAAAGGAAACTATAAAAATCCCGATTAAAAGAGAATATCTTGAAAGAGTAAAAAGTCCCGAAGTTAAGAGATTTATAAAAGAGCATATAAACGATTTCTATTATCCATTAAGAACGGATGTTCATGTCCATGTCGATGGAAAATTTAAAATTGCAATAGAGTGTAAGGCATATACAGAAAATGCGATGTTAAAAAGAATCTTAGTTGATTTTACGCTTTTTAAACAAGTTTATCCTGACCTCGCTTTTGTATTATTTCAATTAGAAAGTCAACTCGGTGGCGATTATTCATCTGCTAACTATATTAAATATGGCAGTCCATCTACGCATACCTTACTTTCATATTTTGATATTGATTTAAACATAATAACCTTGCTTGAAGGCGAGAGGAAAGTTGATAAACCAATTCATAAACCAGAATACTATAAGGCATTAAGAGAAGAGAGTTTACTAACAGCATTAAAGGTACTAATGGATTTGTTAAGGTAACTAAGTTTAACTACCGAAAATGATTAATCCCTTTTAGGAGAAAATTGAATGACTGAAAACAAGAAAAAACTACAGCAACAACAGAATTTACGGCAGGTTTTCGAACTCTACGGCACTCCGTGCCTTGCCCTCACTTCGTTCGGGGCACATAACAGCGGACATACGGCTACGCTTACGCTCCGCCCAAATGCTCGGCTTTACCTCGCACTTCGCCTGTCCGCGGCCGTTGTCCGAAATTCCGAATCCCACTCTTAAAGAGGCAAAAAACCATGAATGACGAAACACCTGCATCGAATATAATAGATAACAGTCCTAATCGAGAATTAGTAAAAATATTAAAGGATCGATTGGGCAAATCCAAAGAAGCAAAATTTGCTATTGGATATTTCTTTCTTAGTGGATTTTCATTAGTAGAAAACGACTTTCCAAAAAATTATGATAAGTCACCATTTTTGAAAATCGTAATGGGAAATGAAACAACCTACCCTACCAAAGAGGAGTTGGTTGCGGGATATAATCTAAGAGATTTATTTAAACAACGGATGATAGAAGATTTACAGAAAAGAAAACTCACTGAGGAGCAAATCCAACAGTTGAGAAACCTAAAGGGATTCATAGCCAGTAATGTGATTGATGTGAAACTCTATGAAAAATCAAGACTTCATGCAAAGCTATATCTATTCTTAACCAATCTAGATGAAAAATATACATCTCCGGGTTTGGCTATCGTTGGTTCCTCTAATTTTACGGCAGAAGGTCTTACAAAAAATAAGGAATTGAATGTATTACTCACATCGAGAGAGGAAGTTCTTTATTTGAATGATTGGTTCGATAACTTATGGGCTGAAGCTGTAGAATTTAGAGAGGATTTATTGAAAGTTATCGATTTTTCTGGGGCGTTACCTGAAAGTCCTTATCCTAAAATTGGTGAGTTAATTGATTCTCAAATTCTATTCAAGTATTTGGTTTATAGATGGTTTGAGGGGAGAGTTTTAAACTTACTCAAAAGAGATATTCTTATGGAGTTCCAACTTGTTGGCGTTGTAAATGCTGTAAACATTTGTAACTTCTACAATGGGGTTATATTGGCAGATTCTGTCGGGTTGGGAAAGAGCTTTATGGCTTCTGCAGTGATTGAGGAATTTCTATATAGAAAACATCCAACATGGATCGTTAACAACGAAAAAGACCCGGCAGTGATGTTAATTTTGCCACCATCAATAATTCCTCAATGGGAAGAGCTTTTAATAGGCAGAATGGATGAAGAGATAAAAAATAAGTTATTCAATATGGAAAAAATAAAAGTAATCTCTGACTATTTTTTAAAGGGCAATTTTAAGAAACTAATAAAAAAGCAAGAGAATGACAAAGTATATGAGATCTATAATGAAAGCGGGGATAAGATCTTGGGCAAAATCGCTTTTCTCTCTATGGGTATTTTTCAAAACATGAAAGAGGGTGAATTAAGGAGACTTGCTGAAGAATATGACCTGTTCGTTATAGACGAAGCTCATAAATACAGAAACAAAAACACGAACAGATGGAGGAATACAAGAATTCTCCAAAAGAAAAGTAATAACTTCCCAAATAAATTCATACTCCTAACCGCAACACCACTGAACAATTCTATTAATGATATTTTCAGTATAATCAGACTCTTCGTTGATGATACCTTTGCTCCATTCCGAATAAAGGGAGTACCCATAACTGATTTGATAAAAAAATATGGAGATTTAAAGAGAGAATTAGAAAAAAGAGATGATGATAAGATAAAAAAAGACCTGAGGGAAGTCGCCACCGAGATTAAGCAGAAAGTATTGGACGAAATAATGGTCCTTCGAACGAGGAAATACATAATGGAACAATTCAAAGACGTAAAAGTTAATGGTAAACCCTTGGTTTTCAAAGATCCCAAACCGTATAGTCTTAACTACTCTCCATTTTATACGAAAGACTATCGGAATCTAATTGACCTTATAGGTAAGAATTTGGATAGCATTTTATTTGAATATACAAAGCTCTATGGAACTAGATTCGTTGTGTTTGAGGAAGAAAGTGTAGGTGAGGAAGAAGAAAAACGACATTATGTTGAGATTGCTGACTTGTTTAAGCTATTACTCGGTAAAAGGTTGGAAAGTGGTATTTATCCCTTTGAAACAACCTTACGGAGAATTTACGAAAAAGAAAAGATATTCTACGAGATATTCAAAAAGCAGATGAATAACATTTTAAGTGAAGAGACTTTAAGAGATGTTATTAAAAATGCGGTTGAAAAAGCAAAGATAAAGAAGGAACTGGAAGAGGTGTTAGAGGAATACACCGTCGAAGAAGAAGATGAGGAAACATGGTTTGATAGGGTTGTAAGAATTCTATTAGAATACGCAGAGGATTTAAGGCAAGAGGGAAAGCAGTATTCCAACATAGAGTTGTTAAAGCTGGGACTGGAAAGAGTTATAAACAATTTAGAAAACGACTTAAAAATGATAGATGAAATTCTCCGAGATTTGAATAATCTAAAGGAAAAAGGAAATGGGAAAACAGGACCATATTGTGTTGATCCGGTCCATAAACAGGAAAGAATAGTACCAAAGAAAGAGGAGGACATTATTGATTTACCAATTTTTTGTTATTGTAATGACCCAAAACTGGAATCCTTGAAGCAAGTGCTTGGTGATCCTTCTGTGAAATCAGAAGTACTGAGAGATATACCTTCAATGAATAGGAAAAAAATTATCATTTTTACACAATATAGGGATACTGCATATTATCTTTACTACAACCTTTTAGAGTGGATTAGTAAAGAGGTAAATCTCCATACTTGGCTCAAGGAGGCAAAATCTGAGAGAATTAAGATTGGATTAGTTACTGGAGATACAGAGACCTCGACAAAAATTAACTTCATAAAGAGATTTGCGCCTTATGGTAACAATGGTTCCGAAGAAGTAAGCAGATTTGGTGAACTTGAAATTTTAGTTTCTACAGACGCATTAAGTGAGGGGGTGAACCTACAGGATGCTGATGCAGTTATTAATTATGACCTACCATGGAACCCCATGATAATTGTTCAAAGAGTTGGTAGAGTAAACAGAATTGGCAATGAAAAGGATGTATTTGTAATTAATTTCATTCCATCTGCTGAAATCGAAATTCTCGTTGGTATTTTAGCAAAACTGAAAGAAAAGATACAGGATATAACACTTATCGTTGGAAAAGAAACTAAGATTTTGAGTCCGGAAGAGGAAATAAGCGTCGAAACCTTTGGGCAGAAGATTAGGGATTTCTCTCAATTGTCTATGACTAATTTGGAGCAATATGGGATTTCTGAAGATTTTAAGCAGTTCATACCCGAAGGTATACCACAAGAACAACTGGATGAATACAAGCTCTTAAACATTATTCAATACGACCTTGGATATACTTATGACGACTTTCGTGAGGTAATAAACATGCCCGATGGACTTTATTATTCTTATTTACAATCTGAGAGCGAAAAAATATTTAGTGTCTATGAATTCTATCGAGGCAAATACAAAATTATGAAAAAGATAATGAGTATAAATCCACAAAATGGCACGCTGAGTTGTGAAACTCCAATTGCATTTCTCGATCTAATTAAGAAACGGCAAAAGGAGCCAACAAAAATAGAGAATGCAATAGAGAATCTTAAGACATTAGATGAAAAGACAAAGGAAATTGTGGAGGAACTAAAGGAGAGATATCAACAAGAACAAAAAGGGTTCTTGTATAACCTGTATAACGCCCTGTTGGTGGAAAGAGAAAAAGCCGAAGACATACAGGATAAATTCAAAATTGTAATGAATGCTCTCCAAACAATTCCTTATTATCTTTATACAAGACATATCAAGCCCTTACTTACCCAAAATAATCTAATAGAGATGAACAAAGATAATGTTATTGTAAAAGATTTCAGAGGGACTATCGAAACACTGTATACATTCTTCAGAGAACGGGGGCTCACAGACATTGAAACCTTAAAGGTGAGGGTCAATCATTTGGGGTGGTATTATGAAACCTAAAATAGAGGATATTATAAAGATTATAGACAGAGCGATTAAAAATTATTCTGTAAAACCCATCAAAATTCAGGATAAGGTCTATAATCTTCACATATTCTCGAAAGATGAAGACATTAACCTTTTTGAGGGATTTTTGTTTAGTGAGGTAAAGGAGAAGAGTGAGTTATCCTATCTAACAAGCAGATACCGGGCACCTGTAAGCGGATATGTTCCGAGATTATGTTTATTGGTATATAATGATCAAATTCTTATTAAAGATTACAGACGGAATAAACTAATCCGCAAAACCATAGAAAAGATTAATCAGCCATTTATATCAAAACTTAATAAAGCACTTTCTGAGCCGAATGAGAACAATTTCAATAAATTGTTTGATAGAACAGATATTATTGAAGAATTTTATATTCTTTACAAGAAATCAAGAGATTTTCTGCTTAAAAACATAAAGGGAATAAGTGGGGAGGAACGACGGGAAGAATTTGTAGATAATTTCATGATGCAGATGCTTACGCTATGGTATCTTCAAGAGAGAGGTTTCTTTAATAATGATACTTCCTATCTTATAACAAAATTTAAAGAATTAGAACAAAAGAAACTATTCAATGGATTTAATAATTATTATGCTTTTTTGACCTACTTCTTTGATAAGATTGGCAACCATTTAAACAACCAGTATTATGAAGACAAAATAGTAGGAAAAGTCGTTGTAGTCGGTCCTGCAATATTCCTGAATGGAGAGCATGATTCTAAGGCTATATCCATTCCAGATAAGTGTTTCTACAAAGAAGAATTTTTGATAACCACACAACCCAAGAAAGTAAGCGATGAAGTCCCGCTCCTGAATCTGTTTGAGAGCAAAGATTGGACTGAAGGAAATATTGATGAATTTGTTCTGGGTGCAATTTACGAGAAGTTAATTACCTATATGGAGAGAAAAAGGCTCGGCGCTTATTATACACCTGAAGAGATTACATCTTACATCTGTAAAAATACCATTGAACCATATCTTATTGATAGAATAAATGAAAAGTTTGATAAAAATTTTGAATCTATTGACCAGATAATAGAGGATGAAAAAAATAAAAAGATCCTGTCTTGTCTTTTTGCGCAATTGAAAGAAATTAAAATCCTCGACCCCGCTGTCGGTTCGGCTCACTTCTTGGAAAGCGCAATAAATGTGCTTGTAAGTATTTATGAGAAAATCTGGAATAAAACAAAAGAGCTGGGCATAAAAAGAGGATTAGATATCATAGCAGCGGATGAGCATGGAAGAATAAAGACCATAAATCTTCTTGAGATCTCTGATGAAGAGCAATTCAAATTGTACGTTAAGTTTTTCATAATCCTATCAAAGAACATCTATGGCGTTGATATAAATCCAAGTGCTTTGAAAGTCGCTAAGGCAAGATTATTCTTAACACTTGCTAAACACTTTGACATTCATAAAAACTACTTCATTAGATTTCCTAATGTGCATTTTAATTTGAGAGAGGGAAACTCTTTAATTGGGTATGTTCAATTAGAGAAAGAACAAGAGAGAGTAAAAGGTCAATTAGCCCTTGATTTATTTGTAAAAAAGGAGGAGGCAACATATGTTTCTGAAGCGATAAAAATAGTTACAGAGTTAAAAGAATACCTCATAGAAACCGCCAATGCCCTCGGAATAAATGGAAATATAGTAAAAGAAATAGAAGAACTAAATAAAATACTCTCAAAGAAAGGAGTAAAATGGAACGATTTTGAATTTGTTTTAAGAACCAAGGAAAAGTTAATAAGAATTCTTACCGCTTCTTTAAATTCTCAATACGCAAGACCTTTGAATGAACTTTTAAACCAGATTACGGAATTATTTAATCACAAACTTGACGAGAAATTTGCTAAGGAATATAACATTGATTTAGGAGAGCTTAAGAAAATCAAAACCTTCCACTGGGTTTTTGAGTTTCCAGAAGTGTTTCTGAATAGAAAAGGATTTGATGTGGTTGTGGGAAATCCACCGTACGGTGGGAATATACATGTGATAGAGATAAAATTGGTTGATAAGTGTGAGATCTCAAAACCTAACATTGCTAAAGCATTCATCTTAAGAGGATACGATCTCACAGGAAAAAAAGGTTATATGTCATTATTATCCCCAAAATCTCTAACATATGCTAGTGACTGGTTTAACTTAAGAAAATTTTTAATCTCAGAACTCTTGGAGATCTACGATGTAAAGGAAGCTTTTAAGGACGTTTTACTCGAACAAGTATTTTTTATATCGAAAAGAGGATCTAAAGTAAACTACTACTTGGCCAAAGATTTCTTCAGGGAAGATGCTCCAATAAAAATAAATAAAGGCAAGATTGAAGACACCCTCCTATGTGATTTAACTAATAGAGATTTTAAAATAGTCGAAAATATAAAGAAAGAATATTCTTTAGCTGAACTAATACATACATGGAGGGGCCTGCCATTTCAAAGATACATAGATGAAGTGGAGGGTGATGAGGAAATAATTATAGGAAAGAACATTGGTTTATACACATTGAAAAATGATTTGCCGAGAATCAAATTGAGAAACGTTCTTCGTAAATTTGATAAAAATATTAAAAATTTGAAAAAACCAAAGCTTGTTTTTCAAAATATAGTAGCATTTATTTCGCAACCAGTCCATCATATTAAAGTTATGGGAACTTATGAAGACAAGGGTAGAATTACATTAGATACCGTGAATAACATAGAATTGAAGGTAAATGATGTTTCTCCTCTGTTTTTTCTTGGTTTAATGAATTCTGTATTCTTTAATTGGCTTCTTCACAGGGTAGCGTTCAATAGGGCGGTTCGAACTATGCACTTAGATAATTATGCTCTACGTAAAATTCCAATTCCACCCATAAATAAGGAAACCATAACAAACATTGAAAGTTTAGTGAAAGATTTACTAATTAATGGTTACTCCGCAAAAAAATATTTTATGATTGAAGACATGGTTTTACAGCTCTATGAGATTAATTTAGAAGATATGCCAACCGATTACATAATCATAAGAAATTTTTATAAAAATGCGCAAGGAGTAGAGGATATATCATGAAATATTCACTCATAAAAATTTCCAAGGAGGTGTAAATATGGCGCGAAGAGGTAATGATAGCAAAACAGAAATAGCGCAAGCGATCTTTATTGGGATACCAAGACCAATCAGACTCGAAGCTGAAGTATCACAAAAATACAGAGAACGTTTTCAGAAAGAATATACTACCCTAACAGGTTCTATTCCACAGCCAGGTACCGAATCATATCATGAGATGCATCCCGGAAAATGGGGGCGTGAGCTTCGTATATATTTCAACGCAGACCAACGCGTAGTTGGAATGTTACGGTCTTTAGGTTTCCACGTCGAGGAGGAACAACCTTATCGCACAGAATATCGATATAGGATAAATAATAACAAAATATGGTGGAAACTAGTTGAGGCAGGTTTTAAGCTTGGCGACAACCCATGAAAGATTAAGACTCATGAGTAGGTTAGGATAATTGACGGAAAATTAACCTTGACAGAAGAGAAGGAACTTGAAAAAAGAGGATTTGAACATTATTGACGAAGTTTATAATTCTCTGAAAAAAGATAAACAAATTCAGAAACAAATTGAGAAGATAAAATCGCATGAATGGGTTAAGGTGATAGAGGGAGAAAGATGAGCAGGGTTCGGAACTCGGTGCTAACGCACTCGGACAACAGCGAATAAACGGTTCGGCTCTTGCAGAGTCTCGACGCAAATCCTCGCCTTCGGCTCGGACTTCGTTTATCCGCAAACGTTATATGAAATTTCGAGCCCTGTATTCAGAAAAGTTTATCAATGTAGAAACATAACATATAAAGAGGAGCGCACTTATGGATAAAAATTTAAAAACCAAAGTTAAAAATATTACTATTAAATTTAAATGAACAATCTCAAATGTTCAACTTTAACATCCCAATCCCAGTCATCATTTTATTTATTGTAATAGAAATTTTTGAAATCCCTAAATTAATCATCCGCCAAAATGCAGAACGATTATCTGTCGCAATAGATAACAAAGGTAAATGGATTTTAAAAGATGTTTATTTTTCAGGACTGCTTACCAAAAAGTAAAAATGAAAATATCAGCATAGAATATATTGCTGCCATTCTAAATTCTAAGTTGATGAATTATTATTACTCTATTCTTTTTAAAGGGGGACATGTTAATGGCGGGTATCTCCATTTTTTGGTTAGTTATCTTAACGCGTTGCCTATTATCATTCGGAAGACAATACACCACGATGAAATAAAAGAAATGGTTGAAAAAATAAGTGTAAAATACTTTTGGGAAGTGGAGAAAATTTACCATTAAAAATGATGTTTCACCCGGAGTTAAGGATAAGGGTTTTTTCGTCCCCAATGTTATTATTGAATGTAAGTATTATGTTTCTCTTGATATGTTCAGAGATATTGTTACAGAATCCGAAATGTTTAAAAGGGTCTATCCGTATTCACTTTTTATTGTCGTTTGTGAGGTTATAGAATTAACAGATGAGTTTCAAAAAATGAAAAGAGTCTAGGAGGCATACATTGATGGCTTTTTTGCTTTTAGACCGGGGAAAGAAATAAACCTGGCAAAATAATAATAGATAAAGTAGATCAGTTTGAAAAATTTGTAAGCGATTATGTGAAAAAATTGTAAATTGAGATAGTATGGAGAGAATTAGGAGGAGACAGGACCAGATTATCCTGTGAAAAGGAGACTTGCTTTTGTATTGTTACAATTAGAGAGTCAACTTAGTGGTGATTATAGGAGCGATTGAATGGCGGTTGTGGTTGGAATTTCAGGAAGTCCGAGAAAAAACGGGAATACGGATATTTTGGTGAAGACTGCGCTTGATGAGTGTGCTAAAAGGGGCGCGAAAACCGTGTTTCTGCGTCTCCAAAACTTAAAACTCAATTTCTGCAAAGCCTGTCTTAAATGTAAGGAAAAAGGGTTCTGTGTCCAGAAAGACGATATGCAGAAAGTTTATCAACTGCTTCATAAGGCGGATGCGGTAGTTCTTGGTTCTCCTGTTTATTTTGCGACTGTCAGCGCGCAAATGAAAACTTTTATGGACAGACTTATTGCGCTCATCGGAAAGGATTTTGAATCGCGGCTTGAAAAGGGAAAGAGAGCGTTACTCCTTTTTGCGCAAGGTGCAGAAGGCGCCAATACATTTAAATACGGCTTGAAACCGCTTGTTACTACGCTTCGCTGGCTCGGATGTAAGGTTGTTGGAACGGTCATCGCAGATGGAATAAACGAATTAGGCGAAGTCCGCTCGAAAGCGAGGATTCTCTCGGAAGTCGCCCGTCTTGCGAATAATCTTCTCGTATAGGATTCTCGGAAAAAAACCGTCGAGTTTTGAAACCAACAGGAACTCGTGATTCACTTGCTTATGGGAAGTTTAATACGGAAGACTCCTGCGCCCATTGTCGAGACGAACGCCTCGTCCTTTTTCTTCGGATTGAAAGTAACCGAATGGACGCTCAAAAACGGAATACTTGTGATTTCTGTCCAGTTCTTCCCGCTGTCTGTGCTTACAAACAATCCGTGTGTTGCGGTCGCAAGAAACACAACTTTCGGGTTTCGCTTGTCAACTAACGGTGCATATGCGTGCACATAACTACAATACTTTCTGTTATACGGAACGGATAGTTCCTTCCAGTTTTTCCCGCCGTCTGTCGTTTTCAGTAGTCCGCCATCAGTCCGTTGAGGAGCCGCTGCATGCGCTATATAAATCACATTCGAATCGCTCGGGTCAAAATCAAAACCCATAGGCCAAAACAGATTCAGTTTTTCCGTTAAACATTTCCAGGTTTTGCCGTCATCTCTCGTCTGCCATAAACCGCCCTTGACATCGAAGCTCTTTCCCTGCCGCCAACCCGTGATTAGACAGAAAAGAGTCCCATCAGAATGGAACTTTATTTTGTAGTAATGAGGATTCCTATTCTTCGCCAAGTCTCCTGTAATGTCGTTCCATTTATCTTCTGAGGCATCGTATTTGAAAACGCCCCTACCGTAGATGACACAATATAGTCCTTTCGTTTTCGGATTAATTGCGACAGATGTGCAAGGACCTTGTGGCAGTTCTTTTCCGAGGACTTTCCAAGATTTTCCTTCATCGTCTGAAAAGACTACTCCGCCCCCGCCTTTACCCTTTTCGTCTTCAATCTGCGTCCAGTGCGGTATGTCGTGCTGGTCTGCTGCTGCGGCGTAGATGCGCTTGCTTTTCGTATCGAATTCGAGTTCGTAGAAACTGTTTTTCCAAGGAGAACCTTCTATGCTGCTATACCAAGTCTTGCCGCCGTCTTCCGAACGCGCAAAACCGATATCCGTATAGCAGATGAAGATTCTTTCTAAATTGTTCGGGTCGAAATAGACGCCCCAGACGGTTGTCACTTCAAGCCCGCAAGATGTCCAGCGTTTGCCTTTTGAAGGCTGTCCCTCGTCCGCGAACCTCGAGAAGACTTGCGTCCAGTGTGCGGCGCCGTCTCTGCTTAAATGGACCTGTCCGCTGTCCGTATGCAAAAGATAATGCGAGTTATTCCGCGCAACGCAGAAACCGAGCGCAGGTCCACCCCAGCCCCAATTGAAGTCATAGGCAAGCCAGCCAGTCTCGACATTCCGCTTCTTAAAATTTGGGTCGCCGTTGTAAACATATTCCCAGTTCTCACCCGAATCCACGGACTTCCAGACGGTAAAATGTTCAGGAGGCGCGTCCCCGCTTCCTTCACAGGTCGCATAAACGACGGTCCCATCATTCTCGGCGCAAGCAACGAATTTGAAATCCGCCTTAGCGTTTATTCCACCGCCCATTACTCGCTTCCAATTCCGCGCACTATCGGTTGAGCGATATATTCCTCCTTCGTTCCCTTTCGTCGGCGTTACGCAATAAATGACCGATTTCCCGGTTCTGCTATCCCATCCACCGCAGAAAGAGCGGATTCGCAAATCGCTCGGTAGCCCTTGGACCTGTTTTATCCAGACGAAGCCTCCCTTCGCGGAACAGAATATTCCGCTTCTTGTAGCGATAAACAGACTCTCGTCTAATGCGACATAGAATCCGACGGTTTCACCTTCAACTCCTGCACATTTGCGCCAAGAAGCCCCAGCGTCGGTGCTCACATATGCGCCGTTTTCAAGCCCTACAAACATTATCCGTCCTTGCATTCCGTCAATGTAAATCTTCCGAATTTTCGAATCGCCCCACGGCGCACGCTCGAAATACAACTTGAAAGTCTTGCCTTCATCTTTGGAAATCTTCAATCCTTCCTCATCGGCGTGATATACGATTGATCTGTCTTTCGGATGAAAAACAGGCGCAGAAGTAGTCGAACCGCGCACCATTCTCACATCCAGCAGATGCCAAGAAGCGCCTCCGTTTTCACTCCTGTAAAGCCCTCCCATATCGCAGGAGACGAACATTAGATTCGGATTGTGCGGAGAAATGGCGGGAGCAAACATCGCACCCCCTCCGCCTAATCCGACCGTCTCGTATTGTACATCTTTATCCGCAGAAAACCCAATCAGACAAATCGGAAACAGAAACAGAAGGCAAAGTAGAAGATGAAATAGTTTCAAGTCCACTTCCCCCAAGAGCGTCGTAGTTATATGTTATCCTGTCCGCTGCTTCTCTTCAACAACAATAATAAACGCGTTACACCTGTTTTAGGTGAAGAAGGGTATTAAATTTTCTTGAAGGTACTCGAAGAAATGGCGCAGTCCATTTTTTAATCAGAACCTTTGCGAGTTCTCTTTTTTGGAAGCGAGTGGGAAAAATCATTTGTCGGGAATACTCCAGAGTTTGACCGTATTGTCGTAACTCCCCACCGAAGCCAATAACTTTCCATCTGGACTGAATGCCACTGAATTGACAACATTCCTA
>Ga0123519_10000977_pt1 | contig 49887 bp, 43 predicted proteins | sample YelNatPaOPRAMG02_FD_87396 | JGI IMG/M metagenome (GOLD analysis project Ga0123519, IMG submission 87396) | Hot spring microbial communities from Yellowstone National Park - Yellowstone National Park OP-RAMG-02 (version 2) | ecosystem: Environmental > Aquatic > Thermal springs > Hot (42-90C) ...
ATCGCACTGCGCGATAATGTAGGTATTGCGCGCCTGGCCGATAACTTTTACCGAGCGCAGCGCTACGGTGCGCGGAGTTTCCGACTCAGCCTCCGGTACCGGCGATTCTTCCACCGGGACTCCCTCACCTTTTTGCCAGACAAACGGATCTTCTTTATCTTCGGCGCTCAACGCCTCTTCGCGTCGCCTGGCAAGCGCTTCACGGAATGCATCCATATTCACTTCGGCCGAAGGCAGCAGCGAAGGCTGCTGTGGACGCAATTCATCGGGGGTAAGATGAAGCGGCTGTGCTGGACGCCGCGGATGATCAGAGATTGTCGGAGCCGCGGCGCCCTGCATGAGAGCGCTATTCACCGCCTTATAGACAGCGCTGTGGACTTCATGCTCGCTGGAAAATTTAACTTCAGCTTTTGTTGGATGCACATTTACATCAACAAGCTCAGGCACAACATCCACGAACACAATAGCAACCGGATAGCGCCCGGGCTGCAGCACCCCCCGGTAGGCCTGATCTACCGCGTGGGTAACGGTCCTGCTCTTAATCGGACGTCCGTTCACAAATAGAATTTGCTCGTTGCGATTGATGCGCGTGAGCGATGGGTTCGATACAAACCCGGATATACGCATAGCAGGGGTCTCGAAAGAGATCGGGGCAAGCTGCTTCGCAACATCCTTGCCAAGCACCTGGGTAATGCTGTTCAGCGGATTACCCGTTGCGGAAGAAGTGAGAACTTCGCGGGAACCGTGCACGAGCCTGAAATAGATCGACGGGTAAGCTATCGCGAACCGGCCGATCAGATCGGTAATGTGCGATAATTCCGTCTGGGATGTCTTTAGGAATTTGAGCCGGGCCGGCGTATTGAAGAAAAGCTTTCGAACGCTGATGCTTGTTCCCTGGGGCGCGCCGACAGATTCAAGATTAATGATTGTACCAGCCTCGATCTCGAGCCTTACCCCATTAATATCCGACTCATGCCTCGAAACCACTTCCATAACCGACACGGAAGCAATGCTCGGAAGAGCTTCTCCGCGAAATCCGAGAGTGGCAATCGCATCGAGATCATCGGCGCTTCTGATTTTTGATGTAGCATGACGCTGAAGTGACATCACCGCATCGTCGCGAGTCATTCCGCATCCGTTATCGGTGATTTTTATAAGATCCTTGCCGCCCTCTTCGAGAGTTACGGTGATCGCAGTTGCGCCGGCATCGATTGAATTTTCAACAAGCTCTTTCACGACCGAAGCCGGACGTTCGACTACCTCACCAGCCGCGATCCGGTTCGCAGTGTGCTCATCGAGAAGGCATATTCGGTTTGCGCATATCAGGTCATCAGCCATGCTAACCGCCGTTCTTCGCCTTAATCTGTAATTCGTAAAGCTTATTCATAGCCTCGATAGGAGACATTACCGCTACATCCAGCTTCTCGAGTTCTTCGACTACCGGGTGCTTCTCGGCTTCAAATAAACTGAGCTGCAGCTTCTGCGTCTTCACATTTACTTTCGCGCCCTTACCGACGGCTTTTGAGCCGCTGCCGTTAGACTCGAGATCCTTCAGTATTTCGCTCGCGCGCTCTATTACCTCGTGAGGAAGACCCGCAAGCCTTGCGACTTCAACGCCATAACTGCGGTCGGTCCCACCTGGCATGATCTTCCGCAGCCATACAATACGGTCTTTTTCCTCTCTAACAGCAATTCGATAATTCTTAACACCCTTGAGCTTGCCTTCGAGATCATTTAGATGATGATAATGAGTAGCAAACAGGGTCTTTGCTCCGAGCCTATTGATCTCTTCTGCTACCGCCCAGGCAATAGAAAGGCCGTCATAGGTCGATGTCCCCCGCCCTATTTCATCAAGAACGATCAGGCTGCTTCTGGTCGCGTTGTTAAGTATATTCGCCGTCTCATTCATCTCGACCATGAACGTGCTCTGGCCGCTTGCGAGCTCATCATGCGCACCCACGCGTGTAAAAATACGGTCTACCACACCTATAACAGCTTCATCTGCGGGGACAAAGCTGCCCATCTGCGCAAGCAACACGATCAGCGCTACCTGCCGGAGATATGTAGACTTACCAGCCATATTGGGGCCGGTGATTATCAGAAGTTGGTCCGATTCGCAGTTCAGTACGGTGTCGTTAGGAACGAAACGCTCCTGCAGGAAATGCTCGACCACCGCATGGCGTCCGTTCTTGATACGGATCTCATCCCCGTCACTGACCATGGGTTTTATAAAGCCCTTTGCCGATGCTATCTCAGCGAGCGATGCGAGGACATCGAGCTCGGCAACCGCTCTGGCGACTTTACCCACTCTGCGCGCCTCATCCGCGACCTTGCTCCGCACCTCGCAGAATATCTGGTATTCGAGATCAGAGGCTTTTTCATCCGCGCCCAGAACCTTCGCCTCCATTTCTTTAAGCGAAGGCGTAATGAACCGCTCTGAATTTGTGGTGGTTTGCTTGCGGATATAATGCTCGGGGACCAAATGCAGGTTGGATTTAGTGACCTCGAGATAATAGCCGAAAACTGAGTTGTAACCGACTTTGAGGTTGCGTATACCGGTCTTTTCGCGTTCTTCTGCTTCCAGGCTCGCAATCCAGGCTTTTCCGTCCGTTGATGCGCCGCGAAGGTCATCGAGGTCATGATTATAACCTCTTGCGATAATACCTCCGTCGCGCAGTACGAGCGGTGGTTCAGGCACGATCGCGCTTTCTATCAACTCGACCACTGGATCGAGGAACTCTATCGCGGATGCCAAAGTCTTCAGGCGCTCGGAGCTTACATTTGCAATTGCAGCCGAAAGCTCCGGCAGCCGTTTAAGCGACTGTGCTAGGCCGACCAGATCACGCGCATTCGCGTTCTCGCTCACGATGCGCGACATTTTTCTTTCGATGATCCGGATACCACCGAGAATATCTCTGATCTCAGCGCGCATCAGCATATTGCCGTAAAGCTCTTCGACCGAATCGAGACGTCGATTGATGCGTTTCACATCGAGCAGGGGCTGATCGAGCCATTTACGCAGGAGACGCCCACCCATCGCCGTGCGTGTTTTATCGATAATCGAAAGCAGGCTCGCGCCTCGTGTATCCGATGACATGGAGTGTGTGAGCTCGAGATTACGCCTGGCAGCGGCATCGAGCACCATGAAACCGCTCGTCGAGTAGGTAGACATACTCGCTATCGACTGCAGCGCGCCCGCATTGGTTTGATTGAGGTAATCCAGCGCCATTGCGGCAGCTTCGAGACCTGCCGTCATATCCTCAGCTCCGAAGCCGCGAAGGGAATCGGTGTGGAAGTGCTCTATGAGCATATCCTTAGCGCTTTTACGGTAGATCGAGGTGTCTTCGTAGCGAGTGACAGTAGCGCCGGTAGTCTTGCGAACCGGCTCGGAAAGATCCTGGTCGATTTCTTTCAGGAGCACTTCAGCCGGTGCGAGCCTGCCGAGTTCTTCGATTAAGCCGGAAGAGCTTTCTTTCCCGGAGATTTCGGTAACAGCGAATTCACCTGTCGATATATCAACGACCGCGACACCGTAGATATCAGGTTCGCTGGCGATGGCAACCAGGTAGTTGTTAGCTTTCGCATCGAGCATACCATCTTCGAGGATCGTACCGGGAGTTACGACACGAGTTACGCCACGTTTTACGATTTTCTTTGTCTTGCTCGGGTCTTCGAGCTGATCGCATATCGCTACGCGATAGCCTTTGGAGATCAAACGAGCGACGTAACGGTCGACCGCATGATAAGGAACACCGCACATCGGAACATCCGCCGCATAGCCCTGTGAGCGAGATGTGAGCACGATTTCGAGCTCGCGCGAAGCCGTTACCGCGTCATCGCCGAACATCTCGTAGAAGTCGCCGAGCCGGAACATAAGAATCACATCAGGATATTGGTCCTTGATCGCTTGATACTGGGCGACCATCGGTGTTACTTTCTTAACGTCCACTTCCAACTCCCCCAACCGCTACTCGAAGCTCTTCCTCCACGATCTCGCCTACGAACCCATACAAATGCCCCTCCGTCACCCGCACCTGAACCAGTTTACCGACGAGGTCGGTTCTGCCCTGGAAGTTCACGGTTTTATTCTGCTGTGTGAGGCCTGTCATGCGAGTCGGGTCTTTAGGGCTGGAACCTTCCACGAGCACCTCATAAATCTTTCCGACCTGAGCAGAATTGATTTCGCATGTGATAGCGTTCTGCACTTTGATCAGCCGTCCGAGCCGAGTGTTCTTCGCGGACTTGGATAGTTGACCTTCCATCTTCTCCGCTGCTGTATTCGGGATCACATTAAAAGCGAACATAAAAGCTGAATCGAACCTGATCTCTTCGGCAAGCCGCATCGTATTCTCGAATTGCTCTTCGGTCTCGCCGGGAAAGCCGACCAGGAAGTCAGTAGTGATAGCAATATCGGGAATAGCTTCACGCAGGGCTGTGACACGCTCGCGGAAGTGCGATGAACTATATTTACGGTTCATTCTATGCAATATCTCATCATCACCAGATTGCACGGCCAGGTGAATATGCTCGCAGACCTGTGGGATATCGCGCATGGCAGCAATAAGCCGGTCTGAAAGGTCTTTTGGATGCGAGGTGGTAAACCTTATCCTCTCGATCCCCCTGATCTCGCTCACCGCCCATAAAAGATCGGAAAAATCCACACCCGTACCAAGCGTGGCACCGTAGGAGTTCACGTTCTGTCCGAGCAGCGTGACTTCTTTCCTGCCCTTATCCGCAAGATTGCTGATCTCATCGACTATATCGCTGATCTCACGGCTGCGCTCCCTGCCACGAACCGAGGGAACCACGCAATACGCGCAAAAATTATCGCAGCCATACATAACCGGCACGAAGCTCTTTATCGCATCGCCCGATCGCTCCGCGCGAGGTGGCACGATTTTTTCGTCCGTCGCTTTGCGAGGCAGTTCCAGAGCAGTGCGAAAACGCCGCTTTTCCCGCACTTCTCTAATTAAATCGGGAATCTGCCATATACTCGCGGTGCCGATCACCATATCGAGATAGGGACGATGCTTGCGAAGCGCTTCACCTTCTTTTTGCGCCATGCATCCACACACGCCGATAATCATATCGGGATTGTTCAGCTTGGCTAGACACAGTTCTCCGAGCTTGCTCTTCGCCTTCTCCTCGGGTTTAGCGCGAACGCTGCATGTCACAAGCATCGCAATGTCAGCTTCTTCCTGATTGGAGGTAGGAGAATAACCCATCTGCATTAGAAGATTAGCGATCTGCTCCGCGTCGTCTTCATTCATCTGGCAGCCCCAGGTGAATATTATGAATTTTGGATTGGTTGCGGTCATAGTATACTTAATGCCTGCTTGGGCGCAAACCCCACATCAAATAGTATTTCGGAATAGAAAAGACGAGGTTCATGTGGTGTTGTCAGATACCATTGCGCCTATTCAAGGGTACCATAAAGGGCCGGTTTCCGCAATCAGATAGCCTTGCTTAAACTCATGTGTCTGCGAATTGACGGAGGTAACGGGATGAATCATAGAGAAGGATTAGCTAGTAATTCGCTTTAGCGTAGTTTTATGGAGTTGATTGTGCCTGATCTAGTTCGCTATGGTCTTCTGTGTCTCATTGTCCTCATTACAAACTTCCAGGAAGGTGTTACCGGCTTCGGATGCACCGCTCTCGCTTTACCTTTTGCAGTGATGCTTGTTGGGCTCGATGTAGCCAAACCCGTGCTTGTCATGCTTGCGCTGGTCCTTAATGGAAGCATCGTCATAATGTCGTGGCGCAAAATTGTATGGAAGGAATACTGGTATATCATTCTCTTTGTCGGTATCGGCCTGCCGATAGGAATGTGGATGGGAGAGGTGCTCCCGGAAAAAGGGCTTAAAGCAGTCCTGGCGGTCTTTATGACTGGAGTCGGTATCCAGGGTCTTGTAAACTTGTCCAGGAAAGTAGCGCAGAGCGAGTTGGGAAAACGCACGAAGCTTTTCGTAACAAGTTTTCTCCCCTTGGGCGGAGTCATTCATGGCGCATTCGGCTCGGGTGGTCCCCTTGTGATTGTATATGCTACTCGGGCTATTGGTGATAAAGGAGTCTTTCGCGTTACCCTGTCTCTTGTATGGATCACTTTGAACTTGATTCTTGTAAGTTCCTGGATCCTGCGGTCGCAAATTACTCCTCACATTCAGCACCTCGCATTACTCTGCCTGCCGTTCACCATAGCGGGGTTGATTATCGGCAATTTTGCCCATCACAGAATGAACGATTATGCCTTCAAGAAAATGGTTTATGTAGTATTGTGCTTCTCCGGCGTGCTGCTGCTGTGGTCAATACTCAAATAAGCAGCTATACGCTGCCATGCGGCCATGCAGTGTGATATACTGCGAATGGGATGTGTATGCAATAGTAATGGGACTGCTGCATACTTATCATATTTGTCTGCGGGGGGGGAGTATGAGCAATACCAGCAAGAGAATCGCACTTCTGGCAATCGTATTCGCTTTGCTTGCGCCGGTTACAGGCATGGCGGCGAATCCACCGCTGTGCCCTCATGTTATAGGCTGGAACAGCGACATCAACACCTGGGCACAGGGAGCGCCGTGGATTAAGGTAATATTTGCAAGCGACATCGCTCCGGCCAAAGCTACAGGCGCTAAAGTCTTCTATCGCCCATTCAATGCCGATCCACCTTATTTCGATAATGGAGTGCTTCCTTCAGCACGGACCGGAGCTCAATGCGCTGAGATTGTGTGGGCTCAGGTTGCAGACTTATCGGTAAAACCTGACGCCATCAGTTATCGTAACGAATTCGACTGGAGCAATCCCACCACCGCAAAACGCACATGCGCCGAGTTCATCAACTACAAAAACCGTCTTAGAGAGCTGGGATATACCGGTAAAGTTATATTCGGTTCATTCGGACCGGACTGGGTGAGCGCGAGCACATGGCAGGACCCTGATCTGATGAACGCCGTAAATGCATCCGATGGGGTCGAAACGCATGAATACTTCGATTTTGAAGTAAACTGCTGCCTACCCAATCGATGCTTCAGGCACCGCGACATCGCCATAGCGAATAATCCTTATCTCAAGACAAAGGACTGGTATATAGGCGAATTTGGCAGCGATGTGGATCATGGTCCCTGTTCATACTGTGGAGATGGTTTATGGCGGACCGGCTGGCGAGACAGGGGTAAACTCACCGAGCAGCAGTATATCGACCAGATGAAGATCTACCGCTCAGGGTGCGCTGACCAGGTCGTCGCTGTATTCGTCTTCCAGCAGGGCGATCAGACTTCGTGGTCGAACTATGAGATCATCGGCACATCAGTTGCCACTTACGTGCGATCTACCTGGTTTCCCCCACCCGGCAGGTTCCAGGGAGGCGTAAAGAGCGCAAATGGCGCAGCCTTGGGGCAGGTTACCTTAACCGCGGTTCCCGGTCCTTACTCGATCCAGTTAAACGCCGGCACGGCAAAGTCCATTATCTTTTCTACTCTAAGTGTGCCGGAAGGGATATATGATGTCACTGCTACAGCGCAAGGCTATGGACCTTCGACCCAGAGGAATAAATCTGTTATTTCAAACCAGGGCACCACGGTAAACTTCACGCTTATGCCTATCGCATCTATCAGTTCGGTAAAGGGACTCACTGACACAACTACTGCAGCAGTAAGCGGTACCGTGACTGCCCGATTCCCCATTAACGGGCCTCAGGATACGATTTATATCGAAGATCAGGCCAGGACGAACGGTATCGCCCTGGCGACCACTATTCCGGTCTCTATAGCCGATGTTATTCAATCAACCGGCACTATGACTACCCTCAATGGCGAGAAAGCCCTGAACGCAACCAGTCTCGTTGTTTCTCAATCCGGGGCTTCACTACCTAAACCACTTGGGCTTACTAACTTCTGGTTGGGAGGTGGGCAATTTGGAAGCCAGCTTCCTGTGTTGAATAACAGTATCTTGAGCAGCTACGCCACGGGACTTAATAATGTGGGGCTCCTGGTGCAGACGTGGGGAGCGGTAACTTACATCGATCCGGATGGAGCCTATTTTTACATCGATGACGGCTCAGGAATTGATGATGGATCGGGCAATATCGGTGTAAGAGTCTCCTGCAATGGACTTCCAGCCCCTGGCTTGGGGGTTTATGTTCATCTTATTGGAATTTCCGGGGTAACTCAGGTCAATGGGTTCACAGTCCGCTGCCTTCGCCCGCGTTCTATAGCTGATCTTTCATACGCTTCAGGAGCAAATTAGAGGTTTTGTAGATTGATATGGCGGAGAGGGTGGGATTCGAACCCACGGAGGCCGGAGCCTCAACGGTTTTCGAGACCGCCCGGATCAACCACTCCCGCACCTCTCCGCATCGGGGTAAATACTCAAAAATCGGAAGCCCGGTTCAAAATGACCGACTCCCGACCTTACTAGCGTGGTGGCCGATGAGGGAATCGAACCCCCAACGCCCGCCTTAGGACGGCGGCGCTCTATCCATTGAGCTAATCGGCCAAGAAGTGGCGCGCTTGGAGGGAATCGAACCCCCGACCTAATGGTCCGCAACCATTCGCTCTATCCCCTGAGCTACAAGCGCGCGCCCAACGTCCATAAGTATAACATAGCCGCCCTCTCTGTGTCAATCGAGAGGACGGCTTGATTGCTTGTCAAATTAATCTGAATCGATTATTTAGACGCAGTCGAAACCGATGCCGTATTCGTCGGCTTAACACCTGCATGCGCGACCTGCGGGAAGTAGGTCTTCTCGTTGTATTTAGGGCTGCGATCGTGAGTGTGACAGGATAAGCATATCTGAGGACTAACCGTACTCTTCTGCGCCATCTCCCTGCGCTCCATTCCATGTGGCAGCGCATTCATGTGACAGGTCTGACACTCTACTCCACTTGCGGTAGGATCGGAGCTCGGCGTGTATCTCTGCATATCACGATATGCCTCGGAATGGCACTGCAGGCATTCGGGGGTAGTGCTCTTGGCATCGACGAGGGTCTTCAACGCTTTAGCATGCTTGGTCTTGCTCCAGTCCTCATATTGCTGCAAATGACATGCCCGGCACAGCCTTGGAGAGTAATAAGGCGATTGCATGGACCTTTGCGCTTCAGGTGCAGGCGCCAGATCACCACCGGCTATGGTCGCAAGCGTAGCTTTGTCTACTTTCTGCCCGATATTTACGTCTTCCGCGAATTTATCGTCGAGCGGGACCTTTTGGACAACGATCTTAGGTTCTTCACCAGGAACAACCTCAATATCCGCGATTCCAAGGTCCTTCGCCTGGTAAGATGTCGGCACGATATGTGTCTTACCGATCACCTGCTCAGTCATCATACCTGACTTCTCAACACCGCTAACGACTATATCCGGAGCCCCGAACCTTGCGCTGTTACGGTCCAGCCACTCCTGGTTTACCACATTAGCCTGATCCAGGAGGATTAGAACGTCACATTCGGACCTGACAGCTTTCAATGCGGCATATCTCACCTTACGTAGCTGAAAATCATCCACCACCTGATCGGCCGGCATAGCGCCGAACGATATTATTCCGACTCTGACTCCACCTACATTCTTTACAACATACGGAACAGTGGTCTTATCAGCAACAGGCGATGAATCGAGTATGGTAAGTTTATCCGCAGCTGCCTTCTTGTAAAAGTCGGAGCCAAGGCGCACATCAGCGCCTCCCAATCCAATCGCATCATATTTCAAATCGGACATAATAGACAGGGCGATGTCCAGGTTGTTTGCGGCAACGCAAATATTTCCACTGTCCACAAGCAGCGAATTGGGGTTCTCTTTGGTAAACTGCGCTATAGCAGTAGCTCTGCGGGCAAGACCGCCCGCTTTATGGCCACCTCACCCACAAGGCTTGACGTTACCCATCATGTCGTCTGTATAGATCAGACGGATTTTCTTAGGAGTCGGGCCAGCGGATATGCGCATCGAGCCAGCAGCAATCACCCCTAGAAGAATCAATCCGAGGATCAGCTTCGATACGGCGTATAATCGCGTCAATTGGGGTCCCTCTCTTAAAACTGGCGTAGGATATGTATCCTCTACCGTGAAGGTGTACGTAGTATATTCCCGAATACACACATTGTCAACGGATTTCACTGGCAATCAAACATAAAATTGGCCCGCACGAGATGCGCGGGCCAATAATGTATAAGGTTACAGTCGTCGACTAGAACCCGGTGAAGAACTCCACGAACAGAAGATCATTATCGACGTCCTTAGCGCCGCCGCCAGGTCGCTCCATGTTCTTCTCGTAGTTGAGCTCAGCCCACACACCCTGCCGGATCGGCTGGACTATGCCGAAGGTCAACTGCTCGGTCGGCCAGGTCGGCGCATTAGCCGTCGGGGCAACGTTATTATTGAGCGCGGCATAGCGAACATAATACCGGCGCGAGTTCTTGGGCTGGTAGCCAACAAGAGCGGAATAGCCGGTAATCTTCAGGAAGCTGAATGTTCCCGTATACCACTCGCCCTGAGCGACAAGCGCTCCCTTGCTCCAAGCAGCATCCACACCGTACTTATTGTGATCGGTGTTGGTGTTGGTGGGAGTGTTAAAGGCAGTAGCGGAATTGATCGCACCAAGCATATTGGTGTTCAGCTTGCCTGTTGCACCAGAGAAGTGGATCTGCCAGCACGGCATCGTCCAACCGACTTTGGCGCTCGCAGCCAGCTTCCCGGAAATCTCGCCGGGGATATCTTTATCGACAAGGTGCTTTACAACCTTTGTAGCCTCGGAACCGGCAAAATCGCCCTCGCCGCGGGTCCCAAGGTCCTGATCGGTATAAACCGATGCGCCCATATCGAACGAACCGACTTTCTGATCATACTGGAAGCCGGTGATCCTGTCCTGTGTGAATGTCTCGGAAAGAATGCCGTACTGGGTGGTCTTTCTGTTCGGATAGGACGGTGTCATACCGAAGTTGAGCTGCCTGCCCTTGCCGATTCTCATCCGTCCGCCCGCGAAAGGCAGATCGACATAAGCGCTCTCAAGATATGTGCGGAACTCTTCCGCCGTTACAGATCCGGTTCCGGTAGTCGTATTAGGAACGACAGCATCGGTCATCCACGGGTGGATGTACATTTCGATGTAACCGGTCGCGTCTTTGCCCAACTGTCCAACAGCCGAGAGAGATATTCTTTCAGTAACGATTCTCGTAGTGCTGTCGGGATTCGCATATATCCTGTTCTGCATATAACCATGCAGTTGGACATTCTGAACCCCCTGCCCCATTGCCGATACAGCGACTAAGCTCAGCAATAAAGCCACAAAAATACCTAAAGCCAGAAACCTTTTCACATTCTCCTCCTAAATCAAACGGTAGATGCACAACACAAGTCCGAAATCAGAATCCTAATCAATCACCTCCATGTGAAGTGAGCTCTGGTCCTGGCGCTGTTGGTGTTTCCCTGTTTCCACCTAAAGCGTCTTCATATTTCGGCTCACTCTAAATCTGACTCGGGACATGATAGTTCATCCCGGCCTGGCGCCATTAATTGGCGCATATCTAATGAGTTTCATGTGATGATGTGAAGTACTGGCAGATCAGATTGTATGCAAAACATTCTGCCATGTTGTCACTACACTACCTGAAACTCAGTAATAAGCTGGCATATCAGCTTATTTTTCTCGGTTATCTACAACTCGATCTTCAGACCCTACATGCTGGAGCGTCTTCGGTTCAACAAGCTTTACTTTGGGCGTGAGACCAATCACCGAATGAACCCTGCGCTTAATTGTATCTTCAAGATCGACCAGGCGCTGCATCTGATCAGTGATTAAGCCGGAAGTAAGCTCGATCCTTAGGGTAAGCTGCTCGAGACCTTTCTCTCGATCGACCAATATTTGATAATGCGGTTGGATATGCTCGATATCATAGAGCAGCGATTCGATTTCACGCGGGTAGATATTTACTCCGCGAACAATAATCATATCATCGGTGCGCTTACGCACGGGAGCCATTCTCGCGGTTGTCCTTCCGCACCTGCAGGTTTCGCGCGTAATCCTCGTTATATCGTGCGTTCGATAGCGGATCATCGGCAAGCCTTCTTTTGTGAGGGTTGTGACCACAAGCTCGCCTTCCTGTCCCTCTCCTAAAACTTCGAGAGTCTCAGGATCGATGATCTCGACATAGAAATGGTCCTCGTTGATATGCAGACCTTCTCTAAGCTCGCATTCTCCCGCTATTCCAGGCCCCATCACAGCGCTGATGCCATAATTATCGGTAGCAATTATCCCAAGACGAGATTCAATCTCATCTCTTACCTTATCACTCATCGGCTCTCCGCCGAAAAGCCCGACTCGAAGCAGGAGTCCCGCCGAAGATACGCCCATTCTGTTCATCACTTCAATCATATAAAGCGCGAAGCTGGGAGTGCTTACCAGGGTGGTGCTGCGGAAATCCTGCATGATCTGGACCTGCCGCTCGGTATTTCCCGATGATACCGGTATAACCGACGATCCAAGGCGCTCGGCGCCATAATGCATACCAAATCCGCCCGTAAACAGCCCGTAATCGAATGCAATCTGAACAACATCATCCTTAGTTACACCAGCCGCACTCATTACACGCGCAACCTGCTCTGCCCAGTTGGTAAGGTCGTTCTGCGTGTAACCGACAACAATAGGCTTTGCGGTCGCTCCAGATGATGAGTGAATGCGAACGATCTCGCGAAGCGGCACTGCAAACATCTCATAAGGGTATCCGTCCCTAAGATCATCCTTGGTGGTGAACGGAAGTTTTGAGATATCTTTAAGCGACTGAACATCCTCAGGGGCAACATTAAGCTGCTCGAACTTCCTGTGGTAGAACGGTACGTTCCGGTAAGCCCTGTTAACCGTCGTTTGCAGCAGTTCCAACTGAAGCTGCTCCATCTCTGTACGGTTCATTGTCTCGTATTTGCGGTTCCAGATTGGCATATTCTACTCCACCATCTGCTTGTATCCCTTACCGAGATACGCACGCTGAATTTCCGGATTACGAGAAAGCTCAGGAGCCGACCCTTCCATAACAACCCGTCCTGTCTCCAGAACGTAAGCACGCTGCGCGATGCCAAGCGCTGCTTTTGCGTTTTGTTCGACTATAAGAACGGTTGTTCCTCCGCTTTTGCAAAGATCAGCTATCACACGAAAAATTTCTTTTACAACCAACGGCGCAAGGCCCATCGATGGCTCATCAAGCAGAAGCATTTTAGGCTTGCCCATTAGCGCTCGACCTATCGCGAGCATCTGCTGCTCTCCACCGGAAAGCGTTCCCGCAGGTTGTATGCTGCGTTCTTTGAGTATCGGAAATATCTCATATATTCTGTAGAGATCATCGACAAGCTGCGTCTTTTTATCGTGGCGGCTTCTTCTATACGCCCCAAGCATCAGGTTCTCATATACGCTCATCGACGCAAATAGCTGGCGGCCTTCCGGGACTTGTATCAAGCCCATCTCGACCAGCTTCTCCGCGGGTTTACCGGTCACATCTTTATTATCAAATACAATCCGGCCCGATCTTGCTCCTATCACTCCGGAGATCGTATTGAGCGCCGTGGTCTTTCCCGCTCCATTAGGCCCAACAATCGCAACGATCTCTCCCGGATCTACATGGAGCGATATCCCTCTTAGCGCAAGAATTCGGCCGTAGTATGTCATCACGCTCTGCAGCTTCAGCACTACTCGGCCTCCATTCCCAAATAAGCAGCAATCACATGCGGATCATTTTGGACCTGGTCGGGGGTGCCCTCCGCAATCTTGCTGCCCTGATCAAGAACCATTACCTCATCAGATATGTCCATAATAAATTGCATATCATGGTCTACCAAAAGCACCGTAACTCCCTCGGTCACGATCTGCCTGAGCAGAGCTGAAAGCTCGGAAGTTTCCCTTGTCGAAAGCCCCGAAGCCGGTTCATCGAGCAGCAGCAGCCGTGGCCTGCTCGCGAGAGCACGAGCGATCTCCAGCATTCTCTGCTTGCCGAATGGAAGACTCCCCGCGGCATTATCGGATTGATCAGCGAGCCCTACCCGCTCCAGCTGCTCCATCGATTCCGCAATAATCTTCTTTTCTTCGCGCCAATGCCCCCAGAGACGAAGCGCGCCTGAAAACAGACTTTGCCTCGTCCAACAGTGGCAGCCGACCATGACATTTTCGAGCACGGTCATATTCTCAAAGAGCTGCACATTCTGGAATGTTCTCGCCATACCGAGTGCCGCTACTTCATAGCACGATCTACCAACGATCGATTTTCCACCTAGCCTGATATCACCGCTCGTTACGGGCAAAACTCCTGTGAGCAGGTTCAGCAGCGTGCTTTTCCCGGCGCCATTCGGGCCGATAAGAGCCTTCGTCTGCCCGCACATTACCTGCATATTTACATTACTAACAGCCGTTAGCCCTCCGAACGATTTTGTTACGGAGGCTGCCTCAATCAGAACATCCAAGGCTTCTACTCCACACTCCGTTTCGTCGTCCGGCGCGCGCCTCGTATTGCGGCGCCTATGATATCAGTCAAGCCGCGAACAAGCCCCTGCGGCAGTAAAATCATCACTAAAACCAGAATCGATCCGAATATAATCGGGCTAAGGCCTTTCAGTGCGAGATCATGGCCATGGAACTGGATATTCGTCTTATCCAGCGTCAAAATCCAGTTTTTGAGGAACTGTATAGCCGTTGCGCCAAAAAGCGCTCCCCAAACACTTGCCATTCCACCGATCACAACCATAACAACGAGCTGAATCGAAACCATAAAATTAAACTCATTAGGGTTGATATAACCGACACCAAAGTTATGAGCATACAGGCTGCCGGCAATGGAAGCAAGCGCGGCGCTTAGCACAAAGACCTGTATCTTATAACGCTCGGTATTGACACCAAGCGATTCAGCTGCTACCTCACTGCCATGAACAGCCCTAAATGCTCTCCCCACTCGCGAGCGCACGATATTAGCCGCCAGCAGAAGCGCAAGGAAAGCGAAAGCCCAAACGAGATAGTAATACTGCTCCTTAGGTCCGAGGTGGCCTGCCGAAGCAATCTCGAATAATTTTCGAAGCGGACGAGGCAGCCCATCTACGAACATGATCGATGGTATTCCGCATATTCCATCGCTCGAGCCTCCCGTTACCGCGACCCACTTCTCGAACATGATCTCGACGATGAACCCGAAGCCGAGAGTCGCCATTGCCAGGTAATGCCCTTTAAGGCGCAGCACTTGAGCTCCTATCAGGTATGCAATTAATCCCGTGATCAATACACCGACAAACATACCGATCCATGGAGACGTGCCGCCATTTGTCTGCACTCCCATCAGGAACCGCGCGCAGACCGTGCCTCCTGCAGTGGCTACAATGCCCGCCAGCGCTGATTTCCACCAGCCAAGGCGCAAGATAAATGCGAAGATAGCCATACCGGTAGTAAAGATCACTATTGAGGATATCTGCCCCAGATGCGCCAGCCTGCATATCCACGATAATATGAAGAGCGCCGCAATTCCCGTGGCAAGTTTCCATCCCGACACCTTTGTCAGAGACATTAGAACCGCGATACCGGCAATAACTCCCAGTCCCGCTGAAAATCCTGGCACCACTTCCGCACCAATGGGCTGAACGGTCAGAATAGCGGATATATAAGCTCCAAGTCCGAAGAACGCCGCATGCCCGAGCGATATCTGACCCGCATAACCCATCAACAGATTGAGCCCCAATGCGAGGATCACATTGATGCCGATATAAATAAGAGCAGTGAGAGTTTTCTCCTGGGTGAACCTCGGAGCCAGGAAATATGCGATCAGGAAAAGCACGAACGGTAGAATCGAGAATATATTCGCCCCTGCCCTCTTGTGCTTAATGCGCGGAGATGCGCTTGTTGACGCAATTTTTGTCGCCATCCTTACGCCTCCGCCTTCTTGCGCACAAGCAGCCCCTGCGGCTTAACAAGCAGCACTATGAGCAGAATTACAAATGCAACCGCATCTTTATAATCGCTCCACGGCGACGGGAGCACTCCAGCCAGCGCCTCCACAATACCAAGCAGCAAGCCGGCGATAATTCCTCCACCGAAGTTCCCGAGTCCTCCTAAAACAGCTGCGCAAAACCCCTTGAGTCCAAGTGCCGTGCCCATATTGCACTTCGCGTAAAAGACGGGGCTGACAGTCACTCCGGCAATAGCGCCAAGAGCCGCGGCAAGCATAAAGGACATCACAACCATCTTACGCGGGCTGATGCCCACCAATCTCGCGCCTGTCGGGTTCATCGATGAGGCTCGCATCGCCTGCCCAATCAGTGTATATTTGAAGAATAAATGCATCGCAAGCACAAGAAGAGCAGTAATACCAACAACCCACAAACTCTGAACGCCGACAACCGCATGGTAGATATGAATGGTGCGGTCTTCTACTATGCCGTTTATTCGCACTCCAGTAAATGGAGGGACCGGTATCGCCGACTCGCCCCAGAACAGCTGAGCAAGACCGCGAAGCAGGATCGACGCGCCCACCGTCATAATGATAAGTGTGATGACAGAAGCCCTTTTAAGTGGGATGAGGACACAGAGCGCAACCAACACCCCGACCAGGCACCCTGCAGCCACCGCTACAGGAAAAGCAAGCGCAAGGCTGAATTTTGCCAGAAGTACGGCGGCGACCATCGCCCCCACCATCACAAACTCGCCCTGAGCGAAGTTGATAACCTGGGTGCCGCCGTAGATGATAGAAAATCCTATCGCCACTATTGCATAGATGCATCCACTGGTAATCCCGGATACTATCAGTTGCGGTATCTGATCCATTACTTCGAGAATTTCCTGTCTATGTTACTAAAGACACAGTCAGCCGGAGCTCACATTGGAAAAGAGCTCCGGCTGAAACGATACGAGTTTATTTAGCCAATACCCACTTGCCGTTTTTGATCTGGACAAGGGCGAAGGCGTTCTTATCGAGACCGTTATGGTCGGTAGCGCTAAAGTTGAATACACCGTCGATACCGACGAAGTGCTTTCGGCTTGCGATATTGCCGCAGATCTTCGCGCGATTCGGTCCAACCTTCTTTACAGCGTCCACCACGAGCTGGAATGCGTCCCAGGCATGGCCGCCAAAGTGAATAGCCGGCTTTTTATACGCCTGCTGATATTGCGCGGCATATTCCTGAAGCACTTTCTTCTGCGGATCGCTGGCAGGGATCTGGCTGGCTACAATAATTTTACCTGAAGGGAATACAACACCCTCGGCGGCGCTCTGTGCCAGCTTGATGAACTCCATGTTGGAAACACCATGGCTCATCAGGAGCGGCTGTTTCATACCAAGTCTTCTCATATTCTTGGCAACGATAGCCGGACCAGGGTTAGTTCCCCAACAGACCACAGCCTGCGGCTTAGCGGATCTGATCTTGGTTAACTGAGAAGTCACATCGGTGTCGGCGCTGCCAAACGATTCCATATCCACTGTTTTGATACCGGCCGACTTTGATAGTTTCAGCCACTGCTCTCGGCCACTTGCGCCAAAAGCATTAGAATCGTTGATAAACCCGATGTTTTTCAGCTTATGTGCTTTGCAGTAATCGATCAGCTTCGATACAGCCTGCGAATCGGTCTGAGCGGTCTTAAATACATAATTTTTGACCGGTTGAACGATCTTAACGCTAGCCGCGCATGAAAGCAGCGGCATCTTTGCCTGATTGCACATATTCGCAATCGCAAGGCTCGGACCGGTGAGCGTCGGACCAATGATCGCAAGGCAATCTTTGTTGGAAATCAGTTCCTGGCAAGCTTGCACAGCCTGCTCGGGTTTTCCTTCATCGTCGTAATACTCAACTTTAACCGGGTGCCCGTTAATCCCACCCGACTTGTTGAGGTTTTTGACGAGCATTTCAACGGTTTCCCTCTCGGGAACACCCAGCGGCGCATTATCTCCAGTGACCGAGAATATAGCTCCAATCACATACGGCTTGCCCGCTACCTTCTTTGCCGCGCACGCTGCAGGCGCCAGAGACCAGGCAACGAGCGCGGCGATAAACAAGAATACTGCTACACCACGTCTACCAATCATTTCTACTTTCCCTCCATTCATTAGGCTTAGCTAATTATCAGCTCTACCATACTGCAAATAAGCCCAGAACAGGCTCAGCGCTTAGCGTGTAAGCACCCATTTGCCCTTCTTTATCATAACGAGAGCAAACGCGTCCTTTGTCAGACCATTATGCTCTTTCGAGGTAAAGTTGAAGACTCCGCTCACACCTACAAAACCCTTGGTCTTTTCGATACGATCACGTATCTTATCACGATCGGGTCCGACTGCCTTTATTGCGTTTGTGACCAGGGTGAGCGAGTCATACGCGTAACCACCAAATGAATTGCCCGGCTTTCCGTAGGCTTTCTGGTAAGCAGCAGTGTAAGCTATCAGGCATTTTCGCTGTGGGTCACCGGCGGGTATCGAAGAAGCTACGACAAGTTTACCGGCTGGGAAAACTACCCCTTCCGCTGCATTACCGGAGAGCCGGATAAATTCAGCATTCGCAATACCGTGGCTCATAAGAAGCGGCTGCTTCATACCAAGTCTTCTCATATCTCTGGCGACAATCGAAGGACCAGGATTAGTCCCCCAGCAAACCACAGCCTGCGGCTTTGCGGCTCTAATCTTGGTTAGTTGCGAAGTCATGTCGGTGTCGGCGGTATTAAAAGACTCAGTATCCAGCGTCTTGATGCCGGCGGCTGCGGCAAGCTTGTCCCATTGATCGCGCCCACTCGCGCCAAAAGCATTAGAGTCATTGATAAATCCGACCGATTTTATCTTGTGGGTTTTACAATAATCTATAAGTTTCGCTACGGCCAGGGAGTCTGTCTGAGCGGTTTTGAATACAAAAGATCTTATAGGCTGCACGATCTTGATGCTTGCCGCGCATGATACAAGCGGCATTCCCTTGCTCTGACACATATTAGCAATCGCAAGGCTTGGACCGGTAAGCGTAGGGCCGATTATCGCCAGCACATTCTTATCGGATAGAAGCTCCTGGCAGGCTTGCACCGCCTGATCAGGTTTCCCTGCGTCATCAAAAAATTGCACCTTTACGGGATGCCCCTTGATTCCACCGGATGCGTTGATCTGCTTCACCAGCATCTCAACGGTATCTCTTTCAGGGACGCCAAGCGGCGCATTGTCACCACTCGTAGAGAATATAGCACCGATTATATACGGCGACTTCGATGCGGCCTTACCCGCGGCAACCGTGATTTGCCCAAGCATTAGCAGGGCAACAACCACCAACACAACCCATACACGTCTAGCAAGCATAAACCTTTCCCTCCTAATTCTGATCCAGCCAGGATGACCTACTGAGTTTCAGTAATGTAGTGACAACCTGGCAGAAAGCTTCGTGCTCGATCCGACCCGCCAGTATGTCACATCATTATGCGAAGCTCATTAAAGGTCTCCGGTCTATTGAAATGAACTATAACGAGTGCAGCTCTTCTCCAGTGAATATACGAACTCCCTTTCGTTGAAGGATTGTGATTGCCTCATCCACCTTCTCGATGCGGAATATAACGATGGCATTTTCACCGGAGGTTCCGACAAATGCGTACATATACTCGATATTAATCCCTTCTTCAGCCATAATATCGATGATTCCGGCTAATCCCCCCGGACTATCGGGGATTTCAATTGCCAGAACTTCGGTGAGCGCCACGGTAAAACCTGCATCCGTAAGCGCGGCTTTGGCGGAAGTGGGATCGTTTACGATCAATCTAAGCAGCCCATAATCGATTGTGTCCGCGATGGAAAGAGCACGAATATTGATCTTGTTTTCTGAAAGTGTCCTTGTGACATCCGCAAGGCGCCCGGACTTATTTTCTAGAAATACGGAAAGCTGGCTTACCTTCACTTGTTCAGATCCCTCCTGTCTATAACTCTCTTCGCCTTGCCCTCGCTGCGGGCAATGGTCTTGGGTTCCACTAACTTTACTTTGAGCGAGATATTAAGGACCGAATGCAGCTCATGAGCGATCTTGCGTTCGAGAGCTTCGAGCGAGCGCACTTCGTCGGAAACGAGCTCAGGAGAAACTTCTACCCAAACCTCGAGTTCATCCATCTTTCCATGTTCACGGTCGACTACTATTATGTAGTGCGGTTCCGTGCCTTCGATATCTATAAGAACGCTTTCGATCTGGCTCGGGAAGACGTTTACTCCGCGGATAATAAGCATATCATCCGACCGCCCCATCACTCTATGCATCCTGCCGAATGTTCTGCCACAAGCGCATGGAGTATTATCGATATAAGTAATATCCCTGGTGCGGTATCTAAGCAGCGGGAGAGCTTCTTTGGTCAGGCTTGTAAAGACAAGCTCACCGGTCGCGCTGGGTGGGAGCACCTCACCGGTATCAGGGTCGATGATCTCGGCGATGAAGTGGTCTTCATTGATGTGAAGGCCGCCTTTTTCCATGCACTCATAACTGACGCCTGGTCCCATAACTTCACTTAATCCGTATATATCGAGCGCATCGATGCTAAGCGAGGTTTCGATCTCCCTGCGCATATTTTCGGTCCATGGCTCCGCTCCAAGGAAAGCAACACGAAGCGAGAGTTTGCTCGTGTCTATTCCCATTTCACTTGCGGCTTCCCCCATTAAAAGCGCATAACTTGGGGTGCAGCAAAGAACGGTGCTGCCGAAGTCTTCCATAATCTGAAGCTGGCGTTTCGTGTTGCCGCCTGAGATAGGAACGACGGAAGCTCCTATTCTCTCGGCGCCGTAGTGCGCTCCAAGGCCACCCGTAAATAGACCATAACCGTATGCATTCTGAACGACATCGCCCTTGGTCGTACCACCGGCTCCGAGAGTCCTCGCCATAAGCTCAGCCCAGGTCGTAATATCATTGCGGGTATAGCCGACAACCGTCGATTTACCCGTAGTCCCGGAGCTTGCATGGACGCGCACGATGTTATCCATAGGCACAGCGAACATCCCGAATGGATAGTTATCCCTGAAATCGGTTTTCACGGTGAATGGGATTTTTTGAAGATCATCTATGCCTTTGATGTCGTCCGGCTTAAGCCCGATCTCATCGAACTTCTTTTTATAAGCCGGCACGTTCTCATAGGAGTGGTGAACCGTATTTACGAGCCGTTCGCTTTGCAGCGCGCGAAGCTTATCGCGATCCATACATTCTGAGTCTTTGTTCCAGTAGTACATTTATCGGCCTCGATTAAGGAAGATATGTAAAGTTGTAAAGATTTCTTAAGCTCTGCATATTATGACACAAGGTAGCAGACTGTGCAACTTCCTGCTTCAGAATGCGAGGTTGCTTATTTTTTCAATTCCAGAGATAATTCCAGGATTCCTTCTCACCTTAAGGCAAAAGACGTAATTTCTGACTTATTGTGTCTAATATTCTTAAGCTGGAGACCGAGTATACCGCTCGATCTGCGTTGACTTTTGCTGGGCTTGATCTTATACTTCTAATTGTTAGCTTCGTGTCGAGACCGGCACAACCTACAAATATGATTGATGAACTCAAAGAACTCTTCAAATACCGGGATCTGCTTAAGCAGCTTGTTGTACGTGACCTGAAAGTCCGTTACAGGAACTCAGTCCTCGGTTTCTTCTGGTCGCTTGCGAATCCTCTACTGCAAGTCGCCACGATGACCATCGTCATCAAATATGTAATGCGCCTGGATATCCGCAATTATTCGGCTTATCTGCTGGTCGGCTACCTGCCATGGATGTTCTTTCAAATGGCGCTTCTCGATTCGAGCCAGGTTGTGCTGATGCACCGCGATCTCCTGCGCAAAGTGTATTTTCCACGTGAAGTGCTGCCGCTTTCGGTGGTCATCGCTAATCTGATACACTACATACTTGCGCTTTTTGTCTTTTTCTCATATCTTCTGGCTTACAGAGTGTTTCTGCACGGAGCTCCTATAATGCCGTCTGCATTCCTGCTTCCGGTGCTTATGGCTTTGCAGAGCTGCCTGATCATTGGGCTTACGTTTTTTGTTTCGTGCCTCAATGTATTTTATGAGGACGTCAAATATTTACTCACCGCGCTGCTGAATGTGTTCTTCTACCTCACACCCGTAATGTACCCATCGGAGCTTGTATACAGTCAGCTTGCGAAAACGCATCACCCGATCCTTTATAAGCTATACCTGCTCAATCCCCTGAACGCGCTTATCGACGCATATCGAAAGACCCTTCTTCCACCATTTTCCGCGCTGGCCTTAAAGGGAACACCTGTAAAAAGTCTGCCGCTTAATTATGGAATACTGATCGGGGCCGGGGTATTGTGTATTGCAATCGCCATCGCCGGATATGCATTCTTCAACTCGCGCAAGTGGGTTTTCGCGGAGAAGGTATAATGACTTACGCCATCACTTTGAACGGAGTCAATAAAGGATTCGATCTGGTGCGCGATGTGCACAGGTCCCTTAAATCCGCTATTCTCTCGTTTCGGCGATCACGAGCCAAGCAGATGCTGGGACTCAAGGACATCACCCTCTCGATAGCGCATGGCGAAACCGTTGCAATCATCGGTAAAAACGGCTCGGGCAAGAGCACGATGCTCAGAATCATCGGACGGGTTTACAGGCCTTCATCGGGAACGGTGCAGGTAGACGGCAGAATGTCCACAATGCTTGCTCTTGCCGCCGGCTTCCATCCCGAACTTACAGGTAGAGAGAATATTTTCTTCAACGGCGCGATTATGGGGCTTACAACCGCGCAAGTCAAGGAAAAGCTCGATAAGATCATCGACTTCTCGGAGCTGAATGATTTCATCGATTCGCCGGTGAAGACTTATTCCGATGGAATGCTGATGCGCCTCGGGTTCTCGATAGCAGTGGAGACCGATCCGGACATTCTTCTGATAGATGAAGTACTTGCTGTTGGTGATGCTGAGTTTCAGAAAAAATGCTACAGCCGCATCAATGCGTTCAGGAAAGCGGGGCGCACGATCGTGTTTGTCACGCACGATCTGGAAGCAGCACGGCTCGTGGCATCACGGGCAATCTGGCTGAGCCATGGCGAGATTGCAATGGACGGTGACACCGAACCCACTATCCAAGCCTATCTCGCAAGCCTTTCTCATCACGATCAGGAACACGCCGCGGAAGAGGAGATATAGTTGGTATATTCATCTATTCCTGAGAACCTGCTTAATATCCTGGCCTGTCCGGCGTGCGATTCGCGGCCCAGAGTAGAAATTACGAATGGCGGACTAAGCTGTCCCGAATGCGGAAGGGTATATCCGATAGAGAATGGCATACCGATAATGCTGGTTGAAAAAGCGATTATGGGTCATGAGGAAGGAGAGGAGCGCGAGTGAAGATACTTTTAATACATGGTCCCAACTTGAATATGCTCGGTACTCGTGAAGTCGGGGTTTACGGCAAAGAAACGCTCGAGTCGATAAATGAAAGGTGCTCCGCGCTTGCAAAGGAACTGGGAATCGATCTCGATATTCACCAGTCGAACAGCGAAAGCGAGATCATCGATCTTATTCAAGCCGCGCCGAAATCCTTTCAAGGCATCGTAATCAACCCGGGAGCATATACACACTACAGCTATGCAATCCGTGATGCATTTGCCGCGGTGAGGCTTCCGGCAGTCGAAGTGCACCTCTCGAATATCCACGCCCGCGAGGAGTTCCGGCATACGTCGGTCATTGCGCCGGTCCTCGTCGGCCAGATATCTGGTTTCCAGGGTGAGAGTTACCTGCTCGGGATCAGGGCACTGGTGGAGCTGATCAGAAATGGCTGAATCAAGGATCAATCGGCTACGTGAATCAATGGCGGCAAAAGGTCTCGATGCGATGCTGGTCACCGAGCCCGCAAACGTGTTCTACCTTGCGGGATTCGCTGATTTCGTCGATATCGCCGCGGCGGCTATTATTACAGCAACCGATAGCTGCCTACTCGTTGATCCCAGATACACCGTGGAAGCTCAGGCTGAAAGCAAAGGTGTGCGGGTAGTCGAATATTTCGGAAAGTCGACCGTCGCCGCAATTTCGGATCTTACAAACGAGCTCGCCCCCTCACACATGGGCTATGAATCAGACAGCGTCACTGTGTCCATGTTCCGGGAACTTCGCAGGCGAGTGAATAGCTCCGTCTCATTACGTTCTACCAAAGGCTTTGTTCAGATGCTTCGCAGGACTAAAGATGCGGATGAAATCGCGCTTATGCAAAAGGCGATGGAGATAGCTGATGCGACATTCGTTTCGGTGGTGAAGGATATCAGGGTCGGTATGACTGAAAAAGAAGTCGCGCTTCTTATCGATAACACGCTGCGCAAGCTCGGAGCGGATAAGGAAGCTTTTGAGACAATTGCCGCATCCGGCCCTAATTCCGCATGTCCTCACGCAACCCCCACCGGTGCGATCCTTAAGCCCGGGCAGTTTCTGAAGATGGACTTCGGCGCACGTTACCACCACTACAATTCCGATATCACGCGTACCGTATCTATCGGAAAACCGAGCAAAAAGCAGAAAGAAGTATATAAGATCGTGCTCGATGCTCAATTAATGGCTATCGATGCAATTGCTCCCGGAAAGCCCGGCAAAGAGATAGATGCTGTTGCCCGCGACTACATTGCCTCCAAGGGTTATGGTGATAATTTCGGCCATGGTCTCGGGCATGCGCTCGGTATAACGGTGCACGATGGTCCCGCGCTCTCGCGCACGAGCGAAGTTGTATTGGAGCCGGGGATGATCGTGACCGTTGAGCCGGGGATATATATCGAAGGCTGGGGCGGTGTACGCATCGAAGATGATGTCGTCGTCACCGAAACAGGCATGAAAGTCCTCACAAAAGCGACTAAAGAGCTGATAATTATCGAAGGCTAGAACGCGATGCGGTGCCGACGCATGCTGATCCCTTCCAAGAGCCCGATTGCGATGAGATTAGCCATCAAACTGCTTCCACCATAGCTGAACATAGGCAGAGGCACGCCTGTAACCGGCATTATCCCCAGGGTCATCCCCATATTGACCAGGATGTGGAACAGGAACATCCCTACAATACCCGCAGCTATCGCACGACCAGTGACGTCTTCAGTTGCTGTCAGAATATGAAGCCCACGCCAGATCAGGATAAAATATAAAATTAATAACCCTACCGATCCCGCGAAGCCTAGTTCCTCGCCTACGACGGTGAAGATAAAGTCGGTATGCTGCTCGGGAATGAATTTCAGTTCTCTCTGAGTTCCCTTCAAAAAGCCCTTGCCGAACATCTGCCCGGAACCGATGGCTATTCGAGACTGAGTCACGTGGTAACCGCTGCCTCGTGGGTCCGCCGCGGGATTAATAAAGCTGATCAGCCGGTTTTTCTGATAATCCTTAAGAAAGCCGTGGACATGGAATATGATCGTAGCCATTACTACGCATGTCCCAATAAAAAGAAGTATATTTTTAGGGCTGCTCCCCAGTACGAACAGCATCGTCAGCCAGATTGCGATGAGAACAAGGCTGGTACCAAGGTCAGGCTGTTTGAAGATGAGCAGCATCGGCACGGCGAGATAGAGGAACGAGAGGATGAATGTGCGGAACGTGCGTATCTCTCGCAGTCGCTTCACCAGGAATGCGGCAAGCGCGATGATCAATATAATTTTCGCAAACTCAGAAGGCTGAATCCTGATAGGGCCAAAGCCGATCCAGCGCTGCGCGCCCTTCGATGAGTCACCCACGAACATGACCGCAAAAAGCATCATCAAATTGAGCGCATACAGTTTTCCCGCCAAGCGATTATAAACAGAATGATCGATGGAAGCGACAAGCGCCCCGGCGATAAGCCCTACCACCGCCCACATGAGCTGTCTTTCGACATAACCGACGCCGGCATTTCCACCTTTACTGGCGCTGTAGATCATAGTACAGCCGTATAAGGTAATAGCGACGGCGGCGAATAAGAGCGTAAAATCGAAGTTTTTCAGGAGCCTGCGGTCCAATATACCACCAGTGTCTTGTTTGTTGTCTGTAAATACCTTAACTATTATAATATGGATAAGCAAAGGTTGTACAGTTCCCAATGCGAATTCAGCGCAAGTATATGGAGTATTAGATTGCCTAAGCTCATAACCGCTGTTGTAATTTTATTCATCATTGCTATCCCCGCATATTCACAGCCATCCGCTCCTACGATCACAAAGTTGAGTAATGGCCTCACTCTTATCGTGCAGGAAGACCATGTGACCGATCTTGTTGGGGTCGATGTTTGGGTAAAAACCGGCAGTGGCAATGAAAGCAAAAAAAATAATGGTGTCTCTCATTTTATCGAACATCTGCTGTTCGGAGCTACCGCCAAAAGACAGCCCGGTGATATGGACCGCGAAATGGAGAGCGTCGGGGCCACTCTCGATGCGCACACAGGTAAAGATTACACGCATTTCTCCACAACCGTGAGCTCTCGCTACCTGGTTAAAGCGTTGGATATATTCGCGGACGCGGTCGGCAGTTCGCAGTTCCGAAATGAGGATATCGAGCGTGAACGACCTATCATACTCGACGAAATCGCAAAAAAACTCAACGACCCTGCTCTCGTCTGCCGCGACTTGTTAAGCAAAGAGCTCTACGGCGATCATTCCTATTCTCTGCCTATAGAAGGCACACCGGATACGGTTAAAAACATCTCCCGTCGGGATATCCTCGATTATTACCATCGCTATTATGTTCCGGGTAATATAGCGGTTGTGCTGGTCGGCGATATCGATAAACAGACAGTGACATCCGAGGTCGAGCGTGCATTTTCGAGCCTATCAGGCGCTTTACCGCAGAAGCAGAATTCTACAGATATAAAACCGCTTACAAGCAGGCTGGAGAAGTCGGTCAAGGCGTCGTTTCAGTCCACATATCTGGCAATAGGCTTTCTCGGGCCATCAGCCGCTAATTTAGAGGATGTATGCGCAACGGATGTCTTGATCACATACCTGGGGCTCGGTTACCACAGCTGGATGGCTGACAAATTGAAAGGAGAGCAAAAGCTGGCGCAGGATGTCTCGGCGGATTTCCTGACCCAGCGCGAACCGGGACTCATTAGCCTCATTGCCTCGACAACCGATGCCGCCAGGGCTAAAGAAGCTATTCTAGCTAAGCTGACGGACCTGCGGAGCCACAATATTTCGCCTGGTGACCTCGAAGTGGCGAAGAGATCGCTTCTGGGGCAATATGCGTTTCAATGCGAGACATTCGGCGGACGCGCTAACTCCTACGGGTTCTATTATGCTGAATCCGATCCCGCATTCGCTTCAAAATACGTTGACTGTGTGCAGTCGGTCACGGAAGATGCGGTCCTTAAGGCTGCGCAAAAGTATCTGAACCCCGATAGCGCGATGATACTTATCGTTGGTCCGGATCAGGGAGGCGAGAAATGATGAAAGTACTCAGAGTATATTTTATATCGCTTCTTTTGGTCCTTACCTGCATCTCTACCGGTTTCGCCCAGAGCGATGCGGCTAAGCCCAGGATTGTAAAAAAAGTCCTCGACAACGGCCTCACAGTCATCGTGAAGCGGGAGGAAGGTAGCGGGCTCGTAGCTATCGTTGCTCTGATACGCGCGGGCGCCGCTCAGGAGAGCATACAAAATGCAGGAATCGGCGATTTTGTATCGCGCCTCCTGCTTGCGGGAACACGCTTGAAGTCAGCCGAGGATGTCGCATCGATAGCCGATGAAGTTGGCGGTAATATCGGCTCGGGATGGGGTCCAGATGTTACCGAAATACGCGCGGTCACTACCTCGGTAAAGTTCAATCAGGCGATGAATTTGATCGGGGAAAGCTTGACCGAAGCGGACTTCGAGGATAAATGGGTCGAGCAGCAGAGAGGTGTTCTCAAGAACGCATTAGCGCCCGGAGACAACGATATATTTGAAAATGCTTATACCGACCTGAGGCAGCTTCTCTACGAGGATAATGGTTATCGCAGACCTTATAAGGCGAGAGAGCGCACCATATCTCTCGCAACTCCGCAGGACCTGAAAAGATTCTTTTCCGCATATTACGTGCCTAATAATATTGTCCTTTCTATCGTAGGCGATGTAACGGTGGATCAGGCTATAGATCGTGCGGAAAAGGCATTTGCCGGAGTTCCACCCGCGAGACTGCCCATCGATCGTGGTGTTCCTGATGAAACCCTGGATCACTGCAAGCTGCACGCGTCCGAAGAGGACTTGAGCACAGCGTATTTATTGGTAGGATGGCTGGCGCCGGGAGTTGGATCGCCCGATTACCCAGCGGTTGTGGTAGCAGCGAATGCACTTGGTGGTGGTAAAGGATCGGTTATGTTCAGGGACCTGCGCCAAAAGAAGGGGATGGGGTATGAGATCGGCACGATATACCCGCGCAGCAAATATCAGAGCCATATAGTTGCTTATGTCGTGACCGATCCGTTCAAGGCTTCGCTGCCCGCAATGGAGCCGAAGGCGGTCCTCGATGATGTCAAGAACGCTCTTATGAAAGATGTCGACAGCCTAAAGGATCAGCCTCTTTCGCAGGCAGATCTCGACCGGGCTAAAGGCTATACCATCGGCAACTATGCTCTCAATCATCAACACATGATCGACAGGGCTTACCTGCTTGGTTGGTCGGAGGCTGTTGGAGTCGGTTATGAATTCGACTCACGATACGCCGATGAGGTGGAGAAGGTGACTGCGGCTGATGTTCAGCGAGTTGCGCGAAAATATTTCACGAACTATGCTTCCGTGCTTCTCCTGCCGAAATCGCAGTCAGCTCAACTCCAGTGACATTCTCTCCTGGCCATGCGGACAAAGCTCGATCAGCGGGCAAACCTCACAGCGCGGAGTCGGCGCTTTACAGATCGCCCTGCCATGGTAAATGATTAGCTGATTAAAGAGCGTCGCGTCTTTTTCAGGAAGGATTTTGCGCAGGTCAATTTCTATCTTAGCCGGATCTTTCTCATTTGTAAGACCGAGCCGCCGCGAGACCCTTGTCACATGCGTATCCACGATCACCGCCGGTTGATGATACGCTATTCCGACAATCAGGTTTGCGGTCTTGCGCCCCACCCCGCTCAGTTTAGTGAGTTCATCGATGCTATCCGGTACTTTGCCGCCGTAGTCGGATACTATCTGCCGCGCGGATTCGATGATTGCCTTTGTCTTGTTGCGGAAGAACCCTGTCGGCTTGACCATCGTTTCCAGCTCCGCATAATCCGCATCGGCGAATGACTGCACATCGGGATACTTGCGAAAAAGCTCGGGCGTTACCTGGTTCACGCGCTCATCGGTGCACTGGGCAGCCAGAATCGCCGCGACGAGGAGCTCGTGCGGTGTGTTGAAGTCCAGGCTGCATTTGGCATCGGGATAAGTCTTTTTGAGTATCTCGATGATTTCGCCTATTCTCTCACTCGGTTCGGCTTTAGATCGATCTCTCATTTCGACCTGCATGCAATAAACGCGGCAAAGCTGCGATCGTAGGTCCGCTCGACATCCGGTGGGAAGCAGCACCCGGGCAGCTCATTCATATCCAGATGATAACGAAGACATTCGCAGCATCTTCCCTTTCTCGGGCATCCGAAATATGAGCAGGTGCAATTTTTTGTGTTTTCACCAAGCTTTTCGCAAGCCATGTGGAAGCTTTTCCTTTCGCTGAGTTAAGACTGAAATGATTCTAGAGCAAAGCCCGCGGCTTCGTCAACCGCCGATTGACTGTTTGACCTCATGGATTATTAAATGATAAACTCGGTTCGTATTACGGAGGAGGTATTGATATTGAAGTTCCTGATGATGATCGCTTTAGCTGTTCTTTGCGCATCTGCCGCAACAGCCGCGATCGATTATGCAAAAGTCGACCCCGTCATCGAAATCAGGGGAGTATGGGTAGATGCAGGCGCGATTCCTAAAACTGAACAAGGGATCAGGCAAATGGTGCGGGATTATGCGGCTGCCAATATCAATGTGCTGTTCCCCGAGTGTATCTGCCGGGGTTATACCATCTACCCCAGCAGGCTGATCGAACGTGACCCAAGGTTCGCGGGCGCCATTGATCCACTGCCTGTGATGATCGATGAAGCTCACAAGCATGGAATAGAAGTCCATCCATGGATATGCGTATTCAGAGTGGGATATACGAAGGACAAAGGCGCTATCCTGCGAGCACATCCGGACTGGGCTGAGATCGGCAGAGATGGCAAGGATCTTTCCGCGAATGGTGGATATTGGATAAGCCCGTGTGTCCCCGCTGCGAGAGACTTCCTGGCTAGCCTGTATGCCGAGTTGGTGAGTAAATATCCGGTGGATGGAATCCACCTCGATTACATCCGCTACGAATCCGATCAAAAATGCAGATTTGGCTTCAATCCGATCAGCTGCGAGCTCTTTAAGAAGCAATACGGTGTCAATCCGATAGATATTAAGCCAGGAACTCTCGATCAGTATTTCTGGATCAAGTTTCGCGAACGACAGGTAAACACGTTCGTCCAAAGAATTGCTCAGCAGACCAGAGCGTTAAGACCATCCGCGGTGATCTCAGCCGCGGTCGCGCCATATCTCGATGAAGCGAGGGTGAGCTTCATGCAGGATTGGCCGAACTGGGCCGCGAACAGATGGGTCGATTTCCTGACTCCTATGTCTTACTCGACTGATGACGGGCACTACTATCGTTTGATCAACAGAGAAAAAGGTGAGGTGAACAAGACAACGCTTCTGGCGCCTGGCGTCGGAGTGTTTATGCATAAGGACGTGAACCAGACTCTCAAACAAACCGCGAGCGCAAGAGAATTGGGCATAGGACAGACAATGTTCGCTTCGTCCTACATACACTCCGAGCAATTAAAAGCCCTGAAAGACGGACCATATTTCGCCAAAGCGGCACTGCCGTTCCGCGATCCGTACGGTAAAAGCCTGGAACTCGCTAAGCACGCGGAACTGCTGCGGAGCCAGGGGCAGAATGAACTCAGCGACTACTACTCCAACCGTGCAAAAAGCCTTGCCGATTATGCGAAATATCTGCAGGAGAGCAGTCCGTATGTTCTTCCGACCCCACCTCCAATAGAGGTTCATTAACAAAAAGCAGCCTCCCTGATATTTTCAAGGAGGCTGCCTCTAAACTTCTCGAAAATAGTTATCTCCTGGGACCTACGCAGAACCATGCGGCCAGGAATACTTTCAACGTATCAACCCCGATAAATGGAGCCGATCCCAGCACCCATGCGCCCCATCCGGCAAAATGCCCGGAAAAGACCTGCAGCCATATCGAAAGCCATGCCGCGCCAAATGAGTGAATAATACCGACTCCAGCTATGCCGGCGATACACGCGCTGCGCATAGATGGGTTTTCGAAGAGCTCGATAATTCTTCCCACAATATAAGCCGCGGCGATAAACCCTACGATATACCCCCACGTCGGAAGCGCGATTGAAGCAGGACCGCCCCTAAAGCCAGCGAATACAGGCGCTCCAAGCAGCCCCGCAGTCAGATATTCGATCTGAGCGAGGGCGCCGTATCTGCTCCCGAGTACAAGTCCGCAGCAGATAACAGCGAAGACCTGCATTGTCACGGGAACAGGATTACCGGGGAGATTGAAGGTTATCTGTGCGCATATAGCGGTGAATGCAGCGCCGATCAGAGACGCCATAACAGCCTGTGTACCGCTCATCTGCCGTGTTTTTACTCTAGCTAATACTTGCATGCAAACTCTCCATGAGATAATCAACCTCTAGCGAACGAGCAATTCTAACATATCATCCCCTGAATTGAAAATAATAAAAGCACCTGCGTAGTTGTAAATTCAGGTAATTATCTCAGCCGGTAGTTCGTACAGAGGATGGCACAAATAATCCAGAAACACTTGTTTTCTAACGGGAGGCGATATTGTGAAAGCACGAAAACTGATTGCCAGCTGTGCTGTGGCAGCATTGATGGCCGGCGCGCTGTATACCGGCGCATATTGCGCGGTATACTCGAAGACATTCACCCAACCCAGTGACTTCAGTTCAGGCATTATCGATCGAGTGGAGTGCAACTCCATTATGGGCGGGCTTACCCTGTGTAAAGCCGTCAATTGTGTTCCCTACCTCTGGATCCCGAGCCCATGCGGTGGAACGGTATCTAAGGTGGAAGCTCGAACCGGACATGAACTGGCGAGGTATGCAATGGGGCCGAAAGAGTCCGATTGGACACCTTGTGCAGTGGCTACTGATAATGAGGGCAACGCATACATAGCATGCGGAAGCCAGGGCACAGGCAAGATTGTAAAAATCCGTGCTTCCGCGCCAAGCGGACTGCTCCAGCCCGCGGATAGAACATCATTCGACTTTAACGGTAACGGCAGCATCGATCAGGCGGAAGTCCTGCCATGGGGACAGGACAGCAGAGTCTCTTTATATGCTGAAATCGGCGATAAGGGCTCTCAGCCGAGTTCGCTGGTATTCGATGAAAATGGATACCTGTGGGTAGGCCTCTGGGGCGAGCATAGTATAGTCAAGGTCGATCTGGCTAGCAAGACTGTTTTAGCGACAGTTCCTCTTGTCGGGCGACCTGATACAATGCTTGTTGGCCCGAAGGGCTTCCTATGGGTACTCAGCCGTGACTCAAATACTCTCTACAAAGTCAATCCTTTAATCGGAACGGTGGATACATCGTATAATCTTGGCAGTTCCAACCTCAGAGCAATGTGCCTGGGTGATGACGGAGTAATTTGGATAGCGAGTTCCGAAGGGCTGATATCTTTTGAAATCAGTTCCGGCTCATTCATGATCGTAAAACCGATGGATGACGGCGGATTCTCCGGCGTTGCTATGGACAAGAATGGTGATGTATGGGCTGCATCTCCTGTGAAAAATGAAATTTTCAAGTACTCGCCTACTGACGTAACTGAAAAGACCTTTATTACGGTCGGAAAGACCCCTACGGCTATCAGCGTGGATGAGGATGGCTACATCTGGACGCTTAACAGCGGTGAAGCCAGCGCGACACGAGTGGATCCGAGAACAAATAGAGTCTCTATGAAAGCTCAGATATGCGAAGGAGCATCCTGTAATACTCCGTTTGCCGCCGATATACTCAAGCGTGGGATAAGCCCCATAGGAAGCTGGAAGACCTTGCTCAACAGCAATATTCCCGGCGCCGGATGGGGAACAATCACCTGGGAGACAGCCAACTACGGCGGGCAGGTAAAGGTTCAGGCACGGAGCGCCGATCTTCCTACGCAGATCGAGAACCAGGAATATGTGGATGTCAGCAACGGCCAGCAGATGAATGTCCCCAATGGCCGGTATCTGGAGGTCAAAGTAACTCTCACCAGCACCGGTGATTCGACACCTATTCTGCGTGGGCTGAAGGTCAATGGAAGAAATCTTCCTCCTGATGTCTCACATGCGACTCCATCTACTGATAGAATCACTAAAGTGGATCATACATTCGAGCCTGTCAGTATAACGGGAGTCAAAGACCCAGAGGGTGATCCGGTTACAATCACGATCACTGGTGTCACTCAGGATGAGCCGGTGATGGGGCTGTCAGTCGATGATAAATGGCCGGATGCGAAGGGGATAGGCACATCGATCGTTCTGCTCAGAGGCGAGTGCGACTTTGGCAATTCTCAGAAATCAGGTAATGGACGCGTGTATAAAGTCACTTTTAAGGCAACCGATGCACTCGGTGCGAGTTCAATCGGCAGTGTGAAGGTTACCGTTCCTATTACACTTCACTACGACGATGTCGCAGTCGATGACGGCCAGAAATATGATGCAACCCAAACTCCTGAAGAGAGAATAGCAAAGAATAACTGATATATCGGCAATTGAATGAATCTTCGCCCCTGCTGTATATTGCAGCAGGGGCTGCTTTGTTATAAAGGTAGTAAGGCAATGAGCTAATCTTTTTGATGAGCAGCTATAATCTCAGCAGGAAACAACTCGCTGCTCAGATAATGCATGTCCGTAAGCACATGGCAGGCAATTACCTGACTATATACAGAGGCGAGGACAAACACGTTGCCTATCCGCAAGATACTGCGCGGCTTGATCATTAGCTGCATTCTCCTGGCATCACCGCTGTATGCACATGCAATTACACAGTCGATCCCACGACCGGAGTATCCTATGCCCCAGGTCGTTAGGTCGGAGTGGCTGAATCTTAATGGACAATGGGAATTTGCTGAAACCGATGATCCTGCTGAAAATAAATATCTTTCCGATCAGCCATACCCCGATCGGATTATGGTGCCGTTCTGCAGAGAGAGTAAGCTTTCCGGCCTGGGCAGAACCGAGTATGTAAAAAATGTGTGGTATAGAAGGACATTCGTAATTCCGGCGGATTGGAAATCATCGAGAATCCTCCTGCACATCGGCGCAAGTGATTGGCTGACTCGCGTCTGGGTCAACGGACAGCTCCTTGGCGAGCACAAAGGCGGCAGCGCTCCAATTGTATTAGAGGCCACAAAGTATCTAAATCCCGGAAAGAACACGGTTATCATTCATGCTTTTGACGATGCGCGAAGCGGGATACAACCGCTCGGTAAGCAATCGACCCGCGAGAGTTATGGATGCCTTTATACCCGCACGACTGGAATATGGCAAACGGTGTGGCTGGAGGGTGTAGGCGGCACCTATATTAAAGATTTTCACATAGAGCCCGATCCCGATCATTCCCGCGTGCTGATCCAGGCGGAGGTCAATGGACCTGATCAAGGGCTCAAAGTGAAGGCTGTTGCATATATCAACGGTAAAGTTGTCGGGACTGCGGAAGCGCCCGCGGATTGGCGCAACTCAAAGCTCGTGCTCAATCTTTCGAAGAAGCACCTCTGGAGCGTCGATGACCCATTCCTTTATGATCTCAAGCTCACACTTCAGCGCGGCAGCAGTATTATCGATAATGTGGCTTCATATTTTGGATTAAGGTCTGTTTCTATCCAGGGAGCAGCCATTCTTATCAACGGAAAGCCGGTTTTCCAGCGGCTTATTCTCGATCAGGGATTCTTCCCAGACGGAATATGGACCGCGCCCAGCGATGGCGAGCTCCGGGCAGATATCGAAAGATCCAAGGCGGCCGGATTCAACGGCGCGAGATACCACCAGAAAGTTTTCGATCCGAGATCATTTTACTGGGCTGACAAGCTCGGTTACCTGGTTTGGGGTGAATTCCCGAACTGGGGTATGAGCTATACCAGCGGCGACGCCGTCATGCCGATGATAAGAGAATGGGTGGAGGTTGTAAGGCGCGACCGAAACCATCCATCCATCGTAGGTTGGTGCCCGTTCAACGAGACAGGAGGCAGCGCCGCCGAACTGCAGAACACTGTCGCGGCGGTAACACGCGCGCTCGATCCGTCTCGACCGCTAATCGACACCAGCGGATATACTCACAGCCTTCCGGATGCTGAGATTCTCGACGCGCACGACTACGACCAGATCCCGGCATCTTTTAGAGCTCGTTGGAATGATTCGTTTTCAACATCGACAGGGGTCCCGCTCAGATATGGCTCCAGCCCACGCTCGGCAGTGCCATTTATGGTCAGTGAGTTCGGCGGAATCGGCTGGACAACCACGGGCGGATGGGGTTACGGAACGGCTCCCGCAGATATGGATGCGTTTTATGCCAGGTATAAGGGTTTAGTCGATGCGCTGCTCGATAGCAAGTTCATGTTCGGCTTCTGCTATACTCAGCTTACTGATGTCGAGCAGGAGCGCAACGGACTTTACACCTACGACCGCAAGCCCAAGTTCGATGTAAAGAAGCTGCATGATATAACCTCACGCCAGGCTGCTTGTGAGAAAGACCCCCCGGTTTCCGTTACCGATAAGACAATCGATTGGCGCGTGGTCTTCGGAGCGGCGCCTGATGGGAACCTTGCACATGAGTGGCGATATACGTTCGATTCACCCACTGATACCAAATGGACCGCTGCTGATTTCAACGACTCCACCTGGCAGAAAGGATATGGTGGGTTCGGCGATAAAGGCGGATGGGAATGGGCGATACATACACCCTGGAAAACCGAGAACGTTTGGTTGCGACAGGAATTCAACTATAACGGCTCATCGTTCACAAAAGCGATGCTCGTGATCCACTACGATAACGAGACCGAAGTTTATTTGAACGGCAGCCGGATATGGGCCGCGGACGGATGGAATGACCAGTATATGGGATTCGATGTAACCAAGCCCGTGCAAGCCGTGCTCAAACCCGGGCGGAACGTAGTTGCGATTCACTGCCACCAGGATGCAGGCGGACAATTCATAGACGCCGCATTACTGGTCGGGACCACCCGATAGAGCGCGAGGCGAATAAGCGCAATAAGGCTCTTCACCGAGGTAGTTGCCGGTCTCCGCGTATGCGCGAGCCCGGCAACCACCGCATACCCGCGAATACTCGCAGATTCCGCATTTCCCCTGCAGAAGCGAAGGATCTCGAAGATCGGCAAACAGCTTCGATTCCGCCCATATCCTGCTGAACGGTGTCTCCAATACATTGCCCGCGCTCACGGGGAAATAACCGCATGGATAGACATCGCCTCTGTATGAGACAAAACAGACCGCGCTTCCGGCCAGGCAGCCCCTGGTCATTGCTTCAAAGCCATGCATTTCAGGGGTGATTTTTATGCCCTCTACCCTGGCGCGCTGGCGCATTACCCGGAAATAATGAGGCGCACAGGTAGCTTTCAGGTTGATAGGAGAGGATTTCGACGCATTGTAGAGCCAACTCAGAACCTGTTCATATTGTTCCGAGCTGATCATTTCAGTATTCGTGATTTCTTTACCGCAGCCTGTCGGGACCAGTAGAAAGATATGAAGCGCGCATGCTCCGAGAGAAACGGCAAGATCGAGCGTTCGTGAAAGCTGCTCGATGTTGTGGCGAGAGACGGTTGTATTGATTTGCACAGGTATACCGGCGGCTTTGCAATGCTCGATTCCCGCAAGAGCTGCTTCGAATGAACCGGGAACACCACGGAAAGAATCGTGTGTTTCAGCATCGGCGCCATCGAGGCTGATACTGATCCGTTGAATACCACTGCCGGCTAATTTGGTTGCAATATCAGAAGTAAGAGTGGTTCCGTTGGTCGCCAGGACCATTCGCAAACCCAGACCAGTGCCATGTGATGCGATATCGAATATGTCATCACGTACAAGCGGTTCTCCACCGCTCAGCACTATAACCGGCTTTGCAAAAGACGCTATCTCCGAAAGAAGACCCTTGCTCTGTTCGAGCGTAAGCTCCTCCGGGCTTCGTGCATCGACGGCGGACGCGCGGCAGTGAATGCATTTGAGATTGCAGGAAGTGGTAGTTTCCCAAAATACGAGCCGAAGTTGAGGTTGTCCTGAGTTGCTAATCGAATGGTTGTGCATAGTTCAAGTTTACAACAGTTATGCGTGCATTGCAAAATATGTACAAACTGGGCGGCGGATCCGACAAATGCAGATCCGCCGCCTGTTCAACGAATAGCACGATATAGCTTACTCACCGAAGTGAGATCAGCCAAAAGGCACTAGCGGTTAGGACTGTGATTTCTTCTTTCGTCCACCACCGTGACTTGCCTCGCCGCCCTTTCGGCCGGCAACACGTGCCTCTTCGCTAGTCCACTCATGAGCCGTACCTTTCTGATGAGCGGCACGACCTCCCTTTCGGGCAATCTCTTTCTGCTTCTCGGGGTCCATGGAGGCGAACCCCCTCAGCCGAGTGGACATACGGACACCTCCCTCCATCCCTGGACTACAATAGCAGAGCTTTTCACCACATAGCTTTTACCCCAGCCTCTAGACTACTAAACTGAGCAAGGTATGTTATTTTAACTTCCGCATGCAAGGGTCGTGTCGAGTAAAAACCTTTAATGTCCACAAATCCGCCTGCTTGCTTGTGTAGCTATCATACCGAAGGTAATCATGGCTCTATACATACTTAAGATTCACTAATTTTGGAAGCATTTTTCCAGGGGAACATGGCGCAATGCTAATACGTCGAGTATAATACCCAAGACATCAGATTCATCGACGAGGAGCAATTATGAGACTAATTGTTTTATTGATGGCTGCTCTTACCCTGGCTGCCATATCGACCGCTGCAATAGCGCAAAACGATTTCCCTGCACCTCCCGTGCCCGGTCCGGGCGCGATGGGTGGACGCATAGGCCGCAGCATTGTAATCGGCCCCAATAATTCTACGATGCCCAGATTGCTCAGAGGTAAAGTTACAATTATCGCCACACCGGCGCAGGATGTTAAAGTCACCTCAGTAGCTATCTATTTCGACAATACTTTAGTTGTGAATGTGGCACAGGCGCCTTTTAAGGCTGATTATGACTCATCATCAGCTTCCGAGGGCGATCATTTGCTGAAAGCTATCGGGCACGATTCCAACGGCGGACAGACTTGGGCAGCGACAGCGCCTGTGAAAGTAAGAAACCAAGCGATCAAGCCGGGAGCGAACCCGCCTGCTCCCTCCGCATCGCCTCAGCCCACGAAAATATCTGAAAAGCCTGTACCGGTTGTCGAATCCTTTGCCGGAATACCGGCTCTGGAGAAAATTTACAGTAGTGATCAGTATGGCTTTTCGATTCGCTATCCCAGCGCATGGGCAGTTAAGGATGAGTCCTCGCAGATTAAGCCCAAGCGCCATGGGAGCGTGTGGCTGGTATTCGGTGTTAATCCGATCGAGAGATCGAGGCTTGTCGTTAACGTCCGCCGTTCCAAGCTCGATCCGGGTACAACCGCTGAAACATTCGTTAAATACAACAGCTATGTAAGTAAATGGGAGCAGAAGACTGTTCTTGGCAGTCCTGCCTTTGGCACTACCGATGGGAGCGCGGAGTCGAGGCGTGTGATTCATCGGCTTATTATTATTAAAGATGGTTACGCATGGATGCTTAATTGCATAGATACATCCGGCGAACCTGCCACAGAGAGCAAATTACTCTTTGAGAAGATAGCGAGCAGCCTCAATATTCTTACAAGCGGCTCGGGTAATGGTGTGTCTATCGAGGAAATTAAAAGCAGGAAGTAATTCAACGGCGCCGCGAATATGATACTTGCGGCGCCTTGCTTATTATTTAGAGAAGCGGTCCCAGTGCAGCACTTCATTCAAGCTCTTCTTTGAAGGTGTTGGGATTGTATCTGAATAACCGATAGGGATCAGGCTGATAAGTGTGTAAGTCTCCGGCAGATTGAGCAGTTCGCGGATTTTATCCACATACTCCTTCTTATCTCCCGCAACCCAGCACGAAGCCAGCCCATGCGCTCGTGCCGCAAGCAAAATATTTTGAGTTGCCGCCGAACCATCTTCGATGTAATATTTCACCTTCTCGCAGAAGACGACCACGCAGCAGGACGCATCAGCGATGAACTTGCCATAATCGGCAATTGATCCGAGTTCCCGCAGCAGTTCTCGATCAGTAACCGCGATAAATTGCCAGGGCTGGATATTTATCGCGGTAGCCGCTAGCCTTCCGCAATCTATTATGTCCTCGATAATCGCCCGGTCAATTTCACCGGGTTTGTATGACCTTACACACCTGCGCGTTTTTAGGCATTCTATAGCATCCATTACACTTATCCTCCGCCTGATAGTCTTTCAACGTTATTAGAGCATCAATCCATAAAGACCTTCTAAAATCATGTAACAGGAAAAGCAGCAGTCGATGCATAAGTAAGCCTGTATAGCATACCATTACGGAGAAAATGATGCCATTCAAATACTCAGCTTTCACTGTTATGATGCCGGAATTCGATATCGAACAATCAGCGGCTTTATTAAAGTCGCTCGGATACGATGGTGTGGAATGGCGCGTGCACAGCGTTCCTTCGACATTCCCCGAGAAACCTGATTTCTGGCGCGGCAATCGAGCGACTATAAACATAGATACAATTCTGGAAAAAGCCGAGGAAATTGGAAAAATCAGCGCTGATGCCGGATTGGAAATTAACGGGCTCGGCACTTATCTCAGTTACAAGCTGATCGATGACGTGGCGAAATGCATGGAAGCCGCACGGACCATGGGATGCAACTCTATCCGTGTATCAGCCCCCAATTATGATGGCTCGGTTAATTATAACGATCTCTATGAAGAGGCGCTCGACGGCTATGCGGCAGTCGAGGATTTAGCTAAGAGCTACGGCGTGCGCGCTAACCTCGAGATTCACCACGGCAACATGTGCTGCAGTTCCAGCCTTACATACCGGCTTGTCTCTAACTTCGATCCCGATCTGATCGGTGTTATTTTCGATCCGGGCAACATGGTCTATGAAGGCTATGAAAACTGGCAGCTGGGACTTGAGCTCCTGGGGCCGTATCTATCCTATGTGCATGTAAAAAACGCCGCCTGGGTAGAGAACCGTATTACCCCGGATGCCGAGAAGCTGTGGAAGGCCACGATGGCTCCGCTGAAAGAAGGTATTGTGAACTGGCAGGAAGTTCTCCTGGCTCTCGATAAAGTTGGTTATCAGGGATGGATGTCATTCGAGGATTTTGCGCAGGGAGATACAAAAACAAAATTAGCTGAGGACATAGAGTATATCAAGAATCTAGTGGCTAAGCTCGAGATCTAGCAGGTTATCTATTTGATCTGCTTGACCTTGCCTGCCAAGCCACTTATACTTAGGACATGCAACCGTTGTATGATGAGAATCTTGCGCCTGTCAGCGCACAGGAATGCGCTGCATTACTGATGGATGTTGCGCCGGTGCTGATGCGCACCATTCGAGGGGAGATAAAGCGAAATCGCCCTTCGGACCTTTCGGTACCGCAGTTTCGCACGCTGACTATTGTCGATCGCCATGAGCAGGCATCAGTATCCGACGTTGCCGCTCACCTCGGTCTTACGCTTCCTTCCACATCAAAAACGGTAGACGGTCTTGTTAAGAGAGGCATGATCGAGCGTAAGACAAGCGCGGATGATAGGCGTCGGGCGATACTGCGCCTTAGCGATCTTGGACAATCCACGCTTGCATCAGCCCGTCAGGCAGCTCTCGATCGCATTGCCGAAACTCTCGGCGCGCTATCTGAAGCCGATCGAAAGAGGGTTGCTCAGGCATTGCTTCATCTGCGCTCGATTCTTAGCGCTGAGTTATAAGCTATTGTTGATTTATCCTCGGTTATTTTCCTGCCGAAACAACGTCTCTGATTGACAGCATTACGTCCGCTATGCTAGATTTTGCCTGATATGAAATTACGCCTGTTTCCTTTCCTCTATTTAACTATATTAGCTTTAATGCTTGCGCTTCCGGCTCTGGCACAGGAGACCCCTGCGGTTCCGCAGCGAGAGACGGATGTCATAAAGCCACAGCCGGTATGCCCCATCCCTGTACAGCTTCCCATTGTAATTCAAGCTCCTGCCTATCAATGGATCGGGCCGATCCTGAGCGCGGATGGGGGCATCTTTTTTCAACAGGGCAATAAACGCATACAAGCAAACAGTATCGAATATAACACCCTTACCGGCATTGGCACTGCTAATCGCGTATACTTCACAACCTGCTCAGCTACCAGGCCTGACTATCACATTACTGCGAGTTCAGTTACGCTCCTGCCGAATAACAGGCTTCATGCGCGCAATGTCGCTCTTTACCTTGGAACTCATAAGGTCCTTATACTGCCTTCAATAAAGATGAGGGTTGGTGGTCGTGCGCCTACAACCAGCATCTTTCCACGCCTGGGATATGATAAGCGAGATGGAGCCACATTAACTCAGACCTTAAGGCTTGTAGACCAGTTGAGAGCTCGGACTACCGCGAATATTAGATTTACCACTCAGCACTCTCTCGAAGGTGATATAAACGGCATCTACGGCGCCGATGGAAATCTGTCCAACTTCCCGGGCCAGTTTATCACTTACGGCTCGATGCGCTCTCAGACGCTCAATTTTCAACAGCCGCCGGTAGGCAATTGCGATCCTCAACTGCTCCGTCCTCGTGACATTGCACATTTACGTCCGTTTGCGCAGCTTACACTGCGTCAACGCACTTATGATGCAAAAGACCTTGGGCTGGTGGTGTATCGTCAGCCGGAAATAGGCGCGACCTATATTGGAAATCAGCTCTCTCTTACAAAACAAAGGCTTGATCCTAGAATCGAGCTCTATCCCGAGGCAACGCTGACCTGGGGACGCTTCAAAGAAATACCCGGCCACCCGGATTTCATTACGCGCAGCATGATAAGCGCGAAAGGCGCTGTAAATACGTGGTGGCTGGGACCGACTACCACCATCCAGCCGATCGGCATTGGAACTTACGCCGCGTATGGTAACGGCGATGTTTTCAGAACCTGGGGCTATGGACTCGACATATCCCACCTTACTCGAAACAGTTCATTCTATTCCGTCAGATATATCAGCAGGACCTCTTCAGGCCATACTCCCTTTGAGTTCGATGATATCGACATACACAAGGAGATCGATGGAGTTTTCCAACAGTATTTCAGTAAGTATGACCGCAATGTTGTTGGGTTATCTGTCACCTATAATGCCGATGTCGGGAATGTCTTCGACTGGGAAGTCATGTATGGACGGCGCAGCGACTGCATCGGAACCTGGATAATATGGGACAACCGTTTCCAGCGCTTTTCATTCGATGTTACACTCATCAATCTCTAAGGGCGAGAGCCTATTGACAGCCGTTATTCGCAAGTGTATACTCAGGTCTTGTGTCTACGGGAAGGATGTTCCCATCTCAGGAGGCAATTCTTGAAAGTAGTAATATTAGGCTGTGGCAGAGTTGGATCCACAATAGCGACTGCCATGTCCCGAGAAGGGCACGACGTTACTATCATCGACCAAAACTCAGATTCATTCCGGAGGCTGGCGCCTGATTATTCCGGCAAGAAGATAACGGGAAATGGTATAGATGAAGACGTTTTGCGCCGTGCGGCAGTAGATCAGGCGGATGCATTCGTGGCAGTTACGAATGGCGACAACCGCAATATTATGTCAGTACAAATGGCAAAGGTCCGCTTTAACGTACGAAAAGTAGTGGCACGTATTTACGATCCGAACCGCGCTTATGCGTATGCCGAGCTAGGCATCGAGACTATATGCACTACCTGTATTGGAGCCGGATTAATAACCGATATGATACTGGGGCGATCATTCGGCGAAATGAACAACTATGCGCGCTTCGGCCTCAGGGATGAGGAGGGCCGCAATGAATAGAAAGTCTCCGATGTATGTGATAGTGGTAGGCGCGGGAAAAGTCGGCTATCACCTTGCAAAGACTCTTATTCAAGAAGGACATGAAGTTGTTCTTCTGGAGAAAGATAGAAAGACGGTCAATGCGCTGACCGATGAACTTGGCGAGACAATCGTCTATGGTGATGGTTGTGAAATAAGGACTATGACCGAGGTCGGCATGGGACGCGCAAACGTCGTCGTTGCGGTGACTGGCGATGATGAAGACAACCTCGTTATCTGCCAGATGGCCAAGCGAAAGTTCGGTGTACCGAGAACCATTGCGAGGGTAAACGACCCCAAGAATGAGGAACTGTTTAAGCAGTTGGGAATCGACCAGACTGTAAGCAGCACCCGCCTTATTTTCAACTTGCTCGAGCAGCAGATCGAGACAGGCCAGGTAATTCCTCTCGCCGCTCTCAAAAAGGGCGAGATCGAAGTGGTGGAAGCTAATATCACTCCCGGATCCGTCGTCGCCGGCAAAAAGATCGGCCAGATCGATCTACCGCCCAACACGCTGATCATCTCGGTAATCCGGAACGATCACGCAATTATCCCGCACTCTGATACGAAGCTTAGAGAAGGCGACAGCGTGATAGCGATGATCAAAGCTGAGCGCGAAAGAGAACTGCGAGCGGTGTTCGAGTAAGCGCCTGCTCCTCATAGATCGTTAGTAATGGCCCACCTGTTTCCGTACAAGTGGGCCATTTTCTATATCTGGGCGTTTGCTACGAGAGACGCTCCTACCGGCGTCAGCTCCAGTCCCACGACTGTTGCGTGAACGGACTCGCCCACTTTGCCGCCCGCACCCATAATGACGACCATCGTTTCATCGGGAAGATAGCCCACTCCAGCGTCGATCGTCAGACCTTCGCGAGCAATCACGACTTCGATTTCGTCACCACGTGAGTAACCCATCTTGCACCTCCGTTTTATTTACAACTACATTCACACAAGACAACCCATATATGGAAAGAGGCAGGCGCCTAAAAGGCCCTGCCTCGTATTCCTGTTATCGTTGCCAAGGTCACCATTCGCACGCCTGCCGGTGTTATAACAGGCGCGCGAAGGATGTTCCCGGTGGTTTTATCGTAATCACGGCGAAGATGCCTGGCGCATCTCCGGCTTATATAGTTCAAGAGCGTATAGCTACTCCTCTAATAATTGCGAGATTATAGCATCCCTGCAATCTGATTACAAGCTAGCAAATTATGGAAATATACGGACGTATTTACATACTGTATTCTTCCTAATAACTTATCGCGGTCAAGCTTCCATCCGTTCCGGCAACATACGCGGTCGAGTCCACTGCGCCCACACCCGCCAGCACATACTGTGACGGAGTGCATTGATACTGCCATAGGATCTTGCCGTCCTTCGCGGAGACAGCGCTCAGCAGCCCGCGCTTTGAGCAGACATACACAGCGTCGCCGGCTTCAGTCGGTGCGGTAGGGATTTCATCGCAAGACATATCAACCGACCAGATCACCTTACCGTCTGAATCGACCTTCTGAAGCTTCTTCTCTAACATACGCAAATACACACTCGAACCGTCCCCGGAGAGGCCGGTTCCGGCCGGACCATCTATCGATGTCACCATTTTTCCGGTGGCCAAATCGATAACCGTGCATCTGAACTTGCGATCAGCCACAAACACTTTGCCGTTGCATACCACAGGTCCGCAATCAGCAGGGCTGTAATAAATCGGCGCGGTGCCTTCGGAACTGCCCTTGCCCTCGCAGCGCCAGGCAGTAGAGCCATCGGCACAGTTTACACAATGAACGTAGCAGTCCCAGGCTCCATAGATAACTTTTCCATCAGCCAGGAACGGTTTGATCTCAATGTTGTAGGTTGCGTCAGTATTCTTCCAAATCTGCTTACCGGTCGATGCATCTACAGAATAGAATGCGCCAGTACCGCAGCCGAAATAGATAGATTTCCCATCAGAAACAGGAGATGAATAGATCGGGTCTTCAGCTTCGAATTTCCATATAAGGCTGCCTTTATCCGCGGAGAGGCAGTAAAGGAATTTATCTTCGCTGCCGACGCAGACTTTATCACCCATTATCAGGACTTCGCCTGCTATAGCTCCATCTGTCGCGTATTTCCATTTAAGAGCGCCGGACTTCCGATCGAATGCTCGCACATATCCGTCATAAGCCCCGACATAGACCATTTTATTGTTGGCCGCGGGCGTCGATTTGCTCGCTGAGCCCAGGAATGTCCTCCAAAGAACCCTGGGATGATCCGATGCAATGTAAAAAGCAGTGGAGTGGTGATAGATCGCTCCGTCCTGTCCTTGGAACGAGACTTTTATGTAGTGAGCGCCCGGGGTGAGGCTGCTTAAATCAGCGGAACCTTCGAAGCTTCCGCCCGATTTCAATGTAAGATCAATCTTGTTTTCACCGTCGATCTCGGCATAAGCACCAGTGATCTCTCCTTTGCCTGCCGCGATCCAGGCTTTAACGGGCAGCGGGTTCTTGTATGTCGAATGCTCTTTGGGAGAGGCTATCGTGATCGATGGATATCGCTTGGACGGAGGCGCAATCGGTTTTTCAACCATAGCCTTTTCAGCATCAGGCTTACCTCGTTCTTTATAAGCGATGCGCATTATGCCATCCTGAACCGATACTACCTGATAACCCGGCGCAGATGGACCATAAGTCGATCCGCCTTCTACCATATCTATCCCATCGAATAGGCTGTGCACCGCGGAATGCCCATGCCCCACAAGGAACAGTACCACGTTATATGGTCGGATTATATCCATCAGACGGTCCACTTCGTATTTGCTTGCGAATTCACTAACGTTCAGCGGATGATGAAGCGCTATGAAGACGGGCGTATCAACGCCCGCATGCTCCAGATCCGTTTTAAGCCATACGAGCTCTTCGGGTGTGATAGTCGGTCTGGGGTCCTGCAAGCCGGATGAATCCAGTATAACGAAGTGACAGCCATATTTATCGAACGAGTAATACGGAGCGCCATACTGCCGGCGCAGTTCATAGGTAAGCGAGCGCCATGTGCCGTCGTGATTGCCGATGGAGGTGTAGAGTGGTATATGCACACCGGCGTAGAAACTCTTGAATAAATTCAGAGCGCCGTTGCGCGGTCCAAACTCCGTTGTGTCTCCAGTATCGATAATGAACGACACAGGCAGCGCAGTGAAATTATACGGTTTCAGAAGTATCGGCGCTGGTGAATTAAACTCTGCTATGGTCTTAGCAGCTGATGCCATATTATGGTCATCGCTGGTGTGCGCAAAGCTGAAGTTAGTTATCGGAACCAGCGGCGCCGCAATTGCATACGCACATAGAGAAAATGTCGTAAGAGCGATTAGCAGCGCCAATCGCATGATCCGTTGATGAGCTTTATTCACTTATATGTCCCCCCTGCATAATTATCGCTGAACACGATATCTTTCTAAATCACTCCGAGTTTTTCGAGTATGCTCATTGCGAACTTATCCGCCTTGGTCTGCTTATACCTGCCGTTTTTGCCTTCGATATGATCGAGATAATGCGAAAACTCATGCAGGAACACAGCCAGGAGAAGATCCTCAGGTGTGGCGAACCTGACAGTCCGCAGCTTTTGGTAGGTCATTTCCTGTCCGCGGGAGTTGGCCTTTTTATAGTAATCCGACGTTTTGAAGTGGACTTCTACCGGATAACGATTGAACCTGTTGATGCGTAGACGGATAAATTTACCGTCCTCATATCCTCGAGTCCTGCGATAATAGGTGCCTGAGATATAGCGATTAGATCCCCTGGGACAGTATTTGACTTCTACAATGAGAGAATCGGTCGGATAATCAGCCACAGACTCAGACAAAGCTGTAGATATGCTGTACTTCGTAGAATTTTGAATCTTCTTGCGATTGGAAATCCGGAGATGCTTCCAGTGTATCTTCTATTCGCGATATGCGCGCCTATTAGCGACAGGATAAACGTGGCTGCGCTTATCTCGAGCATCAGGTTGTTATATTTCGGTTCAATAAACGTAGAGAACTGCCCATTGACGCTCCACCCTATTCTGCACATCCACATGATCACGAACAGATAAATTGCCTGCATAACGATAATCCGCAGCGATGTTGGCAGTGAACCGTCTCTTGATCCCCAACGAACCGCGAGCCAGCCCGTAAACATGGCAGCAAGGGCGCTCAGAACACCAATTATAGCTGCATAACTGTTGAGATGTTTGTGGGTGGTCTTCGTTCCATCTTTTGATGTTATCCCGCGGTAGAGGTTAATATCGGCGCTGCTGGATGTGCTGGAAAAGCTGGTGATACCGCCGGAAAGAGTCGATCCCTGGACTAAGGCATAGCCCATACCCGCGGCGGTCGGCAAAACCTGAGCAAATTTAAGTTGCGTGCGCTCCTCTGGATCAGTTGAACGGGCATTAAAGGCAAACCAGCCCCAGAGCGCGGCGGCCACGAATATTTGAATGATCAGCGCTGTGATTATCAGAGCCTTGCCACACGCCCACCATTTCCCAGCAATAGCTGTCTCATGCCCGCGCACGCACATAAGGGCACCGAGGTAGGTAAATACCACCCCAAAGAATGCAGTATTTGCCAAAGCGCTTGGGAATGAAGGATGAAATCGTATATCGGGCGGATTGAAATACACTCCTTCTACTGCAGGCAGCGCTGATGCGCCGATTTTTGCACGGACAATGAACGATATAGAGCTAAGGATGACAGCATAGATCAACCCTGCAAACATAGCCGGGATGACCATTCCCCATCTTCCCTTCCCTACTCTCTTATTTGCGACAGAATAACCAACATACATAAGTGAAATAGCGGGGATAATTGCCCAAATTGTAAGAGGCAGTGAGATTGAGGCAGAAATTTGATCCTGGCCGCCGACAGGGCTTGGTATGCTTCCAGAGCCAATCAAAACAGCGTGATGTGATGCGTAGAGATTCAGACCGGCAAGCGCAAAGACACCACGACCATACCATGCCCCAGATGCGGGAATCACTCCCATTCCGAATCGCCCGAATAAATAGCTCAGCGCATAAGAGATTACAAGCGCCGTCACCGCGCCGGAAATCGCAACTGTAATGGGATTGGCTGGTTTTTTTGTCCAATGGCCAGTGGGTGTCATAAAACTATATCCTTTGATCAGCGGCTGATCAGACTATACTGCAAGGATTTCTCAGGGCATCAGGGCTATTTCAAAAACCTGATTGCCAGTCAAGTTAATGCACAAAGATCAATAATATTAACAGACGCTAGCCCACATAATTAATGTCCCAATGAGGCTTCTATGCTGTAATGAATACGCTCAGATGAGCTGATTATATCCCAACAGCGTATTATACAACATACGAGGAACTTATGTACTCAGCCGTTGGCTTCCTTCTTGACTTATCGAACGGATGAGGCGTTCAGATGATGCCTATATCTTCGACTCCCCATGATCGGGCGGTTTCTATGCTTCCATATTCGGTCAGATCGAGGTGAACAGGGGTAACCGACACCCATCCATCCGCGATCGCCTTGACATCGGTTCCTTCATCGAGCGTATCAACAGGCATATCTCCGCCGAGCCAGTAATAATCACGTCCCATCGGATCGGTGCGTTTCTCAAGTGCGCCCGAATAGCGCCTTTTGCCCTGCTTTGTCACTTTGACTCCCATGATATCCGAAGCCGGCAGCCCGGGTACGTTGACATTGAAGAGAGTGCTTTCAGGAAGTGGATGCTTTTCAAGGACACGAGCAATCTCGGCGGCAAATCTTGCAGTTATGCCGTAATCGACATCAGGTGAAAAAGTGGCAACGGATATTGAGAACGATTGCTTACCCATAATCGCTCCTTCCATCGCCGCGGAAACCGTCCCGGAGTAGGTCAGATCCCACCCCAGGTTAGGACCGTGGTTGATTCCCGATACAACGAGATCGATAGGTTCGCTTATCATGCCCAGCAGCGCGAGGCTGACGCAGTCCGAGGGAGTGCCGTTGGATGCGTAAGCTATGCTGTCATCACGCAGACGCACCTTTTCGGCTCGCAATGGCTTATGGAGCGTGATCGAGTGTCCACAGGCACTTCGCGGCCTGTCGGGAGCCACAACAAATACACGCCCTACTCTATCGAGTGCGGCTTTAAGGACCAGCAGTCCCTGTGCATGCACACCATCATCATTGGTAATGAGAATATTCATCCTGAAGTAGGTATACCATCCGTTCCACGCATTTCAGTAATACTTAACTCCCAGGACCTGTTCTACCTTCTCATCAGCCCTGAGCCATTGCATGAAGCATAGAATTAAGTAGAGTGGGAAGCTCGCGCTTTTGTACTATGCCGATGACATTCGTGCCCTCGGCAACCACAATTGCATCATCATCGCGCATATCACCCAACCGCTCGACTATAGACCACGCATTCTCTTCAGGATTTGCCATAATACCAGGATCGACAGGCTCCATTACATCTGCGACTCTTGTCTCTTCCCGTTTAGCTTTCGGCACAGATGCGGCTTGATGCGAAGTGATTATCCCAACCGGTCCGGTCTCGTCGATCACCGGCACGAGCGGAGCCTTTGTACCGGTGGATTCGGCGTTCTCGACCGCTTTGCTGACCGTGTCAGTCGGTGATAGAGGCGCTGGTTTCTGAGTGACGATTTCCGCGGCTACCAATCCCTGAAGCGAATGCCGGACCCGTTCCTGTTCCCATGACCGATACGCGCAGTCGCTCACATACCAGCCGATCATAACAAGCCAAATTCCGCCGGTATCTTTGTGTATCAGCTGCAGTAGACCATAGCCAACTGTCGCAAGACCAATGAGCTCACCCGCGATAGTGGCTACACGTGTAGC
>Ga0123519_10000979_pt1 | contig 49842 bp, 48 predicted proteins | sample YelNatPaOPRAMG02_FD_87396 | JGI IMG/M metagenome (GOLD analysis project Ga0123519, IMG submission 87396) | Hot spring microbial communities from Yellowstone National Park - Yellowstone National Park OP-RAMG-02 (version 2) | ecosystem: Environmental > Aquatic > Thermal springs > Hot (42-90C) ...
TGTAACCCGTATAGATGAGGGGGCATCAAGAACTAAGATGCCTCCTTACTCATCTGAACTTAAAAACTCATGGGGTGAGATAGGATACGGTGGACCTGAACCTCCAGGAGGAACAGGAGACCACACTTACGTCATAACGATATATGCACTGAGCATAGAGAAACTGGAACTTGGGCCAGAGGCATCGTTTGCTGATTTTACCAAGGCTATAGAGGGCAAGGTTATTGACTCTGCCTCAATCAGAGGCAAATTTGCGAGATGGAGATTGTATGGCTTGTAGTTGAAACCCTTAAGAATTGTCGAGTACCATAACCCGAGCTAACCCAGAAGCCCCTCCAGAAGAAACTAGGCTTGATGAACGAACAAAGGAGAGAGATGCCGGATGGGATTAGCCAGTTGTCCGGGAACAAGCGGATGGCAAACCACACTACCCTAAACAAAAGACAAAAGCCAACAAGATCCGCCTATGAGCTATATAACCGAACGGTGAGCAGAACTTCTCGTGCATATGAAAAAAATATCCGGGTTCACCGTAAACTATATCCTGAATTTAACACATCCTGCTTCCCCGTACTGACCTAAACGGCAACGCAAAAATTGCGATTTTAAGCTTATCTTGCCTTTGTCCTTCAATACGCAAGTTTTAACCATTCGTGGCGTGCCTATACGTCTTCTTTTTGTACCACGGTCTTGGTAATACGCTTTGCCACATGTCCAGTTGATCCTTCAGTTAGAGGTAAACCCCTTATTACGTCTTAGATCGAATAATCTCGAGGTCAAATTGGGGGAATCATATCTTATATATTTCAGGCCTCCTGTCATAAAAGTAAGTTACAATGTTTCTCCACTTCCTGAGTTTATCAATGTCAATTTCTCCTGTTATAACGTCTTCCTCATCGGTAAGTTCAGCGACAATTTTTCCGGTGTAATCGATAATCTTACTATGACCGTAATATTCGTTGCCGGTTTGATTGCAAGCTACCATGTAGACTTGATTCTCCACTGCCCTTGCAGGTAACAGTAGATCCCAGACACGTCCCGCGATTTTAGGCCATGCTGCGGATAATAATATTATTTCTGCACCCTTTAACGCAAGGGATCTGAACACCTCTGGAAAGTTTAGGTCATAGCATATGCTAAGCCCTACATTGAATGAATCCATTTTAATCACAGGCAGCTCATCTCCCTTACTGATAAAATCCTGTTCTTTTATGTCTTTCACATGAAACAGGTGGGTTTTGTTGTAAGCATGAATCTTTCCTTCCGGGGTTATAAGCAGTAGGGTATTGAACAACTCCCCCCTTTCTGTCCTAAGGAATAAGCCACACCCGACATGTATTCCCCGCAAAGCCATCTTTTTTAATTCTTCAACCCACTCAGACGTTAGTGTATCCGCCATTTTATGCGCTAATGCACTTTTTTCGCTCACGCTTCTGCTTTGATCCATTATGAAATAACCCAGATTAATACCTTCCGGAAAGAGAATTAGCTCCACGTGCTTCTCCAGAGCACTTTGCACCAGTGACAATACCTTTTGTTGATTTTTTTTCTTATTGAAATAATCCGCCTCGATTTGAGCTGCCGCTATCCTGAGTGTCTTCATGGGAGTTGAAATTTATTTCGTTTTTTTTCTTTTTAAATACAAAGAACCTTCTACTCTTTTTAAGTGTTCCCGCAATAACCTCGTGGCTTCCCTATTGTCCCTTTTTTCTAAAGCAGAAAGGATTTTTTCGTAGTCTTCAATAAACGCGGGAATCTTTTCGTGCTCTTTTACGGCCAGAAAAGCAAGTCTTTTTATTTTGTCCGTAAAATTTTCCAGAAATTCAGCCATCATCTGATTACCGCACTTGTTTATGTAAAGCATATGGAAATCAAGCGAAGTTTCGATATATTTCTGTACGTCTTTATTCCTGTATGCATCCTTCATGCGTGAGATCAAATTTTTTCCAAGTTTCAGATCATCCGAATCTACGTTTTTCACAGCTTTACTAATGGCAGCCAGTTCCAGTAAAGTGCGGACCTCCAGCAGCTGCTCCACTTCGTTCTTAACTACATCGGCAACAAATAGACCCTTAAACGGAATATTAACAACCAAGCCTTCCTTTATAAGCCTGTTTAGAGCCTCCCTTACTGGTGTCGTACTTGTACCCAGTTCGCTAGCGATTTTCGAAATGTTCAATTTCACTCCCGGATCGAGCCTTGTTGTCACTATAGCTTCTTTTATTGCCAAATATACATTGTTGGTTAAAGATTCTACCTTGTTGAGTTTCTCAAAAATCAGCTTTTTTTTCATCGATCCTATTCAAGAGTAGCTTATACAATTTAACGCTTTTTTCGTCAAGATGAAAGCCATCTGTCTTCTGTAGAACGCACTGGCCCTGACATCGCTAATAGGTTTTGTTTCTTCTGAAACAATTCGTCCTGTTTCTTCAATCACCTCTCTCTGAAGGTTCTTGGACATGATATATTTCTCTCCATTGTGCGCTCTCATTGGAGTTGGGGCTACCGCTCCCAGGGCAATTCGGGCATTTCTGACTCGATTTCCCTCTTTTTCAACATATACACCAATAGATACAACCGAGAGGGTAAAAGCATTCCTGCGACCCAACTTGTAAAATACACAACTACCGGAAGCATTAGAAAGAGGTATCTGAATTTCTACAAGCATTTCGTCATCCGATAACACTGTTTTGCCCGGGCCAGTGAAGAAATCATTTAAAGGAATTAACCGTTCCCGCTCTGAATTAGCCACCTTTACAATGCTATCCAGCGCGAGAAGGGGAATAGCTGAATCTGCCGCTGGAGACGCATTGCATAAATTGCCCCCTATTGTAGCGAGGTTCCTGATTTGCAGAGACCCCATTTGAGCAATGGCCTGACCCAGTACTGGTACCCGCTTTCGTATTACCTGGGATGATTCGACCTCTGCCAGCCTGGTAAGAGCCCCTATCTTTATTGTTCCCTGTTCCTCTCTAATGTAATCAAGTTCCTTTACACCATTCACGTCTATTAGATGACCTTCTTGAGACATGAACAGCCTGCCCGCTCTAAAGGCCGGTATTAAATCGGTACCACCTGCAAGGATTTTCGAGTTCGATTTGAAAGTCCTTATCAAGTCAAGACATTCCTTTAGTGTACCTGGCCTATGATAATTTAAGGAAGGAATATTTCTAAGTCCTAAAAAAATGTTCTGATTCATTTCTTTTACCTCCAAATTTTTACTCATATGGAACGCTAATCATTTCTGCTGCTCATACGCATCCTTAACCGCACTTACTATATTTGCGTAACCTGTACATCTGCACAGATTCCCTTCCAATCCCTTCTTAATGGTTTCTTCTGTCACTTCGTCCATGCTTTGTAATATATAGTATGCGGTTATAATCATGCCCGGGGTACAATAACCGCACTGGACTGCATGATTCCTGACAAAGCTTTCTGCAAGCGCACGAAAGTCTTCACGCTGGGATAATCCTTCGAGTGTTGTTATCTCACATCCATCGGCAGATACGGCAAGGACTAAGCACGAATTTACCGGTTTGCCATTAAGCAAAACGGTGCAGACCCCGCAATCGCCTTCTTGACAAGCCCGCCTTACGCTTTTTAGTTTAAGCTTTTCCCTTAAAACCTCTAAAAGGGTCTCATTTGTTCCAACATCTATTTTATAAACCTCAGAATTAACTTTTAGGCTGATTGGCACTGTCATGACTTCACCTCCTTATCACCATTCTTACGTGAGCTTAACCATGCACATATTCTTTCCTTTGTAGCCGGGGCCCTGTCGATTCTGACTTTGAAAGGCCTCAACGCATCTTCAATTGCACTTATGATCACAGCCTTGGAACCTATTATGGGAGCTTCACCCATACCTTTTGCTCCTGTTTCTGTAAACGGCGAAGGGGTTTCAACGTGTTTTAACAAAATACCGGGTGCATCAACACTTGTGGGCATTAAGAAATCAGCATATGTTTTCGTAAGCAATTCACCCGCTTCGTTGTAAAGGATCTCTTCTATAAGCGCTTCTCCAATTCCCTGCACAATGCCCCCATACAGCTGTCCATCTATAACCTGCTTGTTTATTATTCTCCCCGCGTCATGGACATGTACATACTTGATGATACTAACATTACCCGTCTCGACATCAACTTCTACCACCGCCACATCAGCGGAAGAACAAAAAGTCGTGTAAGTGCTTGTTGGATTTTTTGCCGTATTTGGACTATACCAGGTTGCTATAACATCAAGCACGATGTCCCCTTTCAGTTTTAGTTCCTCTGACAATCCTCTGGGACCCGGGCTAAAATATGCCCTCCGTGCCAGGTCTTTAAAGGTCATTTTTTTATCTTTGTTTTTGACGGAAAAGATCAGACCTCCTCCGACACTTATGTTTTCCTCATTTTCTTCCAAAAAGAAGCTCGCGATCTTTACAACTCTTGCTTTTAATTCACGGGCGGCCTTTGCGACTGCGCTTAAGGGGTATACTGCACCTCTACTTGAAATCGGGCCTGAGCCTACCATGTCAGAAGTTACATTGTGGACGATAATATCCTCCAAATTGGCACCCAGTATCTCAGAGACCACATTTCCTATTGTTATGTTCCCACCTTGTCCTATTTCTGTCCTATCGCTCCACACTTCAACGAACCCATCCTCATTTATCCTGATACGTGCCTCTGTCGCACCCGTAAATACGCAGTTTGCAACTGTTACCCCTGCTGGTTCTACCGTGAACGCATATCCTATTCCGATATATCTTCCTGACCCCTGTAATGTTTGCTGCTCTTGTCTCCATTTTTCTGCATCGGCCATGCGGATAGCTTCGTCAAACACTTTTTCGTAGTCACCACTATCATATACATAACCAGAAATCTGCTTATATGGAAATTCGTTTGCCTTTATGAAATTCCTTTTCCTTATTTCAGCAGGGTCAATCTTCAATTCCGCTGCAATCCAATCCATAATTCTTTCCATAAACTTGACGCCCTTATCCTTTCCGTAACCCCGATAAGCACAGAAAAATGACTTATTTGTCACTACTCCGTACGCATCCACCTTTAAAGCTTTTAGTCTGTACGCATTTGGAATTGCCGCGCATGCTGGGACTATACTCATTGCCGCCGCTCCCCGGTTCGTGCTTTCCACACCCAAATCTTGGATATACTTAGCTCTGACCCCCAGAACTTTTCCACCGTTCGTGACAGCGACTTCTCCCTCCCATATTGTATCTCTCTGATGGGGACCGGTCACGATAAATTCTCTCGTGTTTTCAAACCACTTGACGGGCCTGCCGGTCAAAATGGACCCAAGAGCTACAACGGTATCTTTCCACGAATTTATTTTGTTTCCGAAGGCACCTCCGATATCCAAAGCTATAACCTTAACTTTGCTACGCGGCAATCTCAACGTAGTGCTGATGCATCTCTGAGCAATATAGGGTGTCTGGTATGTTCCCCACATTGTCAGCTCCTTGGTGTTTTTGTCATACAGTGCGACGCAACCCCGCGGCTCTATGGGAAAGCCTGACACTCTTCCCTCTTGCCATGATACTTTAAGTACTCTATCAGCTTCACTGAAAACCGAATCGATGTCACCCCACTCAAAGGTCACATGAACCTGAACGTTATCTCCCCATTCTTCATAAAGGAGCGGCGCATCAGGTTGCATGGCGTGTTTCGCGTCGACTACCGCAGGAAGCACCTCATAATCAATCTGTATTAGCTCGGCGGCCGCCCTTGCTGCATATTCTGTCTCCGCTATAACAGCCGCAACCGGCTCGCCATAGAATCCAACCTTCTCCACAGCAAGTGGATACACTTTTGGAACTCGCCAGTGCCAACCCACGACGCTAAAATCTGATGTCGCTGGTAATGGATCCATATATTGAATCAGATCCTTACCCGTAAGAACCTTCAGGACCCCCGGAGCCTGCATGGCTCCGCTTACGTCAATCTCTTTGATCCTTGCGTGAGCTTGAGTACTGCCGACAAAGACACAATACGCCATGTTCGGGTATTCGAAGTCGTCTGTATACACACTTTCACCTATCAATGTCTTTGTTAGTTTGTCGTGTATCACGACGCACCTCCTGCGGTTTATTTGACAAATTTTGGAAGCCAGGTCAGTAAATCCGGCATTATGGTAAATAGCGTAAAGCCTACCAGCTGCAAAATGAGAAATGGAAAACCTGCCTTGTATAGCTCTGTGAGGGAAAGATCAGGTCTAACTGCCTTCAAGTAGAACATTCCATATCCGAACGGAGGGGATAAATAGCCCACTTGTAACAAGATATTGAATTGAAGACCGAACCACAATGGATCAAAACCTAATGTCTTTATTATTGGCACAAAAATGGGTGCACATAAGACAACTATACCAATCACGTCGAACACCATCCCGAAAAAGATTAAGATGCCTGTGATAAGAAGGTATATGCCCCACCGTCCCAAAGGTAATCCCAAAAAAAGATCTTTTACGAATGATGAACCACCAGCCAAAGTAAAGGTAGAGATGAACATCATTGCTCCGAAAACCACCCACATAATGATTCCGAGGGTTTTAAACGTTTCAAAAGTTGACTGTATAACCTTTTCCCAGGTCAGCTCTCTGCGTAAGAGAGTGCATAGTAGCGTCCCAATAACACCCAGCGCTCCTGCCTCAGTAGGGGTGGCTAGTCCAATGAAGATGGTTCCAGTCACACCCATTATTATTACAAGGGGAACCCATGCCGTTTTTAAAAGCCTTAACTTTTCTGATAAAGGTACTTCTAATAATTCTTTCGGTGGCAATGGCGCAAGATCTGGGTTCATGTAACATCTAACCATTGTGTACGAGGCGTATAAACCAGCTAATATGAGTCCCGGGACAATTCCGCCAATGAGCAATTTTGCAACCGACTCTCCCGCGACAACCCCATAGATTATAAACATCATGCTTGGGGGGATCAGCACGGCAAGGCCCCCTCCTGCCATGATTGCACCGCAAGATAGTCTCTTATCGTACTTATATTCCTCAAGAAGAGGTAAAACCGCAAGACCCAAGATAGTTATCGAGGCCCCGACCGTGCCTAACATTGCTCCCAGAAGAGCCGATAGGGCGATTGCAGCAACAATCATTCCACCCCTGATTCTTGCAGTCCATATATAAAAAGCCCTGAACAGATCTTTGCCCGCTCCCGACTTTTGTAACAGATTCCCCATAAACACAAAAAGCGGGATAGCCATTAGATTAAAATTCATCATGCTGTCCCAGATTCGGATCATCAGCAAGTCAATCCCACTCAGACCGTAAAGATAAAGGGAGACTACAAGCCCCACACCCGCTGTAACCCATGCCATAGGCACCCCAAGTAGGAGCAAGACAAAAAATGAACCGAACATCACAAGTGACAAAATCGACGGGCTCATATCAATCCTCTCAATGTGACCGAATGTCCCTTATTCTCTTCTTAATATTTATTATCTCTGCGCATAGGAGCACGAAAATCCCAAAAAGAAGTGTAAGTCTCATTGGCCACAGGGGAGGATCCCACGCTGTGCCGCTCGTGATTTTATTACTCAGTGCCTCAACGGTCCATGAATAGCTTTTCCACGTAATCAAGCCCAGTGTCGCCATGAGCAGAGGGTAAGTAAAAATAAGGTCCAAGAGAGCTATTCCCCGTTTCGAAAGTCGACTGTACAGCAGGTCAATCCTAATGTGGGCATCAATGAGCGATGCGTACCCACCACTCAGAATATACGTAGCCCCGCACAAAAAGGTGCTCAATTCAAGCCCCCAGCTGGTGGGACTGTTAAAGAAGTACCTCAATACGAGCTCAATGAACACCTGCACGGAGGCGATCAGAACGATGATAGAAAGAACCCTGCTGATGTAGACGATCGACTGTTCAATAAACGGGGATATACCTTTCGCTTCTTTCATTTTATTTTATTCTCCCTATCTGTTTTAAATAGTTCACAACTGATGTTATAACCTCGTCAGAGAGGGCGCTCTTCTTTTTGTACTCCATGGCCACATCGTAGGATATTTTCCTTGCCTTTTCCATCTCAGCTGGTGGCAGTTGCTGATGGATTAAACCCTTCTTCTTCATGGTTTCCAGTGCCTTCCAGTCAGCTGAAGCTCCCATAATTTCGTATCTGTAGTCGGCTTCGTAAACCATTTGCTCAAAAGCCGCTTTTAGGTGATCGGGTAAGCTGTCCCACGTTTTCTCATTTACCACCCAGTCGACAACCGCTATGGGTCCATGGAATGAGGGCCAGAGTACATATTTGGATACCTCGTGTAGACCAACATGGTAGTTCTCTGCAAGAGTCACGAACTCACACGCATCAACGACTCCCGTTTGCATTGCTGAATAAAGTTCCGCACCCGGAATAGGAACAGGCTTAGCACCCATCGCAGAAAAAAGCATAGATGTTATCCCGGCAGGTGTCCTTATCTTCTTACCTTTCAAGTCCGCAAGCGTTTTTATAGGAAACTTCGACATGATGGGTTCTGCTCCTATCAGCGTGGTTCCGACCCAGTGTAAGCCGAATTTTTTGTAAGCTTTGGTAAGAATCTCCTTACCACCATACCCTTCAAGCCATATCCGCACATCCCTCGGCGTTTCCCAGAGGCCAGGCAGACTGAATATCACTGCGAAACCAGGGTCCGCGCTTGCTGCAAAAGCACCCGGAAGGTGTATTGCGTCTAACACGCCTTTCCTTGTTGCCTCGAACATCTGAAAGTCGTTGACAACCGTATTAGAACCATTTAGTTGAATCGTAAGCTCTCCCTTCGTTGCTGCCTTAAGACGGTCCACAGCTATCTTTTGTGATTGATAACCCACAGTCCCATCAACGGCGTACGTCTGTGCTTTAATCACGTAGGTCTTTTGTGCTGAAACATAAGAAGCTAATGCGAGGCACAAGAAAACCATGCATATGATACTAAATACTGTCTGTTTCATGGTACCCTCCTTTTTGAGTAGTTTTTATGCATCTTGTCCTCTCCCTAAAAAAGCGCCATTTCCTCCACTCGTTTATCAAGCACAAGCATGTGCCCCGGATAGTGACTTATCGCATATGGGATTTTGCTCTCCATAACGACATTCTGTGCCGTTATACCACACCCCCAAAATGCCACTATCTCGTACGGCTCAGGCGGTGGGGTAGGCCAAGGGGGAATAAAAGCGTCCGGTTCTCCGATCCTCTCCACTCCAATAAGTTTCGGATCCCCAATGTGAACGGGCGGACCATGGAAGGCCCTATGACGTGAAGTTATCTGGATAGCACGCACAGCATCTTCAGAAGACGGAAAGGCACGACAGGAACAGACCATATATCCGCGAAGTCGTCCGGAGGGGGACAACTTTATTTTTGTCGTGTAGTCTCCAAGCGAACGATATTTCACGTTTGCATCCTTGATTGCCCAGACAAAACCCCAGCTGCACCCGATTACGAAAGCCACCAGATCATCTCTCCAGTATTCACTCACGTCTGTCGGCTCTGCTACTATCTTTCCCTCCACAAAGACTCTGTATTTCGGTAAATCGGTTCCTAAGTCCGCATCTCGTGTAACCCTTCTCGGGTGAGGATCACCGGGTTCAGTAACGTCTAAAACTGGTAGCGGACGAGGATTAAAATGTGATAGGAGTAAGAACTCATATGCATACTCTTTCGGTAAAGCTATCAGATTTGCCTGTCCATACCCCCAGCATGCGTCTGCTGTCTCTTTCGTCCATTCACCTTTTCTAACGATCCTCCTGAATTCATCAGGCTTCATTCTGTTAAGCTCCTCGGGGGCGTACCTGTCAGGCACTTTCTATGCACCTCCCTTCTTTTTTGAGAAAGTAGATAAGGACCGTTTCTCTCTCTCTTTCAACCTTCTCCAAAGCTTCCTTGTCCCACACATAGAATCCCTTCCCTGTTTTGGCACCTAAGTTCCCACTGGCAACCATTTTCTTCAATAACTCAGAAGGCTCTTGAGCATTGCTCAGATGCCTCCACTGCTCGGCCACCTGTAGAAACACGTCTAATCCTCCTAAGTCACATGTCTCAAAGGGCCCTGTAACAGCCAATCTCCTGCCGAAGCTCGCCTTTACCACCCTGTCAACATCTTCCACAGTCGCTACTCCTTGTTCGACTATATAAAAGGCCTCCCTAATTAAGGCCTGGTGAAGTCTCGTGCCTATAAATCCGGGAATGTCCTTATTGACAAGGACAGGTTCTTTTCTTATCCTTCGAAGAACGTCCAATACAGCTTCTACCACATCCTCTCGGGTTTTTTCACCTTTCACTACCTCAACAAGCGGAACCAAATGGGGCGGGTTCCAGAAATGAGTCCCTAAGAATCTTCCAGGACTGGAGACAGCTGTCGCCATCTCCGTAATGCTTAGACCAGAAGTATTGGTTGCAAAGATTACATCCTCCGGGCAAATTCTGTTCACTTCCTGGAAGGTCTTCTTTTTAACAGACATGTCTTCGGGTACCGCCTCAATGACAAAATCAGCTCCTCGAAGCCCATCTTCCAAGTCAACGAAGCCCCGTATTAACCCAAACACCCGTGCCTCGTCATCAATTAGATCGGCATCATGTAACGTACGAAGGTACCTTTTGATCCGTGCAAAAGCTTCGTTTAATCTTTCCTCACTTCTACCGATAAGGGCTACCTCATACCCGCCCTGAGCAAATGACGCTGCGATTCCGCTACCCATTAAACCCGGACCTACCACCGCTATTTTCCTCACAATCCGCACCTATTTTGCCCCCTAAGTCCTTTGCTGGCTTCTCTTCATTAACTCAGACGCTTTCAACACAGATTCTATAATCTGTTCGTACCCAGTACAGCGGCATAGGTGTCCGTCCAGGGCCTCCTTTATATCATCGGCTCTTGGATTAGGATTCTCATCCAGCAAGGCCTTTGCGGCAAGTACCATTCCCGGCGTGCAAAAACCGCATTGAAAGCCATAATTCTCCACAAAGGCCCTCTGAATTAGGTTTAACTCTGCACCTGAGATTCCTTCAACAGTAGTTACCGATGAGCCATTGACCTGCACAGCTAAAATAAGGCAGGATCTTACGGGTTTTCCGTCAAGAAGTACCGTACAAGTTCCACACTCGCCGAGGTCACAGCCTTTTTTGACGCTCGTTATTTTGAATCTTAGCCTCAAAAAATCCAATAAGGTTTCGTTTGGGGATGCCTCCTTTTCTACGTGGTGTCCGTTCAATCGGAATTTAACAAGCATCTTTCAGGCCTCCTTCGCTATTTTTAGAAGTGCTCTTTTTACTAATACGGATGCCATTTCCGTTCTGTATGCTGCGGAAGCACGGACATCATCTATGGGATTTACTTCATTTCTTACCACAAGTGAAGCTCGTTCAATATTCTCGGGGGTTACCGTCTTTCCTTCCAGCGCTGATTCAGTCGCATAGCACCGAAGCGGAGTGGGGGCTGCAGCGCCGATTGCGATACTTATTCTTTCAAATCTTCCTTGCTTAATTTCCGCGAACACAGCAGCAGAAACTATCGAAAGTGTGAAGCCCCTTCTCCTACCAAGTTTGAGGAAAACCGATTTTCCATCTTTACAGGGGATTATCACCTCAGTCATTATTACATCTGGTTTCAGCGTTGTTTGACCAGGTCCAAGGAAAAGTTCCGTCAGTGGCACGCTTCTTTCGCCACTTGGTCCTCTCAATCTTACAGATGCATTCAGAACCAGCAATGGAGGCGCGGTATCAGCCGCAGGAGAAGCATTACAAAGGTTTCCGCCAATGGTTGCCCTGTTTCTGATACCAGAACACCCAAGTTGACTGATTGCTTCAGTTAGAATGGGAGCTTTTTCCTTCACAATCTCTGACCCCAGTATTTCATTCAAATTGGTCATTGCACCTATGTGAAGGTAGCTGTCTCTTAGGTCTATAAATGAGATCTCCTTTATCCTGCTTAGATCTATTAGCACTCTTGGTAGAATCATGCGTTTCTTCATAAGGGGCAGAAGATCGGTGCCTCCGGCTATTAACTTGGCCCATGGACTGTTTTGCTCAAGTAGGAGAATAGCTTCTTCTAAAGACTGTGGGGCGTAGTATTCAAACTTTGGCAGAGGTCTTATCTCAGTATTCATCTCAGGTACCTCCCTTTAAACCAAAGTAAACCTTCTCCATGGTTACGGGCAGTTCGTAAAATCTGACACCCGTAGCATTATAGATAGCATTTACTATCGCAGGAGGAGTTGCAATCAGGGCAACCTCTCCCACCCCTTTTACACCAAACGCAGAATACTTGTACTCATCCTCCACACAGACATATGGATTCAGTTCAGGCTTGTCCTTTACTGTGGGAATTACGTAATCGGTAAAAGAACCGTTAATCATCCTCCCTCTTTCTCTTACAACCAATTCGGTCAAAGCATATCCAAGACCAAGCATGCTACAGCCATTTACCTGCCCCCTTACCACCTCAGGCTGCAAAATTTTCCCGGCAGCCACACCGGGGTAAAGCTTCAATACTTTCACCTCTCCTGTCTCCATGTCCACTTCGACCTCTGCTATAGTGCACCCAAACGTATAGGCAGCGTACGGATCACCCAGTCCGGTTTCTGGATCTGGGTACCCTCGCCTGGCCAATATGAAGCTGAACTCTGATGGGTTAATGCCCCTCTGGTACATTTCCCTAACAAGATCCTTAAAGGATAATTGCTTTGACCTTAGATTCTTGACATAGACAATACCGTTCTCCACAGCTATATCCTCTGGAGCACATCCCAGCATGTCTGCAGCAAGGGCATTTATTCTTTCCCTCAGCTTGAGTGCTGCTTCAGCAGCCGCTGTTCCCCCGAGAATTGTTCCACGCTGGGCATGCGTCTCTCCGCTGTCAGGCATCCTGGTGGTATCGTTAGTCTCCACCTTAACCCACTGAAGCGGTACCCCAAGTATTTCTGCTACCATCATTGCGTGGGAGGTTAGAGTGCCCTGTCCAATTTCGACTATTCCCGTACTGTAAGTAATACTCCCGTCAGGGTTTAATATCACTGACGCCCCGGCCCAGTCATGTTTAAAACCAGTCGTACCACAGCCGTGCCAGCTGCAGGCGACTCCAATGCCTCTTTTTTTTGAGGCGTTCTTGCCTGTTTCCTTTGCCAGCTTTCTTTTTGATTCCCAGTTGGCGGTTTTTGAAACTTTTTCTATCAATTCTTTAATACCCACAGAGTGATCCAACAACTGGTTTGTTCCTGTCCGTGAACCGGGTATAAGAGCGTTTTTGATCCGAAATTCTACAGGGTCTATTTTCAGCTCCTCCGCCAGTATGTCCATCTGCGATTCAACTGCAAAGATCATCTGGGGATTTCCAAACCCATTAAATGCAGCCACAGGGAGATTATTCGTGTACACCGCGACCCCGTCAACCTTGCAGTTTGGCACTTCGTATACTCCGGTCGCGTGATACGCTGCCCGCCTCATCAGCCCGATAACCTGCGCGGCATATCCACCACAGTCGCATATAAATTCAACTTCGATCGCTTTTAGCTTGCCGTCTTTTGTAGCACCAGATTTATACCTTATCTCAAAAGGGGTTCTCTTGAAACGATAAGCGAAGGAATCGTGTCTGGTGTAAACAATCATACATGGTCTGTCAGTTATCTGGGCTGCCAATGCGGCGAGACTCGATATAATAGGACCGTAGGTGTCCTTGCCTCCAAAACCTCCACCAACGTACGGTGTGATAATTCGCACCTCAGAGACTAATTTTCCAAGAATCCTGGCCACGGCATTTCTCGTTCTAAAGGGATTCTGGTTGGTACTTATCACTGTTATTCCCCGACCCTCAGGTATTGCCACGGCAGCCTCCGTTTCAAGGTACGCATGATCTTGAGATCCCGCGCGATAGATCCTCTCTACGATAACGTCGCACTCCTTGAAAGCCTGTTCAACATTCCCCTTTCTTATTTTTACATCCCCAGGTGACTTCTTCTCATGAATGTGAAAATCGCCCTTAAGCGCCTCCCCGGGGTCAAAGACCGCAGGTAATTCTTCATACTCAACTTTCACTGCGTCGACTCCTGCCCAAGCGGCCGACTCAGTTCGGGCCACCACCAGTGCAACCACTTCCCCCAAGTACCGAACCTTATCATGGGCGATGAGTGGCTCATCATCAATGTAATATCCACATACGTTTTCTCCAGGGACGTCATCAGCGGTTATTACACAATGAACACCGGGGACCCGTAACGCACGACTCTTGTCTATGCTTTTTATCACTGCATGAGGGTACTTACTTGTGACCGGTCTAACAATTAAAGCGTTCTCGATTAAAAAATCTGCGGTATATTTTGCACGCCCGGTCACTTTATCAATAGCATCTATCCTTTGTACATTTGTCCCCACTATCTTGTATTCAGTGGCCTGGAACAGCTTCTGCAGTTCCTCTAAATAGTTACGGTGCATAAAACATCCCTCCCTTACGAGTAAACCAGTCTAATTGCACCTTCGGGGCATACGCACGTGCATATCCCACAACCCCAGCAGTTCTCTATAAAAACTTTTTTATCTTTCACCTGGATGGCGTTATAAAAGCAGCTCGTTACACACCTTTTGCATCCTGTGCAAAGGTCTTCATCTACAACTGCTCTTTCTTTGGGAAGCTTTCCCATATCAGCGTAACTGATTGCCTTTTTTGCCGCGATGCCGATTACATGTTCCACATTCTTATAGCCGTACTGATCCAGGATTGCATTTAAATCTTTAATTGTCTTTGTAAACCACTTATACCCTTCAGCCATTATAACTGAGCACATTTGGACAAGTGTTGCGCCTGTCATCATGAATTCGACCACATCCTTTGCATCGTATACACCATTTGAACCGGTTATGGGCACACCTATATCCCTGTAAACCTGATATATCCATCTAAGAGTAAGCGGTTTCACCCAGGGCCCACCCACCCCGGCCGTACCGTAAATATAAGGTTCTGCCTTTTCAATATCCACGAGAAAGCCGACGAAGCGATTTGTCAGTGTGACTGCCGATGCTCCCGCGTCTACCACGGTTCTTGCCATCTCCACAACATCAGCGACCTGTGGGGTCAATTTTATTATCAACTTTGCCGAAACGGCGCTACTCACAGCCTTTACAATTTCACCTGCCAGCTCTCTATCCTGCCCAACAAGCATCCCAGTTTTTGTTCCCTCCATTTGAGACGGGTGAGGACACCCAAAGTTCAGCTCAACCATCCTTATCCCCGCATCCTCACACATTCTCGCAAGGTCGACCCATCCTTTTACATCTGTAGACGCAATACTACCTATAATTATGCAACCCTCGCTTTCAGCCAGTTTTTTTACTTCCTTTATCTCTTTAAGCCATTCCTTCGGCTCCCTTATTTCAAGACCCGTTCTTCCATAAAAGGTAAACAAACGAGGAATTTTTCCTCGACAAATCCTGTGGTTCTCATCCAAAAACCTCCATCTCGTTTGATAACTTAGATTCCGCATAGCCTCACTGTCTGTCATGGTTTTCATTACGAACCCGCCTACGCCGCTTTCCACCACCCTTTTTAAATTTTGCAGGTCGGAAGTGGGCTCGGCTGAAGCGGCAACGATAGGATTTTTGAATTCCACATCCAGAAATCTAACTCTTAAATCAGCCATGACTAAGCCTCCTCTTTTGTTAACTTATAAAATCGAGCAACTCAATGTTGTATTTGCACTCCAATGTGTCTTTAGTGACTGGATCATAGAGTTCAGCTTCGAACCCTTCTCCTGCCAGTATTCTGTCCGTCTTAATGGGGATTGTGCCGGAATATATCACAACATTTCTGAGATTTTTACCATCTCCTCCCTTCATCTTTTTGCGGACAAAAGAAATAAGATCGCTTGCTGACAGCAACTCGCCAAGATCTCCTTCTTGGTATAAGATCCGTTCCCCCTGTCTTAATACCCAGCTTCTTAAAACCAGTTGATCCCAGTGATCCTTTAAGTCATCGTACAGCCATACAACCGAGGATATTACGTTCGGACACATCTGCTTTGCTTTTACTATGCTTATAGCTTCCAATTTTCTATCAGTATGATCACTCCCCACGCCGACATAAACGTCGTCCTTATCTATTAACAAAACGTATTCCACTTCTCCTGAATTATCCTCTTCCACAACCTCTATGGTGTTTCCCGTTGTAATTAAATATGACGCAACAGGATATAGCGTTGGTATTTCATCAGGTGCTGGAACACCTTTTTCTTTCAATTCTTCGATATGCTTCCATACTTTTTCCTGAGACCTGCTCGCGTACCCGGCGTTTACCATGCGCTCAACGGTGAACCTGACGTCCTTCAATAAATTACCTCTTTTTAGTTTTAGATCAAGGATCTTCATACAACCCCCCTCGGTGCAATAAAGCACTTCCAATATCTATTTTTTTTCGTAGTTCCTGACCTCGAATGTTATAAACCCTTCCTCAGAGTAATAGGGTCCGTGAACCATGCCAGGATGGCGGTAACCATAATATCCCTTTTTGAAGGTAAGATTAGTTCTCGTGTCAACGAAACTTCCTTCCACAACGTAGATCTCTTCAAAAAAGTCGTGCACCAAAATTTCATTTGTCCTCGTACCCGGCTCATACTTGAGGAGTCGCGTCACACTCCCTGTTTCTGGATCTTCGTTGAGAACTTTCTCGAACACCCCCGGGCAGCCAGGAACAGGCTTCCACGGGATTGAGTCTGTTTCGTGAATTTCTTGCTCTTTTTTTGCCATCTTTTCCTCCTTCCAAAATCAGTCAATTTATCTTGGTTTCATTGCATAACCTACTTCTAAAGCCTTTAAATTTATCTCGAGTGCAGAAGATGAGAATCTCTTTCTCAAAGTGTTGACCAAAGACTGCTTTTTAACGACGTTTGTCAATGACGATATGCTTCCGAGAGCCACAACGTTAGCTACTGTTTCGTTTCCTAACGACCTTGCTGCCTCTGTAAATGGCATGCGAAAAACGTTTGCTTCACTCCCTGGAATGTTTCCTACATGTGTGGCGTCTAACAATATCACGCCATTTTTCTTTGTCTTGGGAATATAAAGGTCTGCCACGAACTGGGACATGGCAAGGAGTATGTCAGGCTCTGTCACTCTGATTTCAGTGACTTCTCCGGAACTTACCATGACCTGGGCCAGGCTCATACCGCCCCTCATGGATATCCCGTACAGTTCCGTTTCGATCACGTTTTTACCTTCTTCTTCAGCCACGGCCTGGGCAAGAATTGCACCGGCCAGCCCCAAACCCTGGCCCCCAGTTCCGCCTAAAAGTATCTGAATCAGCCTTTCCATAGCGCTAACCTTCCTTCCGAAGTCGAGATATGAGCTTTGAGTACTCTTCGGTGAACTCAGGCCTTTCTTTTTGAACCAGTACCCCTCTCGGCAACTTCCCTTCTAACTCAGATGGGGGGAGGTCTTTTATTTTTTTAACGCTGACCGTAATATCTCTCTGCGCCTTCCACATCTCTGCTGGCGATCCCATCTTATTTCTTCTCCCAAACACGGTCGGGCACGGGGTTAGAGCTTCTATCAGGGCGAACCCTTTGTGCCGAATTCCTTTTTCAATCAGATCTATCAATTCTTTAACATAGTAGACCGAGCCTCTTGCAACATATGTAGCCCCCGCCGCCTCTGCAAGCCTGCATATGTCAACAGGGGGTTCAATATTCCCGAATGGCGTAGTGGCAGTAAGAGAACCTATAGGAGTGGTAGGCGCTACCTGCCCGCCAGTCATACCGTAATTGAAGTTATTGTAGACGATCGCCGTAATATCAATATTTCTTCTGCAAGCATGGATCAGATGATTTCCCCCAATTGCAATACAGTCACCATCGCCCATGGTTACCAGGACAGTTAGTTCCGGATTTGCCAATTTTATCCCCGTGGCGCTTGGTAGTGCACGACCGTGAGCAGTCTGAAGAGCCGTGAAACTCGTGTACCAGTGGGCCACGCAGGCACATCCTATGCCGGCCACATGAATAGTCTTATCAAAATCCAGCCCAATATTTTCCACTGCCCTTACCATTGCCATTGCCACTGTCCCATTCCCACAACCCGGACACCACATTGTGGGAAACTGATGCTCATAAAAGTACTTCTTTACCAACGCAGAAACGGAAACCCGCTTAGACAATGCTTTGCACCTCCATGATTTTTTGGAGTATCTCGTGAGAAGAAAAGACCTCCACGGGCCTTGCAAAAGAATAAACTTCGGCGTTACCCTTGCAAGCTGCTTCCCTCACAACGTGGAAGTACTGCCCCATGTTCATCTCAACGACTATGATAGCCCGCGCTTTTCTTGCAATTTCACCTATTTCTTCCTCTGGTGCTGGCCAAAGAACCAGCGGCCTGAAAAATCCCGCTCTTATCCCTTTATCCCTTGCCTTCAGCACGGCCCCCTTCGCTGGAATCGCTGTACAACCGTAGGCGACTACTACTATTTCCGCATCGTCCAGAAATTCCCCGCGTACTTCAATGATCTCATGTTTATTCTTCATAATCTTGTTTGTGAGCCTTTCAATGAGGGCTCTTGCCACCACATAGTCGCTTGTAGCTTGAAAGCTGTCTTCATTGTGGGCGCTGCTGTTAGCATACCAGTGGTACGGGCTCCCAAACTTTGCAAAAGGAGGCACTCCCTTTTCGTTACCCCTATACGGATGATATTCCTCCGGAGGGACGTCGGGCTCTGGCCTATACGCTGTTTTGATTTCTTCGTATGGAGGGATAGCAACATTCTGCCTCATATGTCCGACAACCTGATCTGCCAATAGAATTACCGGTACCCTAAATCTCTCTGAAAGATCAACCGCCCTCACTGTTAAATCAAACATTTCCTGGACAGAGGATGGAGATAAAACTATGGATGCGTAATCCCCGTGAGAACCATATCTAGCCTGCATCACGTCGCCCTGAGCAGGGGAGGTCGCCATTCCTATTGAAGGTCCCACTCTCTGAACATTTACCAGAACGAGGGGAACTTCCACCATATACGCGAGGCCCAAATTCTCCATTTTAAGTGAAAAACCAGGGCCGCTTGTGGCATCCATAGCCTTAACTCCTGTAAGGGATGCGCCTATTGCCGCCGCGAGACTCGCAATCTCATCCTCCATTTGTATAAATTTGCCTCCTACCTCAGGCAGCCTTAGCGCCATGATATTCGCAATTTCATTAGAGGGGGTAATTGGATATCCAGCAAAAAATCGCACCCCAGCAGCGATAGCACCCTCAGCACACGCCTCATTTCCCTGCATAAGTTTCACAGTCTTCTTACCTTTCATCTTCGTGTACCTCAATCTCTATGGCATAATCAGGACACCATAATTCGCAAAGCTGGCATTGCGTACACTTCTCAATGTTGCGGGGCTCCGGGTACCCTTCCTCGCTCGCCACATAAACATGGCTCGGACAGAGCTCGATGCAAACCCCGCATCTTTTACATCTATTCCTGCTGACGTATATCTCGGGCATCAAAGACCTCGATTTATTAGCTTCCATATTTCATATATCGTATATCGTGCATTAAATTTTTTGTCAAGAAAAAAATTACTCGTCCCCATTTCATGATGCATGAGCAAAGCGGGGATGTGACCCAAAAACAGGTCTCGAAACTCAGTAAGGAAGAGAGATGCTTCAAGAGATTTTTGAGCCGAATCAAAAAACCTTTCAAGGACCCCCCTTGAAAAAGGATTTTTCGAACATTAGATTAGAGAGACTTGTCAGAAAATACCTCGGCCCCTTTGTCCCTTAAAAAAAGGGCATATGATAGCTATCTCCGCTTTCTTATCGATCCGGTTTTCTATGGCTACTGGAAACTTCAGGTCGTTATACCCTGTAGACGAATTAGGATCTTCCATTCCTTCCAAGGATCAAACTTATTGAGAAGCCCAAAACGTGCTGACCTTTTAGCACAAAAAGTTCCGTCCATTTCCTCTTCTAAGAACTGACAAACAATCAAGGAAACCTGACACACATTGGGAAAAGAGACGTTTTCTCCGGGTTGCTACTCTAAATTCCGGTGCACGAAATATGAGAATCAAACTTGGCCCACACACGTCCTCTCCCGCCGAGAGAGCGAATGGGGAAGCCAGAAAGACTCTTTTGTACTCCAAACAAAGACTTGGACTGTTGAACAAGTATTCAAGCATTAGAAATCTTTCTTTGTGAGAGGATGGGCAGGCCCTACTCTTTCCCAATAACTGCTAATACAAAAAACATCAGACTCCGTTAACTGGCCTGACAAAAGCATCATAACCGCTCGCCACAAGACGTCCTCTCCTCTGGGAACAAATCGTATGCCCCCAAAATCGTATTCCCATATCGCCTGGCACACTACTCCTTCAGTATAGTACCCTTGGCAACCATAAAGCGAGCTGAGGAAACGCGACAAGGATTCCAATCATAAGCAAAAGAGTGCCCAATAAGGGCAGAGAGCTTTTCGCTATGAAGCCCACCGAAAACCGGGGAAGAACCCCATGGACTGTAAACAGATTCAGTCCAAAGGGAGGAGTTATAAGCCCTATCTCCGCAAGTATGACAAACGTCACCCCCCACCAGACCGGGTCGAAACCAAATTTCACCAAAATAGGCATCACAAACGGAAGTGTTAAAACCATCATGGCTAATGAATCGAAGAACATTCCCAGAACGAGGTAGAGGATCACAAGGAAAACCATTATGCCGTATTTACCCAGATTAAGGTTAAGGACTGAGGATGAAATCCTTTCCGTGATCCCTAAATCCTGAAAAGCAAATGAAAGTAACCGGGCAGAAAAAATGAGGAACCCGACCATGGCAGTCACCTTTGCCGCAGATAGAAAACTCTGTTTCACCAGCTCGTAACGTAAGTTTCCGTACCCCCAAGCCACAAAAAGGGAAAGGATTGCTCCAAGAGCCGCAGCTTCAGTGGGGGTCATTAATCCGCCGAAGATAGATCCCATGACAACGATGACTACTCCGAACCACGGTAACATCTGTTTAACTGCCCGTAGTCTTTCTCTCCATGTGAATCGGGGGGGACTTGGAGCAAGCCCTGGGTGCAGCTTGACCCAAATGGCGACAGTGAGGACAAGCAGGCCTGAAAGGATCACCCCGGGAATTATCGCAGCGGCGAAAAGTCGCGCCACCGAGACGTTCTCCCATGAACCATATACTATCAGTATGAGACTTGGTGGGATGAGAACGCTGAGCGTTCCCCCTACCGCGATCGAACCGATTGCAAGCCGAGGGTCGTAGCCGCGCTTCTCCATTTCGGGATATGCGATTAGGCTGAAGGTGGCAGCCGCGGCCACGCTTGAGCCCGAAATGGCTCCGAAAACAGCATTGGAAGCGATCACAACAGAGGCCAGTCCCCCTGGCAAAAAAACCGATCCATTTATCTATGGCTTCAAAAAGACTTTGAACCCCCCCACTTTGAGCCAACACTGACCCCATGAAGATGAAAAGTGGCATAGCGAGAAGGGTAAAAGAGTTAAGAGACTCCCACGCGCTCCACGCAATTTGAATAAGCGGTTTATCGATAAAGAAGACAAAGGCTACCAAGGTCATGAGCCCCATTGCGATGGCTATTTCCAATCCCAGAGCCAGCAGAAAAAGTAGTCCTCCGATAAGAATGATCGTGACTATTTCAGGACCCATGATTTTCCCTTACTGCTCCTTCGGGCGTACGGTTTTCTTTGATCTTTCCTATGGCTTGTATAACCTGAAACAATAGGACAAGAGCAAAAAGTGTAAAGCCGACAGGCATAGCCATCTGGGGCCACTTGAGGGGTGTCATCAACCAGGAGTTTGACCTCACATTTCTCTGAAAGGAGAACACCAGAAAATCCCAGCTAACCTTGCTTGCCACCGCGACGTAGAACAGGCCCAAAAGAAGGGTGAAAACCCGTAGGAAGATTTGCGTGCGAGGTTGAAGTTTCTCCACGAGAAATGTGACCCGGATGTGACCGTTCTCCCAGGCGCAAAAGCTGAGACCGATAAACGAGATGGCAAAGAGGCTGTAACCACCGAACTCGTCGCAAAGGATGAGAGGTTGACGAAGAACGTAGCGGGTGATGACCTCTACAACAGTTAGCATCATGATCAGGATCACGATCCATCCAGAAACATGTCCAGATACCTTTGAGATCGTTTCTATCACCCGTTCCATCCTCTCCACTTTATCTCGCCCTTCCCGTAATTTTATTTCGCCATTTCGGCAACGATGTTAACCGACGGTCCCCGAGCGTATCGAGCTCCGATATGGAGCACTTCTTTTCCATATGGACCTGCAGTCTCTAACCATTCCTTCACGACCGGTCGCATAAGTTCCATAGCCCTCTTAACCTCTGATTCGGCAGGTACTACCAGCTGGCATTTGCTACTCCGAATCCATAAAGTGTATGAAATATCCAACTGTTCCGCAACTGCCGCCATCTCCCGAGTAAGTTGAGCAGCCGCCTTCAGAAGCCCTTCCTTGTAAAAAGGATGGAGTCCGTCCCATACCTTCACATTCACTGCAATCATCTGGGCGAAGATCGGAGTAATGGGCCATACTGAGGCGAACTTACACAGATCAATTAGTCCTCGCTCCGCGCCGTAGCTTTTGCTAGTGGCGACTGCATCTACCGTTCCTCGCGTTATAGCATCCTCCACTTCTGCCATAGACAGTGTCACAGGACTTGCACCTAAAGTCTTTAAGGTTGCTGTTTGGGTTCTCCCCGATGTTCTAACCTTGACGCCTTTGAAATCGGATAAGACCTTAATCGCTTTATTTCCCCACAGCGTGTTATTGGCCATGCTGAGGGAGGCTCCGAGAACCTTAAATCCAGCTGGTCTTGTGTATTTATCCCATACAGCCATCATTTTTGGATCAAGGAAAGCCTCCGCCCATTCATAAGCACCATTGGGAGGATCAGAAAAAAAACCTGGAATTGCACCAAAATCGAGCAGCGGGTAAGTCCCAGAGGCCGCAGGAATCGATTGAGTTCCCATATTAACGCGACCATCGCCAATAGCAAAAATGGATTCTGTAAGGCCGTATAGCTTTTCCTTGATATCGAGCTTCAACATTCCGTCTGTGTATCTCGTTACAAGCTGTTCGAAGCGTCCACCAGGCCTGAAAGGCCAGACCGTGGAGTTTGCTCTCCCATATGCTGCTTCCCAATTAAACGTGAGAGTGACACGCTTAGTCGGCTTCTCCACTCGTGGTTGAGCATTAACAACGGCAATTGAGATTACGCAGAAACTAACAACCAAAACCAAGACTGTTTTAATTTGTTTTTTGTTCATTGGTTCTCCCCCCTTTCCTACTAATTATCGGCCTTCTTTGCCGTTTATTCTACCGGGATCTGCACCCCAGGCCCTAACTCCTGTCCTCATCATAGGTTCGATCTCCGTTAAGTGAATGGGTAACCGCTTTTTCATTGACCCAATCCCCGAGAAACTTCTCCGGTTGATCCCGCGCTTCCTCTTGTCACTTTTTTTTTCGTGTTTCATATATCGTGTATCGTGTACAAAATTTTTTGTCAAGAAAAAAATTACTCGTGTGGTCTCTATGTTGAAGTGTCATATTAGTAGACTATCCTCAAAGACAGCTAAAGAGGAGAGTTTACTAAAAGGGTCAGGGCCCAAGGCTGTATTCGGTAATGAGACAACCGCTGATCCGCAGTTTGAACTTAGCTCAGGCAGGTGATATAATACTTGAAGGCATAAGGGATGACGTCCCTTCTGGCATATCCAGGCGTGGACATAGCGAATGTCCTGTCTAAAAACGAGGCGCAAAAGTGGGAATAGGTTGGGAAGACATAATCCTTGGCTTCAAAAGGACAACCCGTCAGTTTCTCCAGGACATTCTTGAACATATAACGGAGTCATTTGTTGTTACGGATCTACAGGGCAAAATCGTATTTTTTAACAAGGGTTCTGAAAGACTTTTTCTTTACAGACCGGAAGAGGTCGTAGGTAGACATATTGTTATGCTGGGGGCGCCGAGGCCAAACGTACTACAAGAAATAAGAAAGGGCAACACATTCCGCGGTGAGATCTCTTTGATGAGAAAAACGGGAGAAAGATTCCCCGCTCATGTCGTTTGCGTTCCCCTAAGAGATGAGCGTGGAAAGCCGATGGGCATGATGGGAGTCGCCAAGGATTTGACTGACGAGAGAGAGAAAGAGAAGGCGGAAAAGGAAATTATGAGACTGAAATCGTTTTATGAAAATCTCATTGCCTCTCTTAATGATGGCGTCCTGATTATCGATGGAGACGGACGGATTTCGTACGTTAACAACCGTTTTGAAGAGATCACAGGATATGGGAAGGCAGAAATAGTAGGGAGACATTATAAACACCTGGTGGCAAAAGAAGCGCTTGAACACTTCACGAGAGAGATCTATGGCGAAACTGATGACTCGGGAAAAAATAAAAAGACATTTGAGTCTACATTTCTGACGAAGGACAAAAAAAGGATACCGGTGCTGGTAAGCTCGTCCCCGCTTACTGAAGGTAATAAAAAAGGCATCATAATTGTAATTACGGACGTCACGGAAATCAATGCATTAAAGAAAGAACTTTTTCAGTCAGAGAAAATGACGCTCCTTGGCAAATTGGCAGGAGAAATCGCGCATGAAATCAATAACCCTTTGGGAGGGCTGATCATCGCGACCCAGATGCTGATCGACGATTTAGAGAAGAGGCCAGTAAGCAGAAGGAAGTTGCTGAAAGAACTTCGAGAGATCGAAAGAGAGGCAAGTCGGTGCAGAATGTTCATCGCAAGGGTGCTCAATTTTGCAAGGATGATACCAGAAGATAAAACAAAAGTGAATGTTCACGATATGATCGAAGATGCTCTCCTTTTAGTCCAGCGTCAGTGCAAACTCGAGGGTATAGACCTTATTAAGGATTTTTGGGATGGAGACATTTTCGTAACAGGTAATACGAGTAACCTTCAGCAGGTCGTGATCAATCTGGTAAATAACGCGCGGGAGGCGATCTTACCTTCAGCAGGGCTAATTATAATCAGGACATATCTAAGGAATGATGATCGCAAACAATGGGCTTGCATAGAGATAAATGATTCGGGAAAAGGGATCCCTCCAGAAATTATGGATCGGATTTTTGACCCTTTTTTTACCACTAAACCAAATGGTACCGGCCTCGGTCTTTCGGTAAGCAAAAGAATCGTCGAGGAACACGGCGGAAGAATAATTGTAAGAAGTTTATTGGGAAAAGGATCGTCATTTGTGATCAACCTTCCCTACGGTGAGCAATAAATCTTGAATTGGGGATCAGGAATGCGGGATGACACATTTAAGATACTTATAGTTGACGATGAAGACAGTATACGAACCCGTTGCATCCAACTGCTTAAAAGAAAGTCTTACTGTGTGAAGGGGGCGAGCAACGGCGAACAGGCGCTTTCCCTGCTTAAAAAGGACAATTTTTCTCTTGTCATTGCAGACATCCGGATGCCAGGTCTTAACGGCATCGAGCTCCTCGAGAGAATAAAAGAAATGAACTCTGAAACTGAAGTAGTAATGATAACAGGTTATGGCACAATTGAGGATGCGGTAAGAGCAATGAAGCTCGGAGCATATGATTACATTACGAAGCCCTTTGATATGGAGAGGTTGCTTAGGATTGTTGAACACGTTGAGACAAAATTTTCGCTTAGAAAGGAAGTCGATGTTCTAAAAAAGGAGTTAAAGAAGTTTTCCGCTTATCCAGATTTTATCGGCTTCAGTGAAAAAATTCAGCAGATATTTGAATTTGTAAAAAAAATATCTCCCACTGATTGTAACGTATTAATAGAGGGGGAAACGGGCACAGGAAAAGGGCTCCTGGCAAGGATGATTCACATGAGTAGCCCTCGTAGTCATCACCCATTTATTGTAGTCGATTGCGCCGCGCTCACGGAAACGTTACTTGAAAGCGAACTCTTTGGGTATGTGAAAGGCGCATTCACTGGTGCATATGCGAATAAAGAAGGCTATTTCAAAGTCGCAGATAAGGGAACAGTATTTCTTGACGAGATAAGCGAGCTTTCGATGGCTCTTCAGGGAAAATTGCTCCGAGTGACCCAAGAACGTGAAATAGTCCCTGTGGGAGGGACAAAACCCGTCAAGATTGATACAAGAATTATTGCCGCCACAAATAAGAGACTTGACCAACTTGTGAAGGAAGGAAAGTTCAGGGAAGACCTTTTTTTCAGGATCAACGTTGTACGAATTGAGATTCCCCCATTGAGGGAAAGAAAGGAAGATATCGTTCCGCTCGTTCGGTTTTTTATGGAGAAATTCAAAAGGAGATACCAAAAAGAGGATCTCCAAATTGATGAGGACGTTTTTGTCACGCTTCAGCACTACGATTGGCCAGGAAATGTGAGGGAGTTGGAAAATGTTGTTCAACAGATGGTGATCACCGCTGATGGAAAAAGAATAACAGTTAAAGACATACCTGGAAAAATAAAAACCCCAGGACGTGTGCAAGAGTTACCGGAAGAGACAGATCTTTTCAAGATAGGCTATACCAAGGCAAAAAAATTATATCTTGATAGTTTTACAAGAAGATTTCTGGTTGAGGCCTTAAGGTATTACAGGGGGAATATAACTCAGACTGCAAAGGGGATAAAAATCCAGAGACCTTCGCTTCAGAGAATGATGAAACGATATAATATACTGAAAGAGGAGTTCATGTAGTCTGAGTGCAACCTTAAGGCTGCATGATACCCGGGGGATTCAGATTTTCTTACTTCCTTAACTTAAGGCGATTTCGTACCTTTGTGCTCCCCTTCTCGAGAATTCTATGGGTGGTACGTAACTTTCAGGTTACACTTGAGAAACCATAGTGCTAAAGGAACTAACCTTGATCAAGCAACATTAAGAGTTTACTCTCGGTAGTTTTTCTGGCAAAAAACTTGCATAACATACAGTATCAAGGAGCTGACGCATATGTTCATATTGACTTATGACTCTGGCGGTATGAGGGGATCATGAGGGCGCCGTACTCCGAAGCGTTAGAAGAATTCTTTGAGCTAAATACTGTCAAATTCCAATATTTAGAGCCCACTACTGTAAAAGAAGCATGTTCCTTACTTGAACAATACAGAGATAAGGCAAGGGTGATTGCCGGAGGAACTTATCTGATACCGTTAATGAGGGAGGGGAAAGCAAATCCAGAATATCTTATCAATCTTAAAAGTATTCCAAACCTTGACTACATCACAGAATACAGTGAGTTTGGAGAAGAAGGTGTGAGAATTGGAACCCTAGCCACACTTTATGATATCAGCCGTTCTTTAATCGTGAATGAAAAAGCGCATGTTTTTGTTGAGGCAATTGAGAAAAGAAATTTAAAGATAAACAAGACGAGATGGGCATTCTACATGGTTACAATAGGTGGTTCTCTCTTCGTCCCTGAAGCTGCATCCGATATTGTGCCCGCATTGGCGATACTTGGAGCAAAGGTAGTAATGCAGGATACACAGGGATGGGAAGCTTTACCTGTGGAGAACCTTTATACTCAAAATGAAGAGAATTACCGCATATTGACGGAGGTGAAAATACCGAAGCCCGTATCAGGTGAAGAAGGTTTGGTGTACGAGAAAAGCTCAAGCAAAGAAGGAAAGTGGGATATAGGCGTCGCAGTGCGTATCGAACTTGATCCAAAGCGAGTGAATGTAGAGAACCTACGTATAGTTGTGGGAGGGGCGGGATATGTTGCTACTGATGCAAAAGAGGCTGCCCTGTTAATGAAGGGGAACGAGATAGATGATTACTTGATAATGGATACAGCTGACAAAGCTGCTGAGGAAGTTTTTAGCCAGCATGATGAGGATATAAGAAGAACCGCAAGGCATTTGATAGAGGAAGCGATTCGGCATGCGATTGATCGTGCAGTCGGTGATTTTGCTTTAGGTTATTAAGATAAAGAAGAAAGGGACAGCATGGAAGATTTATCGAAAGAGATAATCGAGGAGATAGTGGAGAAGGCACTTAAGGGAATACGCGTAAAGTGCCTGTACGGGAGGGTGGACTGCCAGTTCATAAGAAAAGGGAAATGTCCGAGGGAGAAGCAATGCTTGCTTGCGGGCGAACTTAAAGTTCGAATGGAAAAATCCGGGGAAGAGACAGAAAGGCTGGCAAGCGGAACCTAAAATGGAAATAAGGGAAAAATTCTCAGTGATGGCTCCCATAAAAGAGGTATGGAACTTTATCAATGACCCGTTAAAGATAGCGGATTGCATTCCAGGGTGCGAAAGGGTCGAGAAGATAGATGAGAGGACGTACGAGTCTTTGGTGAAGGCAGGGGTTGGCCCTATAAAGGTGCATTTCAAGCTTACGACTATTTTGACTCAGATAGATGAACCGAGGCGAATAAAAATGGAAACGAGAGGGGCGGATCTTGGCTTTGCCGGCAGCGTTACTCAATCGACGGAGGTTAACTTGAAAGAGGTCTCAGAAAATGAGACAGAAATTTCCTATTCATCTAACATAACCGTTGTTGGGAGAATAGCATTGTTTGGGGAAAGGATAATGAGAGCGAAAGCAAAAGAACTGGGCGAGCAATTTGTCAAGAATATAAAAGAAAGACTTGAAAGGAAGGAGGTCTCATCGTGATAGATTTTGATTACATTCGAGCAACTACCTTGGAGGAAGCGTGTTCACTTATTTCACAATATCAGGACACAGGTAAAATCCTCGCGGGTGGCCAGTCACTTGTCACCATGCTTAGGCAGAGGCTGATAAGACCGGAGGCTCTAATCGACATTTATGGAATCAAAGAACTTGACTATTTGGAGTTCAATGGGAAAGACGGCCTGAGGATGGGTGCCTTAACGAAGCACAGAACCCTTGAAAAGTCCCCTTTAATAAAGGAGAAATATCCTGTCCTATCTGAACTTGAAAAAAGCGTTGCTTCGGTGCAGACCAGAAACTGGGGGACAATAGGCGGGAATATCTGCTGCGCCGATCCAATTGCAGATCCTATCCCTGCGTTGATCGCATTGGGTGCTGAGCTCAAGATAGTAAGTATGAGAGGAGAGAGGACTGTACCTCTTGAGAACTTTTTCCTCGACTTTTTTACCACCGTTTTAGAACCCGATGAGATACTATCGGAGATCCGCGTACCCCCCCCTGCACCTAACTCCGCGGTTGAGTACATGAAATTCAGTACCATAGAAGCAGGGATAAAGATCGTTTCAGTATCGGTGCTCGTTGCCGTCGAACCAAAAAGTGACGTGTGCAGAGATGTAAAAATCGTCATGAGCGCAGTGGCACCGATCCCCCTCTTTGCAAGAAAGGCGAGCGAGTTCCTGAAAGGGAAAAAATTCACCGATTCTTTGTTGAAAGAGGCAGCAGAGATTGCCGCTGGGGAAACAAACCCGACTTCTGACCTTCACGCTTCAGCTGAATACAGGAAGGAACTTGTAAAGGTTCTGGTGAAGAGAGCGACCAGGAAGGCTTTTGAAAAGGCAAAGGCCGCGTAGAAAGCTAATTAGGGAAAGGAGGACATGGAATAACATGGAAGTCCAAAGAAAGGCTGTTCAAAAAAAGCTTTTAAAAATAAGGGTAAATGGCAAAGATTACGAGGTCATGGTAAAACCGAACCGAACTTTACTCGATTTTCTGAGGCAGGATCTGGGGTTGACGGGGACTAAACAGGCCTGTATGGACAACTCGTGCGGGGCCTGCACGGTGATTGTGGATAAGATGGCTGTAAAATCCTGTAACATCCTTGCCCTGCAGGTCTATGGTCGGGAGGTTACTACTATTGAAGGCCTGGCTTCTCCGGACGGTAAACTCACCGATCTTCAGGAAGCTTTTCTCGATTTCAATGCCTTCCAGTGTGGGTTCTGCGCTCCAGGGAAGGTTATGTCGGCTACAGCAATGCTCGAAGAGATGGAGGACCCGACAGAAGAGGATGTAAGAAGGGACATGGAGGGAAATCTTTGTAGATGTACTGGTTACAAGCAGTACATAGACGCTATAATGTACGTTGTCAAAAAGAGAAAAGAATTGAAACAACAAAAAGCAAAGGAGGTATAGCGGTGAGTGAGTTCTCTATAGTCGGAAAACATGTGAGAAGGAAAGACGGGCTTCTGAAAATTACGGGACAAGCGAAGTATACCTTCGACGTTGTACTCCCGGGGATGCTGCACGGTAAATTGCTAAGAAGCCCGCTTCCCCATGCGAAGATTCTTAATATTGACACAAGCAAGGCAGCAAAACTCCCAGGCGTCGAATTAATACTCACCGGTAAAGATACGAAGGGAATTCGATATGGTTTTGTTGATACGCCTAACCATCCTGCAGAGGAGAGGCCAATTGCCGAAGAGAAGGTCAGATTCATAGGGGAAACGGTCGCAGCAGTTTTTGCTGACGACATAGATATTGCAGAAGAAGCCCTTGACCTCATAGATGTGGACTACGATCCTCTCCCGGCTGTCTTTGATCCTGAAGAGGCAATGAAGGATGGTGCACCCCAGATACATGACACGATAACCCGCGACACGAGCTGCGCGTGGGAGGACTGGGGAGTTGCGAGAAAGACACACTCATATACGCCTATGAACAACGTTGCAGCAAGGGTATTTATAGGATACGGGGACATAGACAAAGGATTCGCGGAAGCAGATTACATAAGGGAGGACAGGTTCAAGATACCCGCAACATCCCACATGGCGATGGAACCCCATTGCATAGTGGCAAGCTGGAACCCCTTTGAGGAGAGGCTCGATGTATGGTTGAACCACATGGCATTCGAGTTAAAAAGGTACTGGTTACATAAAACACTGGGCATCCCTATAAGTAAGATCGTCGTCCATCACGCATACATCGGGGGTGCCTTTGGCGGAAAAGCTCCAGTTTTTGATTTTGAAATAATAGCAGGATTTGCCACAAAGAGGATATGTAAACCAGTCAAAATTGTCCTTACGAGGGAGGAAGTTTTTTCATCTTGTAGAAACAGCCACAGGTTCGATATTACGATTAAAACGGGAGTAAAGAAGGATGGCACGATAGTTGCTCAACACACGAAGGTGATTGTTGATGCGGGTGCCTATAAGGGTAGTGCTCCTGTGGCGATGTTCTTTTGCCATGCTGTGGGAGACCCTTGTCTCGATCGGAAAAACGTCAGGCACGAAGGAGTTGCGGTATACACGAACAAAAACTTTAACTTCGCAAGACGGGGCCATGGATCGCCCCAGATGAGATTCGCCACCGACTCGCACTATGACCAGATCTGTGAAGATTTGGGGATAGATCCTGTGGAGTTCTTGCTTAAGAATCTAAGGAAGAAGGGGGATGTTCTCCCCAACGGTGACAGGCTCAATAGTTATGGTCTTCCCGAATGCATAAGACGGGTAGCAGAGGAAATTGGATGGAAAGAGAAGAGAGGTAAACAGAGAAACATGAATCGCGGCGTTGGTGTCGGCATTAACGGGATGTTCAGTGGCTCTGCTTACTGGCCATTCTCATGCGCCGCAATTTTAAAGCTCGAGCACGACGGGAAAGTGGCTCTCCTACACGGGGACTGTGAATTCGGTCAGGGTGCGGAAACAAGCTACAGCCAAATTGTAGCAGAGGTTCTTGGGTTGTCTTTAGAGGATGTGACCTACGTGAGGGGTAACTCTGACGTTTGGCCAACGAACTATAGCAACTTCCTTAGCGGGGGTATATTCGTTGGCGGAGGTGCGGCTTACAATGCGGCAATTGATTTGAGGGAAAAAATCGTAAAAGTAGCAAGCGAGATTCTGAGAGTTATGCCAGAGGAAATAGAATTGAAGGAAGGAAAGGCAGTTTCAAAGAAAGACCCGCGAAGGTCGTGTACCTTTGCCGAGATTAAAAGGTACAATATTCAGAAGCACATGGGTGATCCCCTGATTGGATTTGGGTACAAGAAAGCGGTTCCGGAAATTGAATTTTATCCGAGCCTTTCAAAAGGAACAGGCAGATTCACAGATGCTTACGGATTTGCTGCCGCAGCAGCAGAAGTTGAGGTAGATAAAGACACAGGAAGGACAAAGGTCTTGAAAATTGTGGTAGCTCACGACTGTGGACGGGAAATAAATCCGGGGACGGTCGTGGGTCAAATGTACAGTCAGGCGGTACAGGGGATGGGGGATGCACTCTTCGAAGAAATCATGGACGAAAGTGGCCGTATCATGAACCCCAATCTAATAGACTACGAAATCCCGAGGGCCTTTGACGTACCGGAGATTGTAGTGATTGATTGCTCCGATCCTGATCCTAACGGTCCCTTTGGAGCGAAGGAGGCAGGGGAATGCGCAAGAGCTGCGGTTATTTCTGCGATAGCGAATGCAATATATGATGCGACAGGGGTGAGAGTGAATAGACTGCCGGTTACTCCAGAACGGATGTTAAACTTGTTGAGGGCAAAGGACAAGGATCAGTAAGATGAACTTTAAGGTTAAAACAAACTTCGCGGGTGAGGTAGACCTCGAATTGGAGGAAGCAACGATTGAGAAACTGTTAATTGCCCTCTCACAGAAGGTAGGTTATTCGATTTACTCCCCGAATGATCGGAAGCTGAACGGAGACTTTATGGTTTATTTAAACGGCCAGGAATACGAAAATTTACCATCAGGAGTTGATACTCAGATTGGATATGGCGATAGGATAGAGGTCAATATGGTGGTTCTGGTAGGAGGGTGAGTGGTGTAGCCTGAAAAATAAGGTTGCGTCCCTGTCACCGACGGTAACCGGGGGGTGGGCAAAAATGGCTAAAATGTGGAGGCCTGATCTGGAGACCTTACCAAGGGAGTTTCTTCAGAAGAGACAGCTTGAACTTTTTAAAGCTCAGATGAAATACGTGATGGAGAAAAGCCCGTTCTACAAAAGAAAGTTTAACGAGGCCGGGATCGCACCGGAGGATATAAAGAAAATTGAAGACATAAGAAATCTTCCGTTCACAACAAAAAGGGAACTCTTAAAATCCCAGGAAGAATGTCCACCTTATGGCGATTTTCATTGTATAGGTATTGACAAGGCGGTAAGGGTCTTTCAGACATCTGGAACTACAGGGAAACCTTTGAAGATACTTTTTAGCAAGAAAGACTGGTTTATCAATTTCTATGAGCAGTTTAGCTATTATCTTTACGGCTATGAAATAGAACCGACTGACATTGCCTTTTTTCCGTTCACATACGGTCTTTTTGTGGCGTGGTGGGGGATTCAAGCAACGATGGAGCAGCATGGCGTGACCATTGTCCCGGGGGGTGGCCAGTCATCAGAGGATAGGCTAAGACATATCATAGAGTGGAATGCCACAGTTGTGTGTGGAACCCCTTCCTACGTTGTATACCTTGGTGAGCTCGCAAAAAAACTTAACATAGACCTGCCAGGTTCAGCGGTAAGAATAGTCATCACTGCCGGGGAACCCGGTGCTCAGGTGCCTGCAACTAAAAAGTTGATAGAGGAACTCTGGGGTGCGAAGAATTATGACGACGTGGGTAGCACAGAAATTACAAACTTCGGTTTTGAGTGTGCCGCGCAACAAGGCACGCACGTTATAGAAAGTATGTTTCTCGCTGAATGCATTAATCCAGAAACGGGTGAACCAGTTGCCGAAGGGGAAGTCGGCGAACTTGTGCTATCGAATCTCTGTTGTGAAAGTGAACCGCTACTGAGGTACAGGACTGGGGATCTTGTAAAATTTAACTCCGAGAGATGCGCCTGCGGCAGAACATTCTTAAGGCTTGACGGAGGGATAATTGGAAGAGCTGATGATATGTTCCATTTTGGAGGCGTCAATATCTTTCCTTCCGCGATCGAAAATTTTATCAGACAGGTTCCGGAATTTTCTTCAGAATATCAAATCATTGTGCCACCGCTTGGCTCCGGAAAGAGACTGAGAATAAGGATCGAACCAGCGAAGGAAAAAACAGAAAAGGAGGTGATGGACAGGGCAGTAAAACGGTTTGTAGATACGATCAAGTACAATATAAAGATAACGCCTGAAGTGGAGATTGTCGAGGTAGGAACCTTACCGAGGTTTGAAGGGAGAAAAGCGAGAAGAGTAATACGGGAAAATTGAAGTGTAGATGGATTTCTTAAAAGCAAAAAGGGGGAGGTAACCATGAGGGGATATACAAAAAAGAGCATAATTACCGCGTTTATTCTCTCTTTCGTAGCAACGGTCCTTTGTCCGCTCTATTTGAATTCCGCTCCGATTGAACTCAGATGGGCGAACTATTTCCCGATTGGCACAGCGCACACGAAAATCATGGAGGAGTTCATAAGGGATATTGAGGCAAAAACTCAGGGAAAGGTGAAATTCAGCTATTATCCCGCAGGAACGCTTCTCACAGCACCAAAAATGTACGACGGTGTGGAGAAGGGTTTGGCAGATCTTGGTTTTTGCAATATCGGCTATACGTTTGGACGTTTTAAAGTTACGGAAGCACTGGATATGCCTGTTGGATATAACACTGAATGGGTTGCTACACACGTAGCAAACGATTTTTATAGGAAATTTAGGCCAAAGGAATGGGACAACGTGCATGTGCTTTCTTTTTCCATATGTGGCCTCAATGTGTTGATGACTGCAACAAGGCCGGTGTACACGCTCGAAGACTTGAAGGGGCTTAACATCAGGGGTACGGGTTATATTGCCGAGGTCGTATCAGCTCTCGGAGGTACACCTCGAGCGATACCTACGCCAGAGGCGTATGATGCAGTTTTGAAAAAGGTGATAGATGGTCTGTACATTTCCATGGAGACTTTAAGAGCCTTCAGGTATGCGGAGGTGATAAAGTACGTGACAGAAATATGGTTTATCGGGCAGGGATATACTTTTTATCTCATTATGAACAAAAATACGTGGAATAAACTGCCGACAGACGTCAAGAAGGTTTTCGATGAGTATCCTTTCGAGGAGAAATTCGCTAAAATGTGGAACGAAATTGATATTGACGGAAAGAAATACGGATTGGAAAAAGGTATTAAATTCATACAACTTTCTCCTGGGGAAAGGATAAAATGGATCAAGGCTACTGAGCCTGTTATCGATAAGTACGTAAAAAGAATGGTCTCAGAGGGTTTTAGCGAAAAGGAAGTGAGGGGATGGATAAGCTTTATAAAGGAACGGAGGGATTACTGGACCCAGAAGCAGAGGGAACTGGGAATCAAGTCTTCGACTGGCCCGGACGATTTGAGAGTTGAATTCAAATAGAGAATTTGTGGGGATGGAAAAGTTTGAGAGATGGATAGAAAGAATGAGTAGAACTTTTGAATGGGTAGGGGCTGTGGGACTTCTTGTGATGGCACTTGTAAACATTCTGGATGTTATCGGAGCCAAATTTTTTAAATGGCCTTTTCCCGGAGCTGTGGAAATCGTTAGCTTCGCTCAAATTGTCGCCATAGCCCTTACCATTCCTATGGGCCTTTTTTTGGGCTTTCATCTCACTATAGACTTTGTAATCGAAAAATTCCCGAAGTCCCTGAAAAACGTAGTAAACATAATTATTTCGATCCTCTGTGTCGTTTTCTTTATTTTGGTTTTTTTTCAGGCCCTGGAGTATGCTTATTCGCTTCAAAAGTCACGGGAGATAGGATCAGTGTCGAAGATCCCCCTTTTTCCGTTTGCATACGTTATAGCACTGGGAATCGTCCCAGTCATTCTTTTCTACGTTGTCAGATCCATAAGAGGTATTGAAAGGAAATGACCGGATGACCCCGACTTTGTTAGCTCTCATAGGCGTAGGCTTGCTCGTAACACTTTTTCTCATGAGGATGCCCATTGCGTTTTCAATGGGCCTTGCAGGCTTTTTAGGTCTTGCGTTTCTTACGTCCTTTAAGACTGCTTTACTCTTTGTGCCGAGAGACCTTTTTGAGGTATTTGGTTCATATTCTATAAGCGCCATCCCGCTGTTCGTACTTATGGGATATTACGGTTTTTCGGCAGGCCTGGGGAGGAGACTGTACGAAGCAGCGTATAGCACTTTCGGACATATAAGAGGTGGCCTTGCCATATCTACCATATTTGCGTGTGCCGGTTTTGGGGCGATTTGTGGTTCTGCGACGGCAACGTCAGCTACGATGGGAAAGCTCGCTCTCCCGGCAATGAGAAAGTACAAGTATAATGACATTATTGCCGCAGGCTGCGTTGCTTCCTCCGGGACGCTGGGGATTCTCATTCCACCAAGCGTTGTCCTTCTCGTTTACGGCATTCTCACATCGGAATCTATAGGAAAACTGTTTATTGCTGGAATAGTGCCAGGAATAGTGCTTGCCATTTTTATGTCTCTCGCCGTTTATCTTTACTGTCTAAAAAACCCCGAAGCAGGCCCACCCGGGGAGAAACTGCCATTTAAACAGAGGATAAAAGCGGTTGCCCAAGTATACGACGTATTTCTCCTCTTTGTCATAGTCATTGGGGGTCTTCTTTCTGGCTTCTTTACTCCCACGCAGGCGGGTGGCGTGGGCGCTGTAGGGGCAATAATCATTGGTCTTCTGAGACGGGAACTTACCTGGAGATCATTTATCGACAATACAAAAGAGGCGCTAAGAACCTCTTGTATGATTCTCACCGTAATGGCGTTCGCAACTCTTTTCGGACATTTTGTAACGTTATCTAAGATAACGTTTGCGCTTTCCAGCTGGATAAGCGCAACGAAGATGCCAGGCTTTTTCATTATCCTCATCATCATGCTCATATATCTGATTGGTGGATGTTTCGTCGATTCATTGCCTTTCATGATCCTTACTGTCCCTATCTTTTACCCCCTTGTGGTGGCCCTGGGGTACGATCCCATCTGGTTCGGCGTTATCGTAACGATTTTAACGGGTGTTGGGACAATAACGCCACCTGTTGGCATCTGTGTTTATGTAGTAAAAGGCATAACTAACGATTTACCCCTCGAAATGATATTTAAGGGTACGTTTCTCTTCTTTTTCGCCATGATGGCGGGTACTCTTATTCTCATTGCATTTCCCTGGCTCACACTTTTCCTTCCGAGTCTTGTAAGGTACTGATTCTTCCCCACTCTGCGCAGGCTTTTTACCTGTCCTTTAAGCATCTGCTTTTTAGATGAATAAAAACGGGAATCGGTATGGCCAATTTATCCCCATCTCTCCTGCTGTTTTTCAGTAAGAGTGGTCAAAGGAAGACATAGTGCACTATTCGCGCGCCTGCGGAGGTACGGATCCGGACTCGCTCGGGAATCCAATGCAGAATGGGTTAAGTTTTCCACACTGGGCTTTGATAGTACGTTTCTAACCAAGAAAGAAAGCCGTGGCTTCGTTTAATATTTCTCTGTAGAGTGGGGGGTCAGGTTGCGAGAGGATGGTTTGCTTCTGACTCACACCGCACAGTTAACTGCTTAGATCCGATCTCCCTGGGGTTCCGCGGTAGGAGTGCGGGCTTTTATGGCATCTATGATAAGTTCACTTACCTCTTGATGATAAGCTAATATGTCGTATTTCTGGTCCTTGAGCAGCCACCGAGTCACAATATGTTCCAGAACTCCTAAGATGAGATGGCGTAGAACATAAACGTTAATATCCTTTCTGATTACGCCCTCCTTTCGCCCTTCATCTATAATTTCGAGTACATGCTCTACCGATTTTTTGAGAAAATTGTACGTTTCAGTGCGGACAAAGCTCTTATTCACTCTCATATCAAGCATTAACATTCTTCCATACTCTGGATTCACAGTAAAAAAGTACAGGAAATACCAAACGAATTTCCTGATTTTGTTGAGAGCCCCCGCAATACCTGAGAGGTGCAATTCTACCTGTGTTCGAAATTCTATCGTTTTTTCTACCGGAATGGAAAAAAACAGATCCTCTTTACTTTTGAAATACTGGTAGATGCTTCCTTCCGCAACACCTGCCCTCTCAGCGATCTCAGAGATGGTGGCCGATCGAAAACCTTTCTTGCTAAATATTTCTATGGCGGCCTGTAGAATAGATTCTCTTCTAGCGGCTTTTTTATACTGGCGCTTGGTGGCCGCACGCATGATTCTACGTCCGCACGTTATTTTTACTGGCGACCCCTTTACCTGTCAAGGACAAAAATTCTTTGGCCACTTCCTACCAGGTTTCCCCGCGGGTCAGAGGCAAAATATGCTTCCTTAATCAGGGTCTTAAACATTATTCACCCTCTGATTAAGAAAGAATAAAAAAGGCTGTTCGGCCACTAACCTCCTATGCGTATGCGTGCATACCCTGTCAATAAGACCTCTTTACTATAAGATCTTTGACCATTTGACTCAGCCCCTCGCTGGTAAAAGGGACTTATCGAACGGAACGCCTTCCGCAGTTTCGGGGCTCACTCTGCTCGTCGATCCATTCCTTCCTTCACGCCTCCACCATTATGAGCTATAGTGGTTCCTGATCTTATGTTCTCAGGTTCTATCCAAAGAAGTACGATTTTAGCCGACGATAGTCTGTGAATAAATCCCGTAGTAAACAATAATGGTTCTCAGAAACTATCACCATCTCATTGGTCAACCTGTAGAAAAGTGAGGGAATCTGGACAAAAGATTGTGACCTCTGCTCGGCGGTTTTTATTGCTTCTCAGGGCTTGAAAGGCAATTTTTAATTGAACGATGCTCATTATTTATGCCGTCGAAAAACCTAAAAAAATGTCTTGACAAGTCTTTCAACTGGTGATAAAAATGAGCAATGCTCATTTTAGCTATGTTAGCGGACTGTAGAAAGGACGGTACAGATCAACACTGTTGGGGGTCTAAATGGCATATTCATTAAAAGTATGGGGCAGTTTCAAAAATTACCAAAATACGTGTTACAGGAATTATCTATATGCCTCTAAAGGACTTCGCGTCATTGGTTCCACTTGGAGCCCCCTATCTCCACTTAAAGGATTAGGTAACGATATTTTTTTGATGGGTGGTGAGCCTCACTGTGCATCAAAAGCAGGGACGCTCCCTGAAGAAGCCCGTGAGGACATTGTGGGAGCTGAAATCGGTGGTTTGGGTTTCCACTCCTGTAGTTACCTTAAGCTCTTCATAGGAGAGATCCTTCGAGACAAAGTAGGCATCACGGACGGAACAATCAAAGAGGGTTACCCCATTCCGGATCTGATTTGGACCACTCACCTGTGTAGCCAGCATTCGAAATGGTATCAGGAAGTTTCTAGGCGTTTGGGTGGAATACCAATGTACGCAATAGACATGGTCGGTGGGGGAGCGGCGGAGAAAGATGTCAAAATCGTAAACTACGTAAGTGACCAGATTGAAGCAGGGATAGATTGGCTCGAGAGGGTAACGGGCAGGGATTTTTCTGATGAGTTATTTGTCAAGGCGGTAAGAAACGAGATAAAGGTGCTTGTCTTGTGGGGTAATATATGCGCTCTCAACATGCATTCTCCAGCACCCCTGGATGAACGGCGACTGATAGCCTTATTCCCGCCCGCAATTGTGGACAGGACAACTGATGAGAGCGTAAAATTGTATGAGTCCTTATTAAAAGAAGTGCAAGAGATGGTTAAAACTGGCCAGAGTGTTACGCCAGACCAACGTTACAGAATTGTCTATTTTGGTATTGCACACACATATGGGCATCCTGAAATGGCGAGAATTCTCAGGGATGCTGGGGCTGAGATTGTTGCTTCGGTCTACACATTTGGTACCTGTGGCAACTTCAGGGGAATTGTCAATGGAAAATGGACATGGGAACCCATAGACCCTCATTGGGTGGATGGACTAGATTTGTCTACGAGAAGGAAGGCGATAATGGAACTTGTCAAAATCGTTCTTGGGTGGCCCACCTGGCAAGGGGTAAGATCCTACTGGGCGATAGAAGAAATGGCTAAAGCGATGGTAAGGGAATACAAGGCAGACGGTCTTTTGCTTGCGCCTTCGCGTGGCTGCGAAACGGACTTCAGGAACGGCTACATAGCACTGCAACGCATTTTCAGGAAGGAGATTCCAACCGTCGAATACGATAGCGACCAGGTGGATGTTAGAAAAATGGATCTGCCAGGCGCAAAGCGCAAGACAGAGCTGTTGGTGCAACTCATGGAAGCTCGGAAGAAAGGAAACGCGCGATAAATGGTAAAGAAAGAGTCCGATGCAATAATTGAGAAGTTCCGGAGCATAATTGAGAATGTAACGGAGTACGGTAAATCGCTTCACGAAAAAGGACGTGTTCTGGCAGGATATATGTGCACGCACATTCCCGAAGAGATTCTTTACGCGGCAGGGATTGTGCCTATAAGGATACTCACCTCCCATGAGTCCCAGGCAATGACAAGAAGTTATATTCACGAAACCTACTGCTCGTTTTCTCATGATTGCGCCTACCAGGGACTAAGGCGCAATTATGATTACTTGGATCTCATCGTGACCGGCAGTAGCTGCATCCATATGGGCGAAGCATTCAACGTGTGGGTAAGGTTCGCAGGATTTCATGAAAAAAGCTATCTCATACAGTATCCCCATATCATCCACACCAAGCCCGCTACGGGATTCATGGTAGAATCTTTCGGACAGTTCAAGGAGTTCCTTCAAAAGTTCACTGGTAGACCTATATCAGATGAAGATATAGAAGAGGCTATAAGTATTTACAATACGAATAGAAGATTGCTTAAACGGCTCTGGGAGTTCCTAAGAAGTGATAAGCCGCCCTTAACAGGGCTGGAAGCAGCGACTGTGACTCTGGCTTCTCAGGTAATGGACAAGCAAGAATGCAACGGGATGTTGGAGCAACTGATCAAAAAAGTGGGAACAGAACGTGCCAGGGAGCGATCGGGCGTGAGACTTTTGCTCACAGGAGGTTCCTGTGACGACCTCAGGATCTTTGAGCTAATTGAAAACCTGGCGGACCGAAGTACCATAATTTTTATTGATTCCTGTACAGCAGCCAGATACTTCTGGTTCGAGGTACCTGAGGGCAGATCTAATAAGCTTGAAGCACTCGCCGAGGGTTATGTAGGTAGGATCCCATGTCCTGCGAAGGACAACGTTCCTGGTACCGGCGAGAAAAAGAGGTTCAGACTGATCAAACAGTTTATCGAGGACTTCAGACCTCACGGGGTAATATTCATCTACCAGCGATTTTGTAGCCCTCAGCCTATGGACGTTGTGGGATTGAAACCCCTTCTTCTTCGACTGGGAATTCCGTTTGTCGACCTCGAACTTGATACGACCATACCAATAGCTCAGTTTCGAGCCCAGCTCGATGCTCTCGTAGAAATAATAAAGAAGGTGGTACCATGAATAACGGTAAAATTGTCGCTGGAATCGACGCAGGCCATCTTAACACAAAAGCCGTACTGATAAAGGATGGTAGAATTCTTTCCTATGCTAAGGCTCCGACAGCCTGTGATGTGCTGGCTGCCACCCAGAATGTACTCAATGAAGCCTTGAAAAATGCGGGTGTCTCACCGGATAGGCTGTCCGGTATGTACATCACCGGTGTCTTTAGAAACATGGTTGAGACTCGGACATTGAATGTGGGAGGGACCGTACCCGAATATATAGCTGACGCTAAGGGAGCGTTATTTCTTGACAATAAAGCTAGGACAGTTATCGATATTGGCGGGAATGTGCACATGGCTATAAGCTTTGACGAAAGTGGGAATGTATTGGACGTTATTGAAAACGACAAATGTGCCGAGGGACTTGGTATATTTTACAGGAATATGGCCAAGGTTCTGGGGGTAACTGAGGAGGAGCTGTCCGAGCTGGCGCTTAGGGCAACCAAAAGAGTGTCTGTTGCTATTCAGTGCAGGCTCTCTGCCGAATCAGAGGCGATTGATCTGATGTGTCAGGGTGTAGAAATAGAGGATATAGCAGATGCGATTGCCAGATTCATAGCTGACCGGGTTGCGGCTATGTGCACGTACGTAGCACTCAGGAAAAAGGTCGTGGTAGCGGGAGGATTGGCCAAATCCCAAGCCGTTATCAAGCACCTTCAGAACATGATAAAGGAAGAGGTAAGCGTGGGGGATCTTCCTGAATATGTGGGTGCAATAGGTGCCGCAGTCAGTTATGGAGGCGCAAAATGAGCGAACTCGGTTCAATGAATAAACAGATGGACTGGAAAAAGGCTAACGTCATAGTGGCGGGGGTAGATGTTGGTTCGGTAACTACCAAAGTGTTAATACTCGTGGAGGGGCAAGTCTATGCATGGTCTCAGGTCAGGACCATAGCGCCCAAAGAATCGGTTTTTAATGCCATAAACGAGGTGCGATATCAGACAGGTTTAGAGTTGCAAAATATCCAATACGTAGTTGCAACGGGTCGTGGCTCCACACAGGTAACCTTTGCACAGAGAACCATGTCGGAGATCTCCTGCGCCGTGGCTGGTGCGTTGCGCATATGGGGTTCCTCGGTTCGGACTATCCTCGATGCCGGTGGAGACAGCTGCAAAGTAATCCATTGCACAGATAAGGGAAGAGTGACCGATTTTCTTTGGAGCGACAAATGCGCTACGGGTATTGGACGGTCGATGGAAACATTTGCTGATCTGGTTAAGAAAGAAGTAACCGAGATTGGGGACATCGCCCTTCAATCTGATCAGTTCCCAAAGTTAAGTGACTTTTGCGTGGTGTATGCTCAATCCGAAGCTCTAGATTTAATTCGAAGCAAAGTACCGCTAAAGCAAGTAATAGCAGCTTACCACTACGCTATGGCTAAGAGAATCAGCACATTAGTAGCTAGATCAGGTGTGAAAAAGGATTTCGTGATCATTGGAGGACTGGCTAAGAATCCAGGAATAATAAATTGGTTGGAAAGTATCTTGAAGGTAAGCAGGTTAGCTCCTAAACCTGAAGTGGATCCTACGTTAATAGCAGCTCTGGGTGCAGCTCTATTTGCGGATGCCTTCTACAGGCGGCAATAATCATGGCACGCACGGCTGGAGGATTAAGACTTGGCGTCAAATCAAAATTTCGCAAGGAAGCGATTGGGCGGCTTAGAGGAAAATGTTTTGTTAGACGGGAATGAGGAGGTGGTGAATGGGGTAGTTGAGATAGATTATGTTACTAAGAAGAGATGAAAAAAAAGGGGGTAGGGAAAATGAAAAAACTGTTCCTATTAATTCTTACAGTATTAACAACAATAGCAAATGTTCAAGGGCTTGAAGCACAGCCAATTATCATGGGCGTTGCGACGGATACAAAAATTCTCGACGGTGCTGCAACCATCCGTGGTTTAACGCTGGCTGTTGAAGAAATCAATGCGGCAGGCGGTGTTAATGTAGCGGGAAAGAAAAGACCATTCAAATTAGAGGTCATGGATACACGGGACTGCGATGCTGGAGTGCCGGTGAGCGAAGCACTACTGGTTGTAGAAAAGGTCATACTGGAGAAAGGAGCTGATTTTATTATCGGCCCCAGCCGTTCCGAGGCTGCCTTAGCAGCCCTCGGCGTCATATCGAAGTATAAAAAGATCTATCTGTCGACATGCGGCGGGTTAAGCCCTAAGTTTCATACCACAATCGCGGAGAACTACGACAAGTACAAGTACGCATTTCGGATTACAGGCGAGTCGGGCTATATGGCAAAGGAAGCAATGGACTTACTGACTCATCTCACTTCACAGTACGGGCTGAACAGAATGTTCATCATAGTACAGGACGTGGCTTTTGCCCGAGCTGGTGGAGAGATCATAGGGGAAAGTCTAAAGAAGAAGGGGTGGGAAATCCTAGGCTATCAGCGGTACCCGACAGGATCGACCGATTTCTCCGCAGCGTTGCTAAAAGCAAAAGATGCGGGAGCCCAGGTTCTTTTCATTATGGGAGACATGCCCGAACTCAGTATACTTATAAACCAGTGGTACGATATGAAGATTCCGGCACTGCCTTTCGGAAATTATCTTGGTCCGGCGATGGAGCCCAAGTTCTGGGAAGTGACAAAAGGGAGAGCTGCCTACACAATTGTAAACGTGGTTAATGCAGGTAATGCACCTTCCAATGCAACCCCCTTAACCATGAAGTTTTACAGGGCATATCAGAAAAGATGGGGTACAGAACCTGAGGGTTATGGCGCGGCGAGTGGGTATATGGCTCCATACGTCTTGAAGGACGCTATTGAACGGGCAGGAACTTTGGATCCAGATAGCTTAGTCTCAGCATTGGAAAAAACGGACCTCGTAGGAGTTTATGGTCGGGTAAGATTTGACCCAAAAAGTCATCAGATTGTCCCAAGCCTCGATCCGAAAGAAGGTGCAGTGGGAACCATCTTCCAGTGGCAGGATGGAAAGAGGGTTGTGGTGTATCCACCCAAAATCGCAATGGGTGAAATCAAATTTCCACCGTGGATGAGTGATTACTGGAAAATCAAGAAGAAGTAGACATCGTGAGAAGTTAGTGTGCAGATTCTCAAAGTTCTACTGAGAAACCTGTGAGGGAAAGTGAATGAATATAATGAATATACTGATTTACGGGTTCGTGAATAGCCTACTTTTGGTCCTGATGGCCCTGGGTTTTGCCTTGGCATATAGTGTCAGCAGGGTTCCGAATTTTACCCATGGAGCATTGTATGTCCTCGCCGGATACCTCACCTGGATTTTCGTTAACCGTCTCGGCCTGAACTACGGGCTTTCGATCATTCTCTCCATAGCTGTCATTACCGGAATAGGTTGGCTGGTATACCAAGTGGCGGTGATACGGGTGCGAGGAATGCCGGTGTCAGAGATTATCGTTACCTTTGCGATCGGCATAGCCATACTGGAGTTTTTGCGTTGGCTCGGTCTTCGTGGAGCCACTTACGTCCTGCCAGTTTTTTACATGAAGACGATAAATATATTTGGAGTTCCAGTTGACTCGCAGCGCATAGCTGCGGTGATTATAGCAGCTTTAATTGTTCTGGCTCTTTGGCTTTTCACACACTGCACCAAAATGGGTTTAAGCCTTAGGGGTATTGCCCAAAACGAGCGTGCTGCTCTGATGCTGGGTATTGACTCAGACAGAGCAGCTACGCTCGCGCTGTCGCTCGGTTCCGCACTGGTTGCCGTGGCCGGAATCACTATAATCCCCATGGGCAACGTAAATGTTCCGGCGGGGTATGATGTACTTGTTTTTGCTATAGCTGTCTGTATCTGCGGGGGGTTAGGTAGTTGGACCGGAACAATACTTGCCGCCTTTGTAATAGGTTTTGCGCAGACGATCGTTGCTTACCTTATAGCTCCCCACCTGGTGATGGTAGTGGCTTTGGCGGCCGTGATTCTTATCCTCATCTTTAAACCATCCGGCCTTTTTGGGCGTCAAAAAGAGCTCGAGGAGAGGGTCTAATTGATGGAAAAGACAAGCCGGCGCAAAGAAAGACTTGATCGCGGAGTGAAAGTTCGATCGGACACCGTGTACGCTGTTTCTTCATGGAAAGAGATGCTTTTTCTGTTGGCCCCCAGAGGGATTTTGATTATCGGTCTGCTCTGTGCCCCCTTGCTCGTACCGAATTTGTATTGGCAGAGGGTGATATGTATCCTGGGCGTATATGCCCTTCTCGCTATCGGATTTGACTTCCTGGCCAATTTTGTCGGGCTGGTCAGCTTGGGCGGTGCTCTTTTTATAGGGGTCGGCGGGTACATTTCCGGGGCTCTCAACCACTATTTTGGACTACCGCCTTTTCTCACGATTCCCATCGGAAGCATAGGCGGAGCTTTCATTTGCACCTTGATCCTGCTACCCACTTTACCCCTTAGAGGTGTTTATTTCGCAATAGTCAGTTTTACATTGCCTTTAGTCGCTGATAGAACCATATGTGCAACGAACGTTCTCGGTGGTACAGACGGCATACCCGGCTTAAGCATGCTCGCCAATACATGGGTCAATCAGTATAGCATTTTGGGAATGGTCCTTCTTTCCTTGTTTGGTCTGAGAAGAATTGTAAACGAAGACATCGGGGTGGTATTTCGAGGGGTGAAGGACAATGATCAAGCTATCAGGGCCTCAGGATTAAGCGTAATCTATTACAAAGCTGTGGCCGTATTTATAGCAGCCTTGATGGGTTGCTTTGGAGGGGCTTTTCTTGCGCATTTGTATGGTTGGGTCGGCGTTTCATTGCTGTCGATGGATTTTTCCGTTTTTCCACTTGTCGCCACAGTTGTCGGTGGTCCTGTCACATTAGCAGGCCCTCTTCTCGGCTGTATTATTCTGGTTCCTATTTCCGAAATGCTCCGCGCTTTTGGCGAATTAAGAATAGTCATCTATTCATTGATCCTGGTATTTTTCGTCCTCTTCTGGAGTGAAGGCGTGTTGAACTGGGCCCGCAGGAAGTATGAGCAATTCGAACATTGGGTGGAAGTATAGACATGGGAGAAATTTTGCTTCAGGTGAGAAACGTCAGTAAATCCTTCGGTGGTGTTAGAGCCGTCAATAATGTGAGCTTCGACCTTCACCGGGGCGAAATCCTCGGGATCATCGGGCCCAACGGCTCAGGAAAGACGACTCTCCTTAACCTCATCACGGGGTTTGTATCAAAGGATTCTGGAAAAGTTGTTTTTAAGGACAAGGATATCACGCGTTGGCCTGCTCATAAGATCGCTAATGCAGGATTGGTAAGAACTTTCCAATTAGCCAGGCCTTACGCGACATTGCCCGCCTTCAAGAATTTGATCCCTCCTCTTTTTTCACCTCGAAGCAAACGGAGCGCCATGGGAAAACTGGGTGACAGAGACGCCGTAGCCATCGATTTGTTGGAAGACGTAGGATTTGAGCGAGATGCTCACGTTCCTTACAAGCTTGCGGGTAGTCTTCCTTTGGGATACTTAAAACGACTTGAATTTGCAAGATGTTTGGCAATGAAACCGGAGGTTATCTGTTGTGATGAAGTTTTTTCAGGATTGAGTATGGCTGAGATAGCGAGTATGCTTCCTCTTATAGAAAGATTGAAGTCTGACAACATCACGCTCATCATGATTGAACACAGGTTAAGGGAACTCTTTCAAGTAGCCGATAGGATCCTGGTCATGAATTTCGGAGAAAAAATTGCTGAAGGGGATCCAAGGGAGGTTATAAAGGATAAAAACGTGAGAAGGGCTTATCTGGGGGAAGAGGTGAAGCTATGACCTCCGATGGTAAAGTTCTCCTGCAGGTCAAAAACCTCGTGGTTTTTTACGAGAATGCAATTGCCGTCAATAATGTCAGCTTGGAGTGTCAAGAAGGTAAGATAACGGGGGTCTTTGGATCCAACAGCGCAGGGAAGTCAACTTTGATGTGGGCCATTTCAGGCATCATCGCGGACATGAAAAAGAAGGAAGAAATGAAGGGCGGGGAGAGGATTACCTGGTTTGGTGAGATGCAATTTCGCGGGGAAAATATCTTATATCTCAAACCTAGTGAAAAAGCCAAGAAAGGGATAATACTCTGTCCTGAAAGGCGGCTCATCTTTCCGGAGAGTAGCGTACTCGAAAACCTAAAGATCGGTGGCTATTTGGCAAACCGCTCAGACGCGAAGAAAACTATGGAGTATGTATTCCGACTTTTCCCTGAGCTTAAGCCACTTAAGAGGAGACAAGGAGGGTTCCTGAGTGGAGGGGAACAACAAATGCTGGCCATCGGACGTGCGTTGATGGCCCAGCCAAGCTTATTACTTTTAGATGAGCCCTTGCTTGGATTGGCTCCGGCAGTGGAGGTTAGGTTAGCGCAGGCGATTAAGGAGATCAATAATGACTTAGGCATAACTGTTCTTATTACTGAACAATATGCAAGGCCACTTCTTCCCATTGTAGATTACTGTTATGTGCTCGAGAATGGAGGGACAGTTTTTGCCGGTACGCCCGAACAATTCAAAAACAGCCCCGATGTAATGAATGCTTACTTTGGTGGATTGTATGATGCGGGGGAAGAGATATGAAAGGATATCAATCATTAGACGAACAGGTCATAACCGGATTTGAGCGAATCGCCGCACAGTATCCTGATAAGACAGCGATCGTCTTCCTTGGCACGAAATTCTCATACTCTGAGTTGAGAGAGTTGATTTACAGATTTGCGACGGCACTCCATGAGTTGGGGGTTAAAGATAACGATAGGGTAGTACTTTATCTCCCGAATTGTCCCCAGTGGATCGCAGCATATCTCGGTACCCAAAAAATCGGAGCCGTTCCGGTTCCCGTTTCACCGATTTACACTCCTTACGAAATCAAATATATGATCAACAATTCCCGAGCGGAAACCATCATCTGTCAAGACACTAACTTCGGATATGTGAAGGAGGTTATCCCTGATACTTCTCTTAAGACGATTATTGTCACTAATCTTGCAGACTTACTTCCGTGGTATCGAAGGATGGTTGGAAAAATGTTCGATAGGATCCCGCATGGGGTAGTCACAAGAAGCAAAGGGGTATATTGGTTCAAGGATTTGATTGATAAATACCCTCGTACTCCCCCAAGGGTAGATATCAATCCGAGGGAACACCTTGCTTACATTCTTTATACAGGCGGGACGACAGGCCTTCCGAAAGGGGTGCCCGGAACACATAGTGGGATGATTTCTTATATTCTCGATCTCTACGATGCTATTGAGGGATCCGTCTCTGAAGGTGATGATGTCTTTGTACTCGTTACCCCTTTGTTTCACATTATGGGAAAAGGAACTTTCATAGGGATCGCTCTAAGTTTAGGTAATCCCACCATTGTCATGCCTCAGCCGGTAGTGGACGCCATCCTCGAGACAATTCAACGATACAAAGCGACGCTCTTTCTTGGGGTTCCTACACTTTATAGGCTAATCCTGGAGTGCGACCGATTGGCGTTCTATGACCTGTCTTCTTTAAAATATTGCTGGAGTGGTGGTGATGTTCTCCCTGCTGAGGTTTTTGACCGCTTCGAAAAGCTAACGAAAATTCAAATCCGTCAAGTATACGGTTCTACTGAAACAGGTCATCTTACTTTTGGCACAACGAATAAGAAGATTACTGCAACAAGTTTAGGGAAACCATTTCCATCACGAAAGGTCAGGGTTGTGAACCCGGATACACTGGAACAAGTTGAGAGAGGTCAGGTCGGAGAACTGATTGTTTCTTCTCCGTTTTTACTTCCCTATCTCAACAATCCGGAAGAAACGTCTAGATCTTTTGTAGAGATAGATGGCATGAAATGGTATCGGGTAGGAGACTACGTCAAAATGGATGAGGACGGAGAATTATATTTTGTCGATAGAACGGCAGATGTAATCAAATATAAGGGATACAGAGTCTCCGCCTCAGAAATCGAAGCTGTGTTGCAAGATCATCCCGCAGTCATTGGAGCATGTGTGGTTGGTGTGCCTGATCCTAAAGTAGGTGAACGTATCAAAGCGATTGTCGTCCTTAAGGAAGATACCCGAGGTGTCGGTGCACACGAACTCACTGCTTTTTGCAGAGAAAGGCTCGCCCCCTATAAAGTACCGCATTATATAGAGTTCAGAGACATGCTACCTAAATCGAAGGTCGGAAAGCTTCTCAGGCGTGAATTGAGGGCAGAGGAGAGACGCAAGTTTGAAAAGAAGCACAACTAAAGAAATAGATGGAATCAAGCTGTTATCCTATCCTTGTCCCTCTAAGATTAATGTTTTATTGAGTGGTTGTGGACTTGCCCCCGTCAAACCCGACACCCCTCTAACTTATTCTCTCTCATCCTGTATTCCCTCGGTGATCTCATCCTAAGCCCCTTATGGGGATGATTTATATTATAATCTTCAAACCACAAAGGCAATAGTTCCATAACAGTTTTTGCACCAGGGAGATCATGCAGGTCAAGTCCCAAAATGCCTGTAAAAACAAAAAGACCTCTCAGGCATTAACCACCTCCTTTCTCAAGCCCTTTTTAATAGCAGAAAACCTCTCCTCTTTTTGATTCAACTGTGTCCTGAGTTGTTCTATCTGTTTCTGCTCTTTCTGGCTCATCGGTATCCTTCTCCACCGGTAACTTGCCCGATAAAGAACACTGAATACCAACTTCAGACAA
>Ga0123519_10000981_pt1 | contig 49816 bp, 49 predicted proteins | sample YelNatPaOPRAMG02_FD_87396 | JGI IMG/M metagenome (GOLD analysis project Ga0123519, IMG submission 87396) | Hot spring microbial communities from Yellowstone National Park - Yellowstone National Park OP-RAMG-02 (version 2) | ecosystem: Environmental > Aquatic > Thermal springs > Hot (42-90C) ...
AAGTCAAAGTATACTGGCTTTTAAATTCTTCTTTTTTAACCGGGGCTTTTAGGATATGATAAAAAACATGTTTTTTTTCAAAAAAAAGAAAAAGAAAAAAGATTGATGGCCCAAAAATCCCAAAAACAAAGATAATTGAGGCAATATTTATCAATTTAAGATAAAAAAGAAAAAGAATAAGAATTGTTTTTAAAATATTGCTTAAATTCAAAAAAAAGTTGGCTAAAAAAATTTTTTTGGTGGCCAAAAGTGAGTTTAAGGCATAATTTTGCCAGATAAGAAAAAGGACAGAAAAAGTGGTCAAAGACAACTCCCAAAAAGGGGCTTGGGTTTTGAAAAAAGATTTATCAAGAGCGGGGAAAAAAATAAAAAGTAAAGTAATGATGATTAAAGAAAAAAATGTTTGAAAGGTAAAGGTTGTTTTTAAAAAGGAAAAGGCTTTTTTTCTATCCTCAATAATGGTGGGCAAGTATGAATAAATACTAGCAGATACTCCAAAATCTAAGATATTTGCCAAAACATAAGCAATCCCCAAAAGAACACTTAATACCCCATATTCTTTTGGATTCATAATTCTAACCAGCAAAAAGGCAAAAAAAGCAGTAAAAAAGACATTAAGATAGTTACCAAAAGTATTGATGAGGATATTTTTGGTAGTTTTTTGTTTGAGAAAGGAAAAAAGTTTTGGTATCATTTAGATATTATATAAAAAATTAAAAACGGAAATTATTTCTATAGTCATTCCCGCGAAAGACACGTCAGACGTGTCGAAAGCGGGAATCTATAAAATTATACCTTAATAAAAAAAGAGGTTAAAATTATATAGATTCCTGATCGGGGCCAGGAATGACAATTATCAGGAATGATAATTATATAGATTTCTGATCAAGTCAGGAATTAAATTTATTAGTTTTTTATTAACTTTATGAAAAAAACGGCGTTGATTACTGGAATATTGGGTCAGGATGGGCCATATTTGGCCAAGTTACTTTTAGAAAAGGGTTATAAAGTTTACGGGATGATTAGGCGTTATTCCAATCCTAATTTTGAAAATTTAGATTTTTTAGGAATTACTCATCAAGTGGAATATGTGGAAGGTGATATGACCGATGAGTCATCACTTTTAAATTTGATTCGAACTTTAAGACCGGATGAAGTCTATAATTTAGCCGCTCAATCATTTGTTGGTTCCTCTTTTGAACAGGCAAAATTGACTACCGAAGTTAATGCTTTGGGCCCTTTATATCTTTTGAATGCAATAAAATATTTTTCACCAACAACAAAATTTTATCAAGCCTCAACTTCAGAAATGTTTGGCTTGCAACATACCAATGGTTATCAAGACGAAAAAACCCCTTTTCATCCCCGCTCCCCTTATGGTGTTTCTAAAGTTTATGCCTATTGGATAACGGTCAATTACCGTGAGGCTTATGGAATTTTTGCTTGTAATGGGATTTTGTTTAATCATGAGTCACCAATTCGGGGGATTCAGTTTGTGACAAGAAAAATTACCGATGGGGTAGCAAGAATAAAATTGGGGTTAACAAAAGAGATACGTTTAGGCAATCTTGAGGCAAGAAGAGATTGGGGGTTTGCCGGTGATTATGTTGAGGCGATGTATCTTATGCTTCAACAAAAAGATCCAGATGATTATGTGGTTGGAACTGGTAAAAATCATTCGGTAAAAGAGTTTGTTAAGCTCGCATTTTCTTATGCGGGGATAAAGGATTGGCAAAAGTATGTAAAAATCGATCCTCAATTTAAACGCCCCGCTGAAGTCCCCAATCTTTGTGCCAATCCTAAAAAAGCGTTTGAAAAATTGGGTTGGCGGCCAAAAGTATCGTTTGAAGAATTGGTGAAAATGATGGTTGAGGCGGATATTGAAAGAATTAAAAATGAAAAATTAAAACCACGTCAGACGTGGTAAAAATTTATCAGTTATTTGGGCATTGAGTAGCTTTTAGTCTATTCTAGTTCTTCAAATTGTTGTAATATCTATTTTGTTTGTAATTTTATAAAATTTCAATGAAAAAATTAGATTTTGTTATTATTTTTGTAATAATTATTTCCTACTTAACCCTTCTTTTAAATTTTAAAAAAGAAATTTTTAATTATCGATTTTTAGATAAGATTGTTAAAAGATATTTCTGTTCACAAAATATTCCTTATGAACCTCCGTGTAAAAGAATATTTCTTTCCGATGAAGAAATTTATATCGCCACAAGTTATCTTTATATAAAAGGTGCCGATCCAACAGATCCCGTTTATAATTTTCAACACATGCCTTTTTTAGGTTATCTTTTCGGGTTATTCATTCTTTATTTTAAAAATCCTTATTTTTTAGAAATCCTTTTTGGTGGATTTTATTTATTATTAACTTATTTTTTAGCGATAAAAATTTTTAAAGATAGATTGATTGCTTTGTTAACTGTTTATTTAGTTTTAATTGATCCATTATTTTTAGATATTTCTTCACATATTTTTTATGATTTAGGTCAAGCAGTTTTTGCAATGCTTTATTTTTACAGTCTTTTATTTTTAAAAAATCCAATCATTGCTGGAATATTTTTAGGCCTTTTTGCTACCAGTAAATATTATGGAGCAGCGATTTTTTTTGTTTTATTTTTAAATTTTTATCTTTTTATAAAAAAAGATTTTTTTTGGAAAAAATTTTTTACCCATCTTTTGGTCGCTTTTTTAGTTTTTTGTTTAGTTTATATTAAAACATTCATTAATCATAAATTTTTATTTAACATTTTCTTTTTTCAACTAAAACTTTTAAAATACTGGATTAATCATTCAATCACCAACCTACCTTTTGCCTCAATTATTTTATTTTTAACTGGCTTTTTTAAGAAATGGTGGGGTGATTATCGATTTACTTTGATAAATGTTTGGAGTATCTTTTGGCCGATTTCATTTTTTATTGAAATATACCTGTTGCGGGATTTTATAAAGACAAAAAAATTCAATTATAAAAAAATCGAGATTAAAACATTAGTTTTTGCTTTGCCGATATTTTACCTTGTATATTTAGGCTCACAAGCGCCTTTTGTCCGTTATTTTGTGATTTTTTTACCTTTTTCTTATATGGGTTTAAGTTATTTTTTGGTGAATTTTTTTCTTAGTGAAAAGAATTGATCGACAGTTAATCCTTGCTTATCTTTTTGGGAAAGGATAGCTTTACTTTTATATTGATTAAAAATTTGCTTTATTTTTTCATCACATAAACTCCAGTCAATATCGGAGGATAAAGGATAAATCCCAATTTCACCGGTTGGATTGTAGATACTGGTTGAAAAATATTCAATCGTTGATTCTTTAAGATATAAATTGCCATGGGCAAAACCGGGCGGAATCCATATCCAGCGGTCAAAATCATCATTATAAGATGAGGGCATGTGATAACCAGCAATTTTGCCAAAGGTTGAAGAAGATGATCTTAAATCTAAAAAAAAATCAATCATTTCCCCATCGATTGTGCGCACTAGTTTTCCCATCGGTGGATCATATTGAAGATGAAAACCGCGTAAAACACCTTTTTTTGAATGGCTTTCCATCACTTGTTTGATTTGAAAATCTGGGATAAACTCTTCCAGTTGGCTGAAGCGGTAAGTTTCGGTAAAATAGCCCCGTTCATCGACAAATCGGTGAAATAAGACTATTTTGACCTCAGGAAAAACCAAAGGCTTAACTTCAATGATTTTCATAAAATATATTTTAAATAGTAAAGAGTAAAAAAACAAATTTTATTTAATAAAGCGTATGATTTTTGTTGAATATTGGAGAGCTTTTTTGTGGCGAAGGATAATTTCTTCGGGTAGTTTTATATACTTTCCTACTTTTCTTGAGAGATATTTTTCGTAAACTTCGCCATTAATTAAATTTATTTTAAAATTTTCTGGTATTTCTAAAGTAAAATCAACAAAGTCTTTTTCTAAATAAGGGTTAATTAGGTTAATTTGAAAATGATTAACCACTCCCCTATCTCTTTTTTTATCAACTTCCAAAAGAGGAAGGTCTTTTTTTATCTCTTCATTGATTTTATTTTTTGGAATATTTTTGTATTTATGATAACCAGCCAATAAAATATCTGGGCCTTGACCGGTAAAAAGATAAATTATATTTTTTTCTTTTACCTTTTGACAAACAAGAAAAAAGGCTGATGCTAAAGCAATTTGCATCGAGTTAATTTCAACCCCATTTTTTATTAAAATTTCCTCGATTTTTTTTCTTATTTTTAAAACAGCGTTTTTTTGGTAAAGAATAATTTCTAAATTTTTATCTAATTTTTTAGCTAAAATTTGAGCATAAAAAATATCCTTACTTTTCTCATCGGAAGCTAAAGTAAAAAAAGAAGTTTTTTTAAAATAAAGATGAGTAAAGTAAGCGATAATTGATGAGTCAATCCCTCCAGAAAGCATCACTCCAACCTCTCTCTCCCCTATCTCATTTTTGTATTTTTGATAAAATTGATGGAGTAAATTAAGATATTTTTTTATTAGCTTATTTTCCATTGGGAAATTATATACTCAAATTACTTAAGTTACAATTAAATCTTATTGTCATCCCGACTTAGTCGGGATACCAATAAGATCCTGAAATAAATTCAGGATAACATAATCTTGTCATGCTGAACTTGTTTCATCGCGTCAGACGAGATTTCAGCACCTTGTTTGAAATTGTAATGGGATCCCGAAACAAGTTCGGGATGACAGCAAATAGTTAATTTAATTAATTTTTAACTTTTAATTTTAAATTTTGAATTTTTATGTACTATCCATCAACCTATCCGCAAAAATATGACCGACTTTTAAAAGATTTATTTTTGTTTTTAGTTGATAAAAATCCAAAGAATCGAAAAGATTTGATGAAATTAATAAGAAGTTTTATTGCCGATAAAAAGGAAAAATTTTTTCCAAAACTTTGGCAGCTTTATTTTTTTTATCTTCGGTATTTTAAAAACGAAATTAAAGTTGGGGAAAATTTTTTAGATTTATTAAAGGTAGTAAAAGTAAGATCTTTATCAGGAATTGTCCCTTTATCAGTTTTTACCTCACCAAAAAATTCCTGCCCTTACCAATGTGTTTATTGCAGTTTAGTTTTTGATGCACCAAAAAGTTATTTTTCCGATGAGCCAGCCGTAATGCGGGCTAAAAGAGCCAATTTTGATCCTTTTGCCCAGGTCAAAGATCGGTTAATCCAGTTTTATCTTTCTGGTCATCCAATTGATAAGGTGGAACTGATTATCCAAGGCGGAACTTTTTCTTTTTATGATAAAAAGTATCGTCAATGGTTTGTTAAGCGAGTTTTTGATGGGTTAAATACAGATTTTGAAAAATTGATAATTGAGGGGAAAACAGAATTTAAAGAGGCAAAAAATTTAGATGAGGCAAAAAAAGAAAATGAAAAAGCAAAGTCGCGGATGGTTGGATTGACGGTTGAGACGAGACCAGACTTAATCAATAAAGAAGAGGTTTTGTTTTTGCGATATTTGGGAGTGACAAGAGTGGAGCTCGGTGTTCAGTCAGTTGATAATGAAATTCTTCGGATTGTCAGACGGGGCCATACGATTGATAAAGTTTTTGAAGCAACGAAACTTTTAAAAGATTGCGGATTTAAAATTACCTATCATCTGATGCCTGGTCTGCCGGGATCGGATTTTGAAAAAGATTTTGAGAGTTTGCGTCAAGTTTTTGAGGATGAAAGGCTAAAACCAGATAATATAAAATTTTATCCGACTCAAGTTGTTAAAAATAGCCCATTGGCTCAGTGGTATCAAAAAAGTATTTTTAAACCAATTGATGAGAAATATTTACTTGATTTAACTTTAAAATTTAAAAAAGAAGTCGTTAAGCCCTGGTTTCGCATCAATCGGTTGGTGCGGGATTTGACTAAAAATGATTTGGTGATAGAGACTTTTCCTTCCAATTTTCGCCAACATTTGGAAAAAAAATTGAAAGAAGAAAACATCCGCTGTCTTTGTATCCGTTGTCGCGAGATACGCGGTAAAAAAATAAAATTACCAATCAGGCTAAATGCGATCAATTATAAAGGATCAGAGGGTGAGGAATTTTTTTTGGAATTTGTTGACAGTGATTATAAGCTTTTAGGTTATCTTCGTTTGCGGATTCCATCATATGTTTTGAAAAATGAAAGTTTTTTTATCAAAGATTTAGAAGGTTGTGCTTTGATTCGCGAACTTCATGTTTTAGGTTCTTCTACCCCTCTCTCAAAAAAAGGAAAAGTCCAACATCGAGGACTTGGGAAAAAATTGATTAATGAGGCGATAAAAATCGCCAAAAAATTTAATCTTTCAAAAATAGCGGTTATTTCAGCCATAGGGACAAGAGAGTATTATCGACGGTTAGGCTTTAAAGAAATGATTAAGGGAGAATATTTGTTAAAAAAAATTTTAAGAGGAAGGTGGTCGTGGCAGGATTTGAACCTGCGACCTTTCGGATGTAAGCCGAACGCTCTAACCACTGAGCTACACGACCAGACAATAAAATTATATAACAAACCCACTTAATTTATAAGATAAATTATTAATTAATTGTATAAATAAAAAATCAAAATTTGGTATAATTAATTCAATGAAAATTCCTGGCAAAAAAATTGCCGATTATTTCCTAAAATCACTAAAAAAAGAAGCAAGAAAGTTGAAAAGAAAAAAGAAGATTGTTTTAACTGTTATTTTAGTCGGTGAATCAGCGCAACAACTTTCTTTTGTTAAAATTAAAAAAAAAGCGGCGAAACAAATTGGAGTTAAATTTAATTTTATTCATCTTAAAAACCCACCGTCTTTTGAAAAATTTCTTCGGTTATTAAAAGAAATAACGACGGATAAAAAAACAAATGGAATTATAATTCAACAGCCATTACCAGCTCAACTTTCTACCGAAAGTCTTTATGATTATATACCAAGTGAAAAAGAAATAGAAGGACATAAGAAAAAATCAATTTTTTTTCCTCCGATCGGCTTAGCGGTTTTGACTGCTTTAAAATATATTTATAAAGGACAAAAAATTGATGACAAACTTTTTATTGATCCCAAAAAAGATAAAGAATTTTTTAAAAGGATTTTTCACAATAAAAAAGTAGTTTTAATCGGTCGTGGTTTAACCGGCGGATTACCAATTGGGACAACTTTATCATCTTTTAAAATTAATTATATTGGGGTTAATTCCAAGACACCCGATAAAGAGTTATATTATAAAGAAGCTGATGTAATTATTACTGCGGTTGGAAAAAAAATTTTGACTGCCTCAATGCTTAAACCTGGGGTAGTTTTAATTAATGTTGGTTTAAGAAAAGAGGGAAATAAACTGAAAGGAGATTTTGATGAAGATGAGATTAAAGATATTGCCTCATTTTATACACCTACCCCCGGCGGAATTGGTCCATTAGATGTAATATATCTTTACAAAAATTTACTGGAAGCGGCTAAACTACAAAGATGATTATTATTACCGGCCAGACTGCAACGGGAAAAACTCAACTCGCCTTGAAATACGCTAAGCTACATGAGGGTGAGCTGATCGTTTGTGATTCCCGCCAAGTTTATAAAAATTTAAATATTATCACCGGGAAAGATATTCCGGTGAATCAGCTAAAATTTAATCTGATAAGACGGATTAACCAATTTGATATAGGTTTTTATTCATATGCTAAAACTAAAATATGGTTATATGATGTGGTTAATCCTAATCAGTATTTTTCTTCATTTGATTGGATAAAATGCGCAAAAGTAGTGATTAATGAAGTAAAAAAAAGAAAAAAAACCCCAATTATTGTGGGCGGTAGTTATTTTTATTTAAGACATTTGATTTATGGGATAGCGACAGAAAATATTGAACCCAATTGGTTGTTAAGAAAAAAGTTGGCTAAAAAAACAGTTGAGGAGCTTCAAGAAATTATCAAAAAAATTAATCAACCATTTTTTAATCAATTAAATGAAAGCGATAAAAACAATCCCCATCGTTTAATCAGAAAGATTGAGATTTTAAAATCAGGAAAATTATCTTTTTTATCTAAACAGAGTGAAAAAATGATGATATATCCGCAAATTTTTTTGGGATTAAGATTTAAAAATAAAGAAGACCTAATTCTTGCCGTTAAACAACGGGTGCAAAAAAGATTGAATTTAGGCGCGATTGAAGAAGTCAAACAGATTTTAAATCAAGGATTTGAACCAACCGATCCCGGCTTAAATACGATAGGGTATCGGCAAATAATTTTATATCTAAAAGGAAAAATTACAAAAGATGAAGCAATTGAGGAGTGGATTAAGGCGGAAGTCCAATATGCGAAGCGACAATATACTTTTATGAAAAAAGACAAAAATATCAAATGGCAAGAAGTTTAAAGATTTCATTGACGAAAAAGCTTTAAAAAGATTTCTTTGGGGACTTCTATTTTTCCGATCATCTTCATCCGCTTTTTTCCTTCTTTTTGTTTTTCCAAAAGTTTTCTTTTTCTTGAAATATCACCGGTTCCTAAAACTTTACCAGATTTTACTAAAACATTTTTTCTAATAGGAGCAATTCTTGATGCGGCAATAATTTTACCCTCGTATGAAGCTTGGATTTTTACTTCAAATTGTTGGCGTGGAATTAATTGCTTAAGCTTCTCCACTAAGAATTGACCTCGATCATAGGCTTTTTCCTTAGCGATAATTTCCGTAAATTCTTCAATTGATTCTCCATTTAAAAGTATTTTAAGCTTTCCCGCCACCACTGGTCGATAATCTAGGATTTCCCAATCTAAAGAGGCAAAACCAGAAGAGATAGTTTTTAATTTATCAAAAAAATCAGAGACTAATTCAGTTAAAGGCATTTCATAAATTAACTGAAGACTGTCTTTTCCGAGATTATCCATATGGAGAAAATTAGCTCGATGGTTAAGACATAGTTGGATAATTTCACTTAAGAAATTGGTTGGGGTAATAATTAAAACTTTAGCATAAGGTTCAAAAAAATTATTGTTTTTAATTTCAAATTCAATTTGGGGTGGTGTCAAAACTAGGCTTAGGTTAAATTCTCTCTCTAATCGTTCCCGAATAACTTCTGCGTGTAATAACCCCAAGAATCCAACCCGAAAGCCGGCTCCTAAAGCTTTGCTTACCACCGGAGAAAATTGTAAAGAAGAATCGTTTAAAGAAAGTTTATCTAAAGCTTTACTTAAATTTTGAAAATCAGTCGAATCGGTAGGAAAAATTGAGGCAAAAACCATCGGTTTTACTTTTTGATAGCCTGGTAAAGGATTAGAAGAAGAAGTTTTATCCATAATCGTATCACCAACCTGGACTTGGTGAATATTTTTTAGATTCGTGGTGATATAGCCAATTTCTCCCATCTTAAGCTCGTTGGTAGGTGATAAATCCGGAGTAAAATAACCAACCTCTTTAACATCAAAATCTACTCCGCCGTGATAGAGTTTGACTTTTTCACCGACTTTGATAGATCCGCTAAAAATACGAACAAAAGCAATCACTCCTTTATAAGAGTCATAATAAGAATCAAAAATTAATGCCTGAAGGTTTTCTTTTGATGAGCTTGATCTATAATTAACGGTTGGCGGTGGGAGTTTGCTGATTAAACCGGTTAATAATTCTTTTACCCCCTGACCGGTTTTGGCAGAAATTAAATATATATCTTTTTGTTTTGCTCCCAAAAAATTTATTAATTGTTCTTTAGTCTTTTCAATTTGGGCGGTGGATAAATCTATTTTATTAACAACGGGAATGATGGTTAAATTTTTTTCAATTGCTTTGTAGGTATTGGCGATAGTTTGCGCCTGAATTCCTTGGGTGGCATCAACTAACAAAATCACTCCCTCAACGCAGGCTAATGTCCGATCAACTTCATAGGAAAAGTCAACATGGCCTGGTGTATCAATTAAATTTAATATATAAAGTTGGCTTTCATAAAAATAAGGCATACGGACCGGAGCCAGCTTAATGGTAATCCCCCGCTCTCTTGAAATTGGATTGCGGTCAAGTAATTGATCTTCGTGTTGATTTGGTTTCACCACACCGGTTAACTCCAAAAACCGATCGGCTAAAGTGGATTTTCCATGATCAACATGAGCGATGATGGCAAAATTCCTGATGTTATCCATATCATTTATGGTTTTTATATTATAACAGGAGTTCAACCGGCATTTGCAGATACGTCAAAAAGTTAAAATTTATACTTATTTTAGCTAGGTTTGCAACTTTTTATCATCTCTCACTCTTTGATTTAGAAAAGGAGTGTAATGACAATGTAAAAAAAGACTGTCTTCTATAAAGACAGTCTTTATATAAAAGTGGCGCTGGTTATCCGATCGGTTTTTTGGGAAAAGCGCATTAAAATCACTCCTTTGGCTGTCCTTGAACGGGAAGGAATAGAATTTAAAGGAATTTTTACGATTTGCCCCGAGCTTGAAGTTAAGATTACCGTTGAATCTTCGGGATTAATAATTTGAGCAAAAGCCACTTGCCCAAATTTTTCATCAACAGAAGCAATTTTTACTCCTTTGCCACCGCGGTGTTGGCCTTTAAAGGAAGATAAAGAAGTTTTTTTGCCAATTCCTCGCTCGCCAACCACTAAAATATCTTTTTTAAATTCTTCATCCGAGAAAACATCAGCCGCTACTACATATTGATTCTCTTCTAGCTCCATCCCTTTGACTCCAATTGAAGCCCGACTGGTAATCCGAATTTCTTTTTCTTTAAAAACAATTGCTTTACCGGTGTTGTTGACTAAAATCACATTTTTTAAACCATCAGTCAATTTTGCCCATAAAAGTTGGTCATCTTTTTCTAATTTAATCGCGATAATCCCGTTGGTTCGAATATTAGCATATTCTTCAAAAGGCGTTTTTTTAACTACACCTTTTTTAGTGGACATTAAAATGAAAAGTTTATCTTTTTCCTCCAAGATTTTATTGGAATAAGTTAGAATTGAGGTAATTTTTTCCTCTGGCTTAAGAGATATTAAATTAATAATCGCTTTTCCTTTGGAGGTGCGGGAACCAACCGGGACATCCCAGACACGAGTTTGAAAAACCCGGCCGAAATTAGTGAAAAAAAGCATAAAATCATGAGTCATCGCGGCAGTAATATAATAAACATTATCACTTTCTTTCGTTTCCATTCCCGAGACTCCTTTTCCGCCACGATTTTGGACCCGAAAAGTTTCCCGCGGTACTTGTTTGATATAGCCTTCTTTGGTTAAAACAACAATTACCTCTTTGTTTTCAATCAACTGTTCATCAGTGATTTCGCCAGGTTTGGTTTTAATAATTTGTGTTTTTCTCTCATCGCCATATTTTTGCTTAAGATATAAAAGCTCATCTTTAATCACTTTTAAAATCTTTTTAATATCTTTTAAAAGAGCTTGTAGATATTCTATTGTTTCTTTAAGTAAGGAAAGTTCATCTTCAATTTTTTCCCGCTCCAAACCAGTTAATCGTTTAAGTTGCATATCCAAAATCGCTTGAGCCTGGATGGCCGTCAATTTAAATTTTTCAATCAAGGCATTTTTTGCGGTTGATTCATCTTTTGATTTTTTGATAATTTCAATCACTTCATCAATATTATCTAAAGCAATAAGATATCCTTCCAAAATATGAGCGCGATTTTTGGCTTGGGTTAGTTCATATTGTGAGCGTTTGGTGACGATATCAACCCGATGTCTTAAATAAAGCTCTAAAATTGATTTTAACGATAAAGTTTGTGGGACACCATCAACCAAAGCGACCATATTAACCGGAAAAGAAGTTTGCAGCTCAGTATGTTTGAAAAGATTATTTAAAACTTTTTTAAATGAAGCGTCTCTTTTAAGCTCAATGACAATTCTTATCCCTTCTCGATCTGATTCATCACGTAAATCAGCAATCCCGACAATTTTTTTATCAGCAATCAAATTGGCAATTCTTTCAATGAGGGCGGCTTTATTGACTTGATACGGTAATTCTTTAACAATTATTGCATCTCTTCCTCCTTTTAACTTCTCATCATCAATTTTTGCACGAATCAAAATTGATCCACGCCCAGTCGCATAGGCTTTTTTTATATCCTCCCAGCCATAAATTAGGGCGCCGGTTGGAAAATCAGGGCCTTTGATAAATTGCATGATATCTTGAAGCTCAACCGGGAAAATAATTTTTGCGGATGATGAATTATTATTATTTTCTTGATTAACCAAATCTAATTGTTGGTTATCATTGCCAACCTTTGTATTATCAATCATGAAGCATAAAGCATCGACTATCTCTGATAAATTATGAGGTGGGATTTTAGTCGCCATTCCAACCGCAATTCCTTCCGATCCCATCAATAATAAATTAGGCAATTTAGCCGGTAAGTAAAGCGGTTCCTTTAAAGTGGTGTCAAAATTATCAATCCAAGCGACCGTTTCTTTTTCAATATCCACCAACATTTCTTCAGCAATTTTAGCCAGTTTCACTTCAGTATAACGCATAGCGGCTGGTGGATCGCCATCAATTGAACCAAAATTTCCTTGGCCAAAAATCAAAGGATAACGCATGGAAAAGTTTTGCGCCATCCGGGCTAAAGCTTCATAGACTGGCGCATCACCATGCGGATGATATTTTCCCAAAACCTCACCAACCACCTTAGCGCTTTTGGAAAAATGGGCGGTGGGGCCTAAACCCATCTTGTACATGGCATATAAAATCCGACGGTGGACTGGTTTTAAGCCATCGCGGACATCAGGTAAGGCGCGGGAAACGATAACAGACATGGCATAATTAAGATATGCCTGCTTCATCTCGTTGGTGATTTCACTGGTTTTTACCGTTGACATAATAAAATTATCAAATCAAAAAATTTTTATCAAAATCAAAAGTTTTAAAGTTAAAATGAGATATCAACTTAGTTTATTTTAATAATCCTTTTTTGATCTCCTTTATAGCTTCTTCTTTACTTAAAAAATTTTTAGTCTTCACCCATTTGCCCGGTTCTAATTCTTTATAATGTTCAAAAAAGTGTTTGATTAACTCTTTAGTTTTAGTTGGTAATTGCTTGATATCGTCAATATTGGCATAAAAAGGGTCAACTTTTTTGGTAGGTAAAGCAATAATTTTAGTATCAATCCCGGCTTCATCCTCCATCTGCAAAAGCCCAATTGGTCGGCATGGGATGATACTCCCAACTGCCACCTTATAAGTTGAGATAACTAAAACATCAATTGGATCACCATCTTTAGCTTTCGTTTGCGGAATAAAGCCATAGTTGAAAGGATAAAACATTGCGGTATAAGCAAATCGGTCAACAAAAATCGCACCGGTTTTTTTATCTAACTCATATTTTACTGATGACCCTTGGGGAATCTCAACTAAAACATTTATTTCTTCTGGGCAATTTTTCCCGGCGGGTATTTTTTGTATATCCATATTTTAAAAATTAAAATTTATAATAATAAAAAGAACAAATTTATAAATCCAATGTCGCTAATTTGGCATGGGTGATGATAAATTTTTTTCTTGGCGCAACCTCCTCCCCCATCAGCATGGAAAAAACATAATCAGCTTCTTGAGCATCATCAATTGTCACTTGTTTTAATACCCGATTGGTTGGATTCATCGTTGTTTCCCAAAGCTGCTCCGGATTCATCTCGCCCAATCCTTTATAGCGTTGGATATTAAAAGCGGTTGGTTTGCCTTCTTTTTCTTTGTTTAATTGAGTAATTATTTTATTTTTTTCTTCATCAGAATAGGCATAAAAAATCTGTTTTCCTTTTTGAATTTTATATAAAGGTGGTTGGGCGATGTAAAGATGACCTTTTTGAATAATATCGGGTAAATGGCGATAGAAAAAAGTTAAAAGAAGAGTTCTGATATGCTCACCATCGACATCGGCATCAGTCATAATAATAATTTTATGATAGCGTAGCTTTTTATAATCAACACTCTCCCCAATTCCCATCCCTAAAGCAACGACTAAATCTTTAAGTTCTTTGAAGGATAAGACTTTATCTAGATAGGCTTTCTCAGTATTTAAAATTTTCCCCCTTAAAGGCAAAATTGCTTGAAATTTGCGATCGCGTCCTTGCTTAGCTGAACCACCGGCTGAATCTCCTTCAACAATAAAAAGTTCGGATAAACTTGGATCTTTTTCTTGACAATCGGCTAATTTTCCAGGCAAAGAAACACCCTCAAGCGCTCCCTTTCGCAACACCGCTTCTTTGGCTGCTTTAGCCGCTAATCTTGCTTTTTTTGCCAGATAAACTTTAGCTAAAATTTCTTTGGCGGTTTTTGGATTTTCTTCAAAAAAAGTCTCTAGATATTCAAAAACTGCCTGCTGAACTAAGGTTTGTACTTCAGAATTGCCTAATTTGGTTTTGGTTTGTCCTTCAAATTGCAGATTAACCGCCGGCATTTTTACATAAACCACAGCAGTTAAACCTTCTTTAACATCCTCGCCAGTAAATGTCTCTTCACCATTTTTTGTCCCCAGTTCTTTTTTGGCGTAATTATTTATCGCTTTTGTTAAAGCAGAGCGAAAACCGGTAAGATGGGTCCCTCCCTCTTGAGTATTGATGACATTGACAAAGGAATAAATATTTTCAGCAATTGAATCATTGTACTGAATAACTACTTCCACTTCCTTATCTTCAGATTTTTTTTGGATATAAATTGGCGGATGTAAAACTTTTTTGCCGCGATTAAGATCTTTAATTAAAGAAACTATCCCACCATCAAAAAAATAACCACGTTTTTCATCAATTTTTTTGTTGAAAATTTTAAAGAAGACATTTTTTATCAAATATGCTCTTTCTTTGATTTGTTTTTTAAAGGCAAGATAATTTAGTTCAATTGTTTCTTTAAATATTTCTTTATCAGGTAAAAAAGAGACAGCCGTCCCTGAGGAAAAAGGAAAATTTAAGATTGATTGCTCGACCTTTTTCACTTTGTATAAGGGGACACCTTTTTTATATTCTTGCCGGTATAAATTCCCATTACGCTTTACCTCAACAATTAGATGGGAAGATAAGGCATTGACAACCGAAGCTCCTACTCCGTGTAACCCACCGGAGACCTTGTAGGCGCTGGTGGTGAATTTTCCACCGGCATGAAGCTTGGTCATTACTATTTCCAAAGCCGAGGTTTTGTATTTAGGAATTTCCTCCACCGGTATTCCGCGACCGTCATCAAAAACAGTCAAATAATTATTTTCACTGATAATAATTTGAATATTGCGACAAAAACCAGCCAATGCTTCATCAATGGCATTATCAACAATTTCATTTAAACAATGATTAACTCCGGCTTGAGAGGTAGTACCAATATACATGGCCGGTCTTTTGCGAACAGGTTCTAATCCTTCCAAAACTACAATTGATTGCGCATCATAGATGGAATTGTTTGATTGATTTGCCATAATTTTTTAATTGTTTTATTTTAATTCAACTTTTCCTCCCGCTGTTTCAATTTTCTTTTTTGCCTCTTCTGCCGTCTCTTTTTTAACATCGGTTAAAATTTCTTTTGGGGCTGATTCAACCAACTTTTTCGCCTCAATTAAACCTAAATTTGGCAAAATTTCCCTTACTGCCTTAATTACCGCTAATTTATTGGCGCCGGCTTCAGTTAAGATGACAGTAAAGCTGGTTTTTTCTTCAGCTTTTTCTCCGGCATTGTTTGTCGTGGCGCCAGTCGTTGATGGAGCGGCAGCGACTGGTAAAGCGGAAACACCAAATTTTTCCTCCAAATATTTTGCTAAATCAGCCATCTCAACCATTGTCAATCCTTCAATCTCTTTGGCGATTTTTTCTAATTTTTCTGACAGTTTAATTTCACTCATTATTTATCACCTCCTTCAATTTATTTTAAAAATTTATGACTGATTTGATTTATTTTTTAAGATATTAGTTAGTTTTAAAAGATTAAATTTCATGGCAAAAATTAAACGGGCGGGCGGGTTTTTTAAACTGCCAATGATATTGCCTAATATCACTTCTTTCGATGGCAGTTGAGCAATTCTTAAAATTTCCTCATTCCCATAAAGGTTGTTATCCAAAATTCCCCCTTTGAAAAAAAGATTTTTTTGGTCTTTTAAAAAGCGATAGAATGATTTTAACCCTTCCTCATAACTTTCATTGAACAATAAAATTGCTGAGTTATTTTTTAAAGGAAAATATTTTTTCTTGAGCTCTTTAAATAATTTATTGAAAGAAAGAAGACGATTAATGGCTTTTTCCAAAAGCGTATTTTTTACTACTTTCAAAACAGCTTTTTCTTTTTTTAATTCACGTCTTAATTTTTCAAAAAAAGAATGAGGTATTTTTTCAAAACCAATCAGTAAAAAGTGAGGGTTTTTTTCTAAAAGCTTGACATATTGATTGACCTGATTGATTTTTTTTTGATTAGCCATAAGAATTACCTTATCTTCTTCACTTTGAAGAAGAATTCGCCAGGATTTCTCAATCTTTGACCTGGGTCTTGGGTAATAAAATTATTATAACAAAATTAGATTAAAAATGCAATTAAATTTCAGATAAAAGTTCTTTAAGTGTTTTGGGTTTTTTTTCCTCTTTTTCTACTTTCTTTTGCTTCTTGCTTAAAATTTTTTTCTTATATTCTTGAGCCAATTGTTGTTTTTTACTAAAGACATCAATTCGCCCTTGGGTATCAATAAAGCGCTGTTCGCCCGTATAAAAAGGATGACATTTAAAACATACTTCTACCGAAATGACTGGTTTAGTTGAACCGGTGGTAAAAGTATTGCCGCAGGCACAAGTAACCTTGGCTTCATTGTAGTATTGAGGATGAATTGTTTTTTTCATAAGAAATTAATTATAACACAACTTCTATTTATTTAAAAATTGTTGAAAAACTTTATCCCAGCGGCCTTCATTAATAATTTCTTCTAAATTGTAAAAACTTTTATTTAAGCGATGATCAGTCAATCGATTCTGCGGGAAATTATAGGTGCGGATTTTTTCTGCTCTTTCCCCAGAGCCAATTTGGCTAACGTAGGAAAAAAGCATTCCTTTTCGTTTTTCTTCTTCAAGTTGGTAAAGCTTAGATAATAAAAGTTGGATAGCAATCCGGCGATTGGCTTCTTGATAGCGTTCGCGGGAAACTACTACCACAATCCCGGTTGGTTTATGGATAAGTCTGACGGCGGTTGAAACTTTATTGACATTTTGGCCGCCATGACCACCGCTTCTAAAAAATTGCCATTGTAAATCATCAGGATTAATCTTAATATCAGATTGAACAACTTCTGGTAAAACTACCACAATTGCGGTTGAAGTGTGGACCCGACCACGTCTTTCTGTGATAGGAATACGTTGGACCCGATGAACACCAGTTTCATTTTTATAAAGGGAAAAAGCCCTTTCGCCTTCAATTTTAACCACGTTATCATCTAAATAAGTAAATTTAAACCCTTTTTTTTGAGCATATTTAATATAAGATAAAAGAAGTTCTTTCATCCAAATTTTTGCTTCATCGCCTCCCACCCCAGGATAAACCTCAATAATTAAAGCGTTTGGATTGATAATCATAAATTGAAAGTAAAAAATTAATTTACAATTTTTATTGTTTTAATTTTTCAATCAGATTTTTTGTCGCCATTGTCTCTTGTTTACCAGTTTTTAACTCCTTTAGGGTGATAACGTTATTTTTAATTTCATAAGGACCAATAATTATAGCATAGGTAAGACCTTTTTTATCAGCATATTTTAATTGTTTGTCCAATTTTTTTGGTAAGTCAACATAGATTTCCGCGTTAATGTCATTTTGGCGAAGAAAATTGGCGGTTTGAATTGATTGAGATAAAAATTCATCGGAAAAAACCGTGACTAAAACCTGGGTTTTAGTTAGAGTCTTAGGCAGAAGTGATAAGCTTTCCATCGCCGCCAAAATCCGATCAAAACCAAAGGCAAAGCCACACGCCGGCACTTTTTGACCGGAAAAAACTCCGATTAAATTATCATATCGTCCACCACCACCCAAAGATTGAGCCGGGTAATTTGGATCAACTGCTTCAAAGATTATCCCGGTATAGTAATCTAAACCCCGAGCGAGTGTCGGTTGGTAGACAAAGTCAACTTTATCTTTTAATCCATACTTTCTCAAAAGGGTAAAAAGTTGATTTAAGTTAGCGGTTGGTTTTTTGTTTTTTATTTGATCTAAAATTTTATAAGCTTGTTTTTTTTCATAGCCAATTCTTTCTATTTCCGCAATTACTTTTTCCTCCCCAATTTTTTCTAACTTATCAACGGCAATAATCACTCTTTTATCTAAATTGACAAAGTTTTGCCGATCATTAATCAACATCTTAATTTTTTTAAATCCTAGCTTTTTAAAAACACCAAGAGCACAAGCGATAATTTCTGCCTCAACCAAAAGATTGTTGCTGCCAACAATATCAATATCTGCCTGGATAAATTCACGAAAACGGCCGCTTTGTGGATTTTCTGCCCGCCATACCGGCTGAATTTGGTAGCGTTTGAAAGGTTTAACTAGTTGAGGATATTGAGCGATGACTCGGGCTAATGGAACTGTTTGATCATAACGAAGACCCACTTTTCTTTTTCCTTTATCTTCAAATAGATAGATTAATTTATCAGCTTCATCGCCATATTTTCCCAAAAGAATTTGGGCGTATTCTAACGCTGGTGTCTCCAATGGATCAAAACCAAAACGCTCAAAGTAAGCTTTTAATTTTTCAATTAAAAAATTTCTGGCGATTGCTTTTTCTGGTAAAAAATCACGAAAACCTTTAAGATTTTGTGACATATTTTAAAATTATAGCATAAAGATTGATAAAATAATTTTTTTAAACAAGCTTTATCGTGGATGGGCGGTATGGTTTGGGGTTGGGATAAGTTTATTCCTTATATGAAGATAAAGTTAATTCCTTTTCCAATATCTTTCCTTCTCGCCATATTTTAAGCCTTACCTTATCGCCGACTTTTTTATTCAAAATCATTTTAGCCAAGCCTTGATCATCATCGCCTTTTACTTTTTTCCCATCAAATTCAATAATGATGTCTTCCACTTCAATTTGAGCTTTTTGCGCGGGGGAATTATCTAAAACTTCAACCACATAAGCACCTTCCACCACATCATTTAAAATCGCTGATTGTTTATCAATCATTTTGTACCGGATGCCAATATAAGGCCGATCAAAACTGCCGCCTCGCTTTTGAAAATCTTCGATCAAGTTTTTAACCACATTAACTGGAATGGCAAAACCGATATTTTGTCCCTCACTGGCGATTGCGGTATTTATCCCAATCACCTCTCCTTTTGAATTCAATAAAGGACCTCCGGAGTTACCGGGATTAATAGCCGCATCAGTTTGGATGACATTATCTAATTTTTCCACATATCCTTCAAAAGGTGAACCGGCGGTTATCCCCCGCCCTAAACCAGAGATTATTCCTTGGGTGACGGTATTGGTGAATTCACCCAAAGGCGTACCAATGGCAATGACCAGCTGACCTAATTTTAGATTGTTGGAATCACCTAATTTTAATGGCTTTAAATTGGAGGCATTAATTTTTAAAATGGCTAAATCATTTAAAGGATCCCGATAAATTTTTAGCACATCATACTTTTTTTTATCATAGGTAAGAACTTGGTAATCCGCGGTTGAGTCGGAAACGACATGCTTATTGGTGATAACTAAACCGTCTTGGGAGATAATAAAACCACTGCCGATATTTTGCTCAACCTTTTCTTTTTTGCCAGGAATTTGTTGAAACGGTGAAAATGGATTAAAAGGGTTAATTTCAATATAGCCGCCTGAAGAAACAACTTTTTTTATGCCAACGGTGACTACTGATGGTAGTGCTTCTTCGACCACTTTGGTAATAACTGATTCTTCATAAACAACCGTTTGTTTTTCATGAACAGTTGGTTGAGGCGGTAATAAATTGCTTGTATTTGAAGGAAGTTTTAAGTACTTTTCCAAATCAATTTTTGGCCAAAGATTATAGGTTTGGCCAATGGCTAAAATAATGATAAGGATGGCTAAAAGGGACAGTAATTTTTTCATAAGATTATTTTAATAAAATTTCAATCGCTTTTTCAAGTTGTTGATCATCTTCTCTAGTTATTGTATCTCCTTCTTTTACGTTATTCTCTATCTTGATTTGAGGCTCAATGCCTTTACTGTTAATCCAGTCGCCATTGGGTAAAATCCATTTTGCCACCGTCACGTGTAATCCTGCCCCTTCTTTTAAATCTAATGCTTCCTGGACTGATCCTTTACCAAAACTTTTTTCGCCAACAAGAATGGCTTTTTTGTGATCACGCAAAGCACCGGCCAAAATCTCTGAAGCAGAAGCCGAACCTTTGTTAATTAGAATAACCAAAGGAATACCAATTAAATTAGGTTGTCTTATCACCTTGTATTGTTGATTAAAACCAGTGGTTGATTCTTGTTTGACGACCATGGCGCCAAAGGGTAAAAAATCCGAAGCCAGATATACAGCCGATTCTAAATAACCGCCTGGATTATCGCGTAAATCCAAAATCAATCCTTTAATCTGTTTTTTTTGCCATTGATTTTTAATTTCAAAAACCGCTTTATCCCACTCATCGTTAGTGTTATCACCAAACTGATTAATCTTTACGTAAGCAACCTGTAGACAGTCTTTTTGACAATCTTTTTTATGCTCAAAAGACAATTCAACTGATTTCACCTTTATCTCATCCCGAATAATGGTGAGATCAAATTCTTTTTTATCTCGTTGTAAAGTGAGAGTAACTTTTGTTCCCTTTGGTCCGCGAATTTGTGAGACAGCCTGTGTCAAAGTCCAATCTTTGGTGTCTTTGCCATCAACTTTATTGATGAAATCACCGGCGCGAACACCGGCTTTTTCTGCCGGTGAATCTTTAAGCGGAGCAACCACAATCACCCGATTATCTTTTAAGCCTAATTGTGCTCCTATCCCTTCAAATTTTCCTTCTAAATCATTTTTAGATTGTTTATTTTCATCAGGGGTTAAAAAGAAGGTGTAAGGATCGCCTAAAGAAGCAACCATTCCTTTAATTGCGCCATAAAACATCTTTTTGCGATCAAGCTTTTTTTTGTCAATGAATTTTTCTTCTAGCTTATTCCATGTGTCCCAAAAAAGATTAAAGTCGACCTCTTTTAATTTTTGTTTTGGTTCAGAAGTGATTAATGGAGCAATTTGATTTGGGAGAGAGCTTTTTTTTGTTTTATATTCACCTAATTTAAAACCAACGCCAAAAACAAAAATGAATAGGGAGAAAATAAAAAAATAATTGGTTAGTTTTTTACTCATAAAAATAAATTATACCTTTTTCTTTAACATTTAAACAGTAAGGATATTTAAGATAACAAATATTTTTAAAGTCGTCAATATTTTTAATTTGGGCAAAATAAAGATCAGTTTTTTCCGGCAATTTCTTTAAACTGATGAAACCACCGGCTCCTAAAGCTTCATTTTTTGCTTGAAATACAGCATCTATTTGTTCAACCAAAATAAATTTGTTAGTTACATCGTAAGAAGAAAGAGCAAAAAAACTTTTGTCGTCTAAAAGATAACCAACTTCTCCGCCAAAATCAGCATTACTTTCTTTTACTGGATAAACTTTTCCTTTCTTTACTTTTATTTCAAATACCTCTTCTTTAATTTGAAAAATCTCACCAGAAAAGAAAGCAGTCAATGTATCTTTTTTATCAGTTTTTATACAGATTGATATGGTTCCGTCGTGGTGATTTATTTGCTTAATTACCCCCTCTTTATCGCACCGTATTCTTTTTTCAGAAAACAGGTCTTTTTTTTCTGCTAAAATTTCATTTTTTTCTATCTTTTCACCGACAAATTTTTTAAGATATTTGAAAATTTGTGATGGATTAATATTTAATTTTTTTGCCACGGGGACAATCATTTCTTCTGTTTGATAAATTTGAAAGAAAGGCTCGCCAAAAGTGATTTTTTTACCTGCCTTTAGTAAGCACACCCCATTTTTTGGTAAAGGAAGGGAAATTATCATGATTAAAAAATTATATCATTTATCTTAAACCTTGATAAGCAACATAAGGAAGAAGGCCGAGAAAACGAGCATATTTAATCTGTTTTTTTAATTTTCGCTGATGTTTAGCACAAACACCAGTTTTTTCCGCCGCTAAAATTTTTTTTCGCGGTGACAAAAACTTCTCTAAATTATCAATGTCTTTAAATGATGGCTCAACTTTGTATTGACAAAAAAAACATTTTTTCATAGTTAATCACGATAAATCTAACCAAGTAATTTTTTGAAATTCTTAAAATGGAATATCGTCTGGGTTAACGCTTTCCTCATTTTTTTTAGTTTCAGGCAATGGTGGCTCTACATCGGTTTTTCCCATCTCAGTGGCTGGTAATTTTTCAGTTGAAATATCTTTAGCGGGTGGTGGTTGATCTTTCTCGGTGGTTGTTTTTTGTTCAGCTAATTCTTCGGAAGCGACATTATTTTTTCTCCCATCATTAAAGACGATAAAGTCATCTAAGACTATCTCGGTGATTTGATGCTGTTGATTATCGCGACCGGTAAAACTTCGGTATGTGATGCGACCTTCTAAATATACCTTTCTTCCTTTGGTTAAAAGCTTGGCGCAAAGCTCAGCCAATTTTTGCCAAGCGACGATCCGATGATATTGTGTTTCTTCTTTTGTTTCGCCATTGGCAGTAGTCCAATTTCTATTGGTGGCGACCCCAAAAGTACAAACGGCCACCCCGGCCGGCGTATATTTTAATTCAGGATCACGGGTTAAATTGCCAATTAAAACGACCCGATTTAAAGAACGACTTGCCATATAAAATTAGATTAAACTTTTAATTTTAACAAAAGATAACGAATAATTTTTTCTTCAAAATTAAGTTTTTTGCGCAAAGCAAGAATTGTTTTTTCATCGGCTTCAATCAGCCAATTAAAGAAGAAAGCGCTGCGATTTTTTTTAATTGGATAAGATAATGTCTTTTCACCCCAAGCCTCTTCTTTTATAATTTTAGCTTTAATTGAGGTGATGACTTCTTTGATGTCTTTTTCTTCCTCCTTCTTTTTAAGAAGAAAGGTTAATTCATACTGACTCATGCTTTAATTTATCGTTATAATAATTATAATTTGCAATTATTATCATTATAATTTAAAAATGAGAAAAATCAACTGGAAAAAAATTTTTTTCTTTGGCCTTGGGTTTTTATGGTTGGGGTTGTTATTTTATACTCGCCTGCTTAAATTGAACTGGGGTTTACCTTACCCAATGCATCCGGATGAACGCAATATGGCTGAGAGTGTGCAGAAGTTGAATTGTCAATTTTTAGATGGAGGAATTTCTCTTAAAAATTGCTTTAATCCTTATTTTTTTGCTTATGGTCAGTTGCCCTTATATTTTTCTTATTTGCTGACTTTATTTTTAAAATTTTTTAATGGTAATTTAGGCGATCCGATAAGTTTTGCGGAAGCAGTCTTTTCTTTGCGATTAATTGCTGCTTTTGCCTCAATCATTAATTTTTTTGTAATTATAAAAATAATTTTTTTGCTTAAAAAACGATTATCTTTGAATGAATATCTTTTTATTGCCCCATTGATAATTTTTTCGCCTTTTTTTATCCAGTTTGCCCATTTTGGAACAACCGAATCACTTTTGATGCTTCTTTATTCTTTGCTTTGCTATTATTCATTGGTTTTAATTAATACTGTCAATCGCCAAAAAATAAGGCGATTGATTTTTTTGTTGGGCTTTTTGGTCGGTTTATCCGTGGCGGTTAAAGTATCTTCAATTATTTTTTTTCTCCCAGTTTTTTTGACTATTTTTTATACGACAAAAATTAAATTTGGAAACTTTCAAAAAATTTTTTTTCAACTTTTTTTATTTTTTTCTTCAGCGATTTTTTTTGCCGTCATATTTTCTCCTCATAATTTTATCTCTTTTAGCGATTTTATCGCCTCTTTTAATTATGAATCAGCGGTTGCCACTGGTAAAATTAAAGTTTTTTATACAAAACAATTCGATGCTTCAATCCCAATCGTCTTTCAGTTGGTAAAAATCTTCCCTTTTGTCTTTGGTTATCCTTTATTTTTTTTAAGTATAGTCGGTATCTTTTTTTTAAATTGGGATGATAAAAAAATTAATTTGTTGAGAATTTTTTTTATTACTTATTTTTTACCAACATCTTTTTTATATACAAAATGGACTCGATTTATGGCGCCAATTTTTCCTTTGATGATAATTTTTGCCATTTTTATCGCTTTATCAATTAGATCAGCGGTTATAAAAAACCACGGGCAAAGCCCGAGGTTTTTTGTTTCGCTTTGTGCCCCGCCTTCGGCGGGGAACAATTATATCGCTTCATCCACGGGTAAAACCCGTGGTTTTCGCTCTCTTGAAATAAAAAATAAAAGACAATTTCTCCTTTATCCTCTTTTTATTTTTGGATATTTAATTTTAGTTATGCCAGGGATTGCTTTTTTGACGATTTTTAGAAGCGATGATGTCAGATTTACCGCCTCCCGATGGATCTACAAAAATATTCCTGCCAAAAGTTTTATTTTATCCGAAACAGCCAATGTGATTGATATCCCCATCCAGCCACCAAATTATTCATCTGACCTTAAAAATTATCGCTATGTTTCTTTTAATTTTTATAACTTAGATGAAGATATAAATTTACAAAATGAATTAAATTTTTATCTCAAACAGGCTAATTTTATCATTATTCCTTCTCGGCGGATTTTTTTAAATTATTATTGTCCGGCGGAAAAAAATAAATGGTTTACGGAGGTTATTTCTGGTTATTTTCCTGGCCGTTGTGAAAAAGTAAGAAAAGAATATCCCCTCCTTAATCATTACTATGATAATTTGTTTAGTAATAACTTAGGTTTTAAAGAATTAATTAAGTTTTATCCATACCCAAAAATTACTCTTTTTGGGAAAACTTTTTTTGAATTTAATGATGAGAGCGCTGAGGAAACCTACACTGTCTTTGATCATCCAGTGATAAGAATATTTAAGAGGAGTTATTAAAGGCGCGTTTTTTAATCTTGAATCCTTGAGGTGTATCATCAACTTCAAAGCCTTTTTCCCAAATTTTTTTTCTGATTTGATCAGCAGCGACAAAATCACCTTTTTTTCGGTATATTAATCTTTCTTGAGCTAATTTTACCACTTGATCGGGAATCTTTTCCTCAAATACTTCATTAAGTTTAAGTCCAAAAACTTGATCAAAGTCAAAAATTAGATCCAGTTTATCAAGCGAGGGGATATTAGATTTGATCACTGACCAAAGAATTGATAAAGCTTTTGGAATATTTAAATCATTGCTGATTGCTTCAATAAAATCTCTTTTGAATAAATTTAATTTTTCTAGCTTTTCCGGAGAAAGGATTGTCCGTTGACTTTGTTTTCGCAAAATGATGATATGCTCTTTGAGTTTTTTAAACGCCTCATCAGCAGCGTTTAATGACTGATCGGTGAAATTTAAGGTTTGACGATAATGGGATTGTAAAAATAAATATCTTAAAGATAAGGGATCGACCCCTTTTTTTTTGATATCCTTTATTGTGTAAAAATTGTTTAAAGACTTGCTCATTTTTGCCCCATCAACTTTTAAAAAATTGTTATGGAACCAATATCGGACAAACGGTTTACCGGTAGCTGCTTCTGATTGAGCGATTTCGTTTTCATGATGAATAGGGATATGATCAATACCGCCGGCATGAATATCAATCGTTTCCCCTAAATATTTTATACTCATTGCCGAACATTCAATATGCCAACCAGGAAAACCATCACCCCAGGGAGAGGGCCAGTGCATGATGTGATTGGCAAAACGGCCAACTTTTTTAAACCACAAGGCAAAATCAGCCGGATGTTTTTTTTCTTTGTCAACATAAACTTCCTCCCGTGCTTGTTGAATTTTTTCTTCAAGTTTTTGCCCAGAAAGTCGGCCGTAATTTTTGAATTTTGTTACGTCAAAATAAACTGCCTCTTTTGTCTCATAGGTGAAGCCTTTTTTTTGCAAAATCTCAATCAATTTAATCATATCTTGAATATGATCAGTAGCCCGGCAGAGAATATCGGCCGGTTCAATATTCATTTCATTAATTGATTGAAAGAAAAAATCGGTATAAAATTGAGCCACTTGCCAGACATCTTTTCCTTTTTTTTGCGCCCCTTTTTCTAATTTATCTTCGCCCGAATCGTCATCACCGGTTAAATGGCCAACGTCGGTGATATTTAAGACATGTTTAACTTGAAAGCCAAAATATTTTAATGTCCGCTTTAAAAGATCATTATTCACATAAGTTCTTAAATGACCAATGTGAGTATAGTCATAAACTGTTGGGCCACAAGTATAAAAAGTTACCAGCGGCGGGTTTAATGGGGAAAATTCTTCAATTTTCCTGGTGAGGGTATTGTATAGTTTCATAAGCTTGATTTTTATTATATCAAATATCACAAAGATCAAATTAATTAAAAAATAAGTGATAGATGGTAGAGATAAAAAGTTTTTTTGTGATCAGTTTAGTCGGGGATGTGAGATTTGAACTCACGACCTCACGGTCCCGAACCGTGCGCGCTACCACTGCGCCAATCCCCGTTTATTTAAACTGGACAAAATGTTTTTTTTAAAAAACTACATCTTTGGGTTAATTTATTATAGCAGGATAAATAGGATAAGTTAATTAGAATAAGAAAAAGATTTTTAAAAAAGCAAAAATTAATATTTTTGTTGCCTATAGTCCATTGATTTTGTTTTTTAATTGTGTTTCAATTCATTAATGAATTGAAGTTATAAATTATATGAGAATTTCTAGGCGGCGTTTAAGCAAAAAAGTTTTAATTAAAATTTACCAATTATTTTTCAAGGTTATTTCCCGTTTTGATGATCAAAAAGGTTTTTATGGGATTTTAGATGATATTTTTTATCCGACCGAAAAAATAATGATTGCCAAAAGAGTGGCAATTATCTACTTAATTTTAAAAAATATTCCTCAAGATAGAATTGCTGAGGTTCTTAAAGTTTCAACTGGGACGGTATCCCGTTTTTCAATCCTCACTCATAAAAAAAAGACCAAAATGATAAATTTATTAAGACAGATGATAAAAAAGGAAAAAGTAATTAATTTTTTAGAAGATACTTTGGCTGATTTTTTTATTCAGCCTGGATTGCAAAAAGGACATTGGCATTTGTATTGGGAGCAAAAAAGAAGACAGAGAAAGCGGGAAACTTATGGAATTTAATTTATTTTATTTCAAGAGAGCGAAAACCACCGGTTTTATTTTACCCGTGTGAGGTGAGATAATTATGCCCTGCCTAAAACGGCGGGGCACAAGGCAAACAAAAAACCACAGGTAAAACCTTATTTATGGTTTTTTATAAATTTCCATTTAAAATATTTTTTTATTAAAATTCAATTCATTAATGAATTAAGTCAATAAATTTTCTTCTATTAATTTTATTATTTTAGGATTTTTTAGGGTTTTTATTGTTTTCCGCTGGCCGGTTTAACTTCCACATTTTGTCGTTCAGCCACTTTTTGGCGAGAAAAAATTGAACGGCGAATTTTCCCTAAAGGAATAACAGCGGTTTTTCGCTCCTTTTCTTTTTTCTCCTTCTCTTTTTTTAGTTGTTCTTTATTAACTTCTTCCTGCCTTTTTTTCAATTGTTCCTCCTGTTTTTTTCTTTGAATTTGCTCCTCTTCTTGTCTTTTAACTAGCTGAAAAAGCCTCTGACGCATCGCTTCCAATCTTTGATTATCCTGTTTTTGATAATTTTTTTGCAATTTTTCAATATTGAGGGGGGTATGATTTTTTCTGCCTTCTTCCTCCTTTTTTTTATCGGGGGCGGTTTCATCAGTTGACGGATGAATTAAGAATTCAACTAGTTTAAGCGGACTGAAAGTTTGAGCCAGCGCTTGACCTGTCTTTTTTACAGTTGATTTACCAAATTCACCCACTTGTTCAAAAGTATCAGAAAAGAATTTTTTTTGACGGGTCATATTTTAATTATATATAAGAAAGGAATTTTGGATTAAATAATTTTTTATTCTATCCCCAAAAATTGGCGAGCTTTTTTGGACATTTTGTTGATATCCCATGGTGGATCAAAAGTTAATTCGATTTTTATTTTTTCTTTGGAAAAACCTAATTTAATTAATTTATCTTTTATCTCATTTTCAATTAAAGGAAAAAGCGGACAGCCAAAAGAGGTGAGAGTCATCTTAATTAAAACTTCATTTTTTTTATTAATTTTTACATCATAAATTAATCCTAAATCAACAATTGAGATATTAATTTCAGGATCAAGTACTTGTTTTAAAGCATTTAATATGTTTTTTTTATTAATCGCTTGTGTTTTTTTCATTTTTTAACTGTTATAATTTAATTGTAAACTTTAATTATAAACTTTTTAAAATTTTAATCAAAGAAAAATATGGATAAATATCGGGTAAGATTTATTCCTTTAGGGGGAGTAACTGATGTGACAAAAAACATGTATGTATATGAGATATACTCCAATCAAACTAGAAACTCAACCTTTCAGCTGAGAGCTAAAAAACAACCTACGCATTTTATCTTAAAGGATATTTTAATTGTCGACTGTGGAATTGGTTTTCCGAAAGAGGCGCAATTGGGGGTTGATTTTGTCATTCCTGACATTTCATACTTGAAAGATAAGACTGATAAAATTCGAGGAATAATCCTAACTCATGGCCATGAAGATCACACTACGGCTTTAGCCTATCATTATTTTAATTTAGGCCAACCGCCAGTTTTTGCCAGTCGATTAACCGCTTCTTTTGTTGAAAATAAATTTAAAGAAATTGGCGGTCGGATTAAAGTCAACCAGATAAAACATCAGCAAAAAATAAATTTAGGCGATTTTCAAGTTGAGTTTATTCAAATTACCCATTCGATTCCTGACACAATGCATCTTTTAATCAAAACGCCGGTTGGTAGTTTTTATCACGGGACTGATTTTAAATTTGATTTAACTCCTCCTTATGGACCACCACCGGACTTTTATGCAATTGCTAAAGCTGGAAACGATGGAGTATTATGTTTACTTTCTGATTGTCTTGGCGCAGAACGCCCTGGATTAACATTATCGGAAAAAATTGTCGGTAAAACGTTTGAAGAGGAGATGCGAAGTTGCCGGGGTAAATTTTTTATGACCACCTTTTCTTCCAATATTTCCCGGATAAGACAATGTGTTGAAGCGGCCATAAAATTTAATCGAAAAATTGTTTTTTTAGGTCGATCAATGAAAGAAAATACCACCTTGGCAAAAGAAATTAATTATCTCCCCATCCCCTATCAATTTTTGATAAAAGAAGAGGAAGTCAATCATTATTCACCCAATAAAATCTGTTTGATTGTAGCTGGTTCTCAAGGTCAATATGGTTCAGCATTATTTAAAATCGCTACAAAACAGAATCCATATATAAAAATTAATCCGGGTGATAAAATAATTTTTTCATCCGATCCAATTCCCGGTAATGAAAATGAAGTTTATGAGACGATAGAAGGATTGATTGAGCAAGGAGCCGATGTTTACTATACCGATGTGGCTGATCAGCTACATTCTTCCGGCCACGGCAATATTGAGGATTTAAAATTTCTCGCGAGAATGATAAATCCAAAATATTTTATTCCAATTGGAGGAACTATTCGCCATCAAAAACAATACCAAAAAATTATGACAGAATTAGGATACTTAAAAGAAAATGTTTTTAATCTTACGGAAGGCCAAACTGTTTGGTTTGGTGGTGGTCGGGCTTTTCGGGGCGAAGAAATTGAAACAAAAAATGTTTTTGTTGATGCTTATGGTGTTGGTGATGTAGGAAATATTGTTTTGCGAGACAGGCAAACCTTATCAACCGAGGGAATTGTTTTTATTTTATTAATCATCAATAAATTTTGTCAGTTAATTAGTGCGCCGCGAATTTTTTCGCGTGGTTTTGTTTTTGAAAAAGAAGAAAAAGACTTATACCAAAAAGCAATAAGAAGAATTGAGCAGATTACTAAACCAAGAAAAAATGCCATTTTAGAAAAAGGTTATTTAAAAAGAGAAATCATCAATCAATTAGAAGATTTTTTCTTTCAAGAAAAAGGTCGTAAACCCTTATTGATGGTTGAAATAATTGAAGTTTAACTTTTATGTACCAACTACCAGCTAATTTGAGGAAAATTGCCTTATTCTTAAAACGCCTGCCCGGCATTGGCGAGAAAACTGCCAACCGCTTAGCATTTTTTTTGCTTAAAATCCCTGACGAAGATCTTCAAGATTTTGCTCAAAGTATCAGTCAATTAAAAAGAAAAACTAAAATGTGCCAAGTTTGTTTTAATTTTACTGAAGATAAAATTTGTAGCATCTGCCAAGATGAAAAACGAGATAAAGGAGTAATTATGGTGGTTGAGACAGTGGTAGATTTACTTTCTTTTGAAGTAGGTGGTATTTATCAAGGTGTTTATCATGTTTTACATGGCAAAATTGATCCATTAAATCGCATCGGACCGGAGGATATAAAGATTAACGATTTATTAATTAGGATAAAAAAATCATTGGCGCAAAAAGCTTCAATTCGAGAAATAATTTTAGCTACCAATCCTGATATGGAAGGAGAAGCAACCGCTCTTTTTATTAAAAAAAAGCTGGAAAAATTAAAGCAAGAAAATGGCTTCTTTTTTAAAATCAGTCGGTTGGCTTATGGGTTACCGGTGGGAGCGAACTTGGAATACGCCGATTATGTGACGTTGAAACGAGCGATGGATAATCGGATTAATTATTAATTATTCCTACTTAACATGCTTAATCTCTTCGGCTAAAATCGTGGATAAAGAGATTTCTTTGAATTTAATTAATTGGTCATTATTTTTAAAAGGAATACTATCGGTGGTAAAAATCAATTCAATCGGCGAATTTTGAATCAATGACGGTGCTTTAGGTGATAAATCATGATGAACAACTGCCGCAATTACTTTTTTCGCTCCTTTTTTTAGACATAGGTTAGCGGCATTAATAAGAGTTGTGCCTGAAGTGATAATATCATCGACAATGATGACGATTTTATTCTTTACTTCCCCATACAAATCAAGGGTTTCTGATTGATGAGCGATGGCAAGGGTACGTTTCTTTTTCATTAAAGATAAAGAAAAACTTCCTTTTTCGTGCTTAAAAAAATGAAGTGAAAATTTTCTTGTTCTTTCTATTCCGCCTTGGTCGGGTGAAGTAATGGCAATTGATTCAATTAAATTGCCCGGTTTAACCAATTTTTTATCAAAAAGATATTTTTTGACCGCATCAGCTAAGAGAGGTAAAGCGGTTAAATTTTTAAAAGGAATAGAAAAAACACCTTCAGTGGCTTCGTCATGTAAATCGACTGTATAAATTTTATCAAAGCCAATTGTTTCCAAGAACCGGATAATGACATTGACTGAAACACATTCACCTGGCTGATGTTGAATATCCTGTCGAGCATAGCCGAAATAAGGAATAATTCCAATCACTTTTTTTGCTTCTTGCCTTCTTAAAGCATCACAAAAGAAAAAAAGTTCCATCAGGTGAGTGTCGGTGGGATTACAAGTGGGTTGAATAATGAAGCAAACTTGATTCTTCACTTCCTCCTTGATAGTTACTTTCACTTCTGAATTGTCAAAATGGGTGATATGTGCGATCGATAAAGGAAGACGCAAAAGTTTAGTTACGCGCAAACTCAATTGCGGATGAGCTGATCCAGAAAAAATTTTTACCATAAATAAAATATATATTTTTTTATTTATTTTGGGATGAGATTTCAATTAATTTTCTCGCGGCTAATTCTTGCGTTTTTTTAATCGCTTCATTAATAGCTTGGGCAATCCGATTTTCTACTACCCCATCCACTTCAATCGCTTCAATTACCTGATCGCCACGCACAGTAACTTTAATTCCATTTTGTTCTACAACAACTTGTTCTTTTTGAAGTGCTTCCTGCATTTGCTTTGCTTGTTGTTGTAGTTTTTGCAAATCACCTAGAGCGCCAAAAGGATTAAACATAGAAAATTTTTAATTTATAACTGTTATTTACCTTTATTATAAAACTCGGCTAAGGCAATCTCAAGAGGTAATGAATCAATCGGTGTTATCTTCATATTTTGGTATGCCTCAAGTAGCAGTTTAATTAAGAAAGCAATTTCATTAAATGTCAAGGGACTTTCTAGTTCATCATCTTTTAATAAGCCTTTTTTATGCAAAAGCTTTAATCTTAATTTTTCCAACAGATCTTCAATTAAGATTTTAAAATTGCCACCATTTAAAGCAAATTCTTCAATAAAGGAAAAAGTACCGCTAATATCTTTTTTTTCAATTAACATAAGAAAGTTATTTTGACCGCGAATCCCTAGAAAATTTTCTACCTCTTCAACCGTTTTTAAATTTTGAACAACCACCTCTTCTAATAATTTTGCCGCATCCCGAAATGAATTTTCACTGCGCAAGCTAATTAAATCTAAAATTTCGTCGGATAGATCAATTTTTTCATTCCGGCAGATCCGCCTTAACATTGAAAAAATATCTTCCTTTTTTGCCCTGCCAAAATTGATTCTAAAGCAACGCGAAACGATTGTTTTTGGTAGTTTTTCTTCATTTGTGGTAGCTAGAATAAAGATAGCCGTTGAAGGCGGTTCTTCTAAAGTCTTTAAAAGAGCATTGAATCCATCAGGGGTAATCATATGAGCTTCATCGATAATAAAAATCCGAAAGCGACTATTCATCGGTAGAAAACTTGTTTCTTTGATTAAGTTTTTTACTTCTTCAATCCCTCGATTGGAGGCAGCATCCATTTCTAAGACATCAACCGAATATCCTTTGGTAATCGCTAGGCAATTAGAACATAAATTACAAGGCTCAACTGATGAATTTTTTTGAGAAAATTTATTTTCTAGGCAATTTAATGCTTTTGCTAAAATTCGGGCTGCAGATGTTTTGCCGGTTCCTTTTTCGCCTACAAAAAGCAAAGCGTGAGGAATTCTTTTTGCGTCCAAGACTTTTTCTAAGATATTACGAACAGATGAATTATCAATCTCGGCTACTTTTTGTGGCCGATATTTCAAGTAAAACATGATCAAAATTTAACTTTTAAAATTAATCAAATTATTTATTCCATGTTGGACCAATTCAATGATCAAATTATCAACCGTTTTATTTCTTTCAGCGGCTAAAAGAATTGCCTGAGGATAACAGATAAAAATTTCCCCCAATAATATTTGATCTTCATATTTTTCATTATAAAAAAAACTTAATACCGGTAACGGATGATTTTCTTTCTTATAAGTTTGGCAAAGTTTTTGCATCTTGTTTTTTCCCACAAAAATAATATTAACAATAAAGTCAAGAGAAAAACCATGAGACAGTAAATAATTTTGGGCAAAATCTTTTATTTTTTTGCGATTTATTTTATAACGCGATGAGGTTTTAAGATTTATCATATAATTTATTATGTCGCCGTTTTAATTTTTCTTTAGCCTCCTCTTTTTTTACCAACGAAGGTTTTTTATAAAATAATTTTCTACGCACTTCATTGACAATATCCTCCTCGATAAAAGTTTTGGTAAACTTACGAAATAAATTATCTTTGGAATCGCCGCGCTTTTTGATAACAACCACCATATTTATTTTAGTAAAGCACCCCCTTTTTTAATTAAGATAAAAAAATAATAATCTTTAAGTTATTTTATTAAAGATTTTTAATGATTTCAACGATTTTTGTTAGAGGCAACGGAGTTGGAATCAAATTAGGGTTTTTTGATGATCCGTTGAGCAGCATTGTTTTTGATTTATGTAAAAACCAACTTCCTTTTTGATCAATTTTTTTAATCGCTAGATATACTAAAGTTAAATCAATATTTTTTTTTGGTTGAGCTTTAATTCGGACAAAACCTTTTTCTGGATCTTTTCTTATTGCAAGTGAAAAACCCATTTTCAAAGCTAATTTTATCACCTCCTCATTTTTGGATTCAACCGCTAATGATTTTCCCCAGCGATTATAAAAAATAAGCCCAGTTTCAATTTCTTTTTCCGCTTTTACTTTGTTTTTAAATGTTTGAAAAATTGCATCAAGGCAAACAAAAAAATATTCAACCAATTTTTTATCATCTTGAATGACTGATTTAGCTCCCTCAATCATCTGATGAAGGGAGAAATCATAAATATCGGCGGTGGGATTAACAAAGTTAACCTCTTCAAAATGATCAATTTGATTAACCATCTCAACCATTCTTTCTAAAGGAAGGATATCTTTTGGGGCGATAATTTTTTTTCTTTGAAGAAATAAAAAGATTTTTTTTGTTGCACAGGTGTGGTTGGCATTTTGGTGATGATCAAATTTTCCCATCCCGGTATCAACATGGATAATATTTGGATTAGAATCAGGTGGTTCGTTTTGAAATGTTTTTCCCGCCGCCACAAATTTTATTTCTGCTTTTTCCCATGATGGTAAAAACCGCCGGATTAACCAGCAGGCAGTGACGGCGTCTAAATCTGGCGAAAAGTGAGTGACAATAAATTTCATACCGACAAGTTATATTTTAAGTGATTGCAATAATTGATCCAATTGAGAAAAGGAAATTAGTCTAACTGTCTTATCGCTTCTTTTTTTTATCTCTATTTTTTCTTTGGTTTTTTTAGAAATAACCAGTCGCCAAGGAATACCAATTAAATCGCTATCTAACAACTTTTCGCCATTGCTAACATTTTCTCGGTCATCGAATAAAACTTGATTGGCATATTTTTTCACTAATTTTTGATAAATATTGTATGAAAAATTCTTTACGGCCGAATCAGCTAAATCAAGCCCAATCAAATGAATTTGATACGGAGCAATTGATGCGGGCCAAATGATGCCTTTTTCATCATTTTTTACCTCAACCACGGCGCCCATCAACCGCGAGATTCCAATTCCATAACAACCCATCCAAACCTTTTTTTCTAAACCATCCTTATCGATGAACCGTAAATCAAAGGCGTCGCTAAATTTTGTTTCCAAATTAAAAATATTACCTACCTCAATTGCTTTACCTGATAAAAGATCGGTTTTGCAATTGGGGCATTTTTTCCTATTGGTTAAATTTATAATTTCTTCATTTTGAGCAAAATTACAAGTTGAGCAATAAATTAAATTCACTTCACCGGCTTTGGTTAGAACATTAAACTCATGTGAATATTTTTTGGTGAAAGACCCACCAGAAGCTTCAGTTATTTTAATATTATCTAAACCACAACGAGAGAAAATTTTAAGATAAGATTGAATTACTTTTTGATAAAACAAAAGCAAATTTTCTTGATTGATGTGAAATGAATATAAGTCTTTCATCAAAAACTCTTTGCCGCGTAAAATACCCGATTTTGGTCGCGGTTCATCACGAAATTTGGCGGTAATATGATATAAGGCTTGAGGTAAATCTTTATAACTTTTAATAAATTTTTTAGCTAAAGGGGTGATTGTTTCTTCATGGGTGGGGGCTAACGCATATTCTTGGCCATATCGACTTTTTGTTTTAAACAAAACATCAACTGTCTGCCAACGGGAAGTTTTTTGCCAAAGGCTTTTTGGATGAAGAATAGGCATCAAAACCTCCTGCGCTCCTAAATTATTCATTTCTTCTCTTATAATGGTTTCGATTTTTGATAAAACCTTTTTTCCTAAAGGCAGAAAATTAAAGATGCCGGAGGCAACTTGATCAATAAATCCTCCTTTAACTAAAAGTTCATGGCTTCTTGATTCATATTGAGCAACCGTCTTTGATGCTTTGCCAAAAAGATTTGAGTATCGCATAAGTTTACTAATATTAATGATTAATCGGGATATGATGAGAATGATAACCTAACGCATCAAGCACTTTTCCCACTGTTTCTAAAGGACCTGATGAATAAGTATCAATGACAAGATGATAATATTTTGGATCAAAAAAATTATAGTTGCCATATATTTTTTTCCACTCACTAAAATTAACTTCTTCTCGCTCTTTTATGAATTTTTTGGCTTGAACAATGGTCAATTTATCACGGTTAGTGACGCGATCAACTTTTAATGCATCATTACTGCAAATAAGCAAGACACGCAAAGTATTTTTTAGATGACGGGCCATAAATCCGGCTAACCAAGCCTCAATTACATAATGACCCTTAGTTAATAAATCCATTGTTCGCTGGTCAAGCTTTAGATGAAATTCTTTATCAGTAAGATTGGCTAAAGGTTGAATATATTCTTTCGTAAAATCACGCAGAATTTGACCACCGGAAGCGAAATGCCAACCATAGGGTAAAAGGTATGGTTTTAAATTATTAAGTAACGTATTTTTTCCAACCGCTACCCCACCTGAGATAGTAATGTTTTCAAATTTAAACTTCATAAATTAAAAATGCTACTAAATGTCAATTTATAATAATTTATTTACCTATTAACTTAATGATATCAAAATAAGTAATTAGAGCCGCTAAAGATAAAAGAATAATAATTCCTGCCATATTAGCATATTTTTCAACATTTTGGTTGACTCGTTTTTTCTTTATCCATTCATACAAAACAAAAACAAGACGACCACCATCTAAAGCAGGAAAAGGCAAGATGTTAACAACGGCTAAATTTAACGACAAGAGAGCAGCTAATTCCAATAAAGCATTTTTTCCGAATTTAATCGCTGAGGAAGTATAAGAAGCAATCCCGACTGGTCCACTGATTTCAATTTTAGGCTTTTGCAGAGTAATTAATTGTAATAAAGCCTTAAATAACTCAGTGATGATTAATTTAGTGATTTTAAATGCTTCAACTAGACCAAAAAAAGGAGCTTGATACCAGGAATATTTTTTTTCAATAAACGAGCTAATCACTATCCCAACAGGACCTTCTCCCTTAGGCGGATTAAGGCGCGGGGTAATTTTTTTTTCAAAAAAAACGCCATTTCTTCTTACCACGAAAATAATTGGTTTGCCGGCGTGTTTTTTGGTGATGGTAATTAAGTCGGTGGTTGAATTAAGCTTTAATGATTGATTGGCAATCTTTATTTCAACTAAATGATCGCCTTTTTTTAATCCGGCCAACGCGGCAGGCGAATCTTTTTTAACGCCCTCAACGATGATATAGCCGGCCGGCGAAGGAATTCCTTGGGTTAAAAGAAAAGATATAAGGAGCCAGCCAAAAAGAAAATTACCAATCACGCCACCAATAACGATAAAGAATTTTTGCCATGGTTTTTTATAACTGAAGGCGCTTTTTAACATTTTAACTACGGCAGGTTTTTTTTTATCGGCTTTACTTAATGATATATATTCTTCGCCATACAACTTAACAAAACCACCTAAGGGAATAACGTTGAGACTATAGATTGTCTCTTTGTATTTTATCCATAAAATTCTAGGAGGAAAACCAATACCAAATTCTTCAACTTTTACCCCCATTCGTTTGGCAGCAATAAAATGGCCTATTTCATGAACGAGAATTAAAATTGATAGAAGAAGAAAAAAAATAAGAATATTTAACATTAAAATTAATGACGTTAATTTTTAAATTTCTAAAATTTCTTTCTCTTTATTTTGTTTAATTTGACTAATTGTTTCCATAAAATTGTGCGTGTTTTTATCAATCTCCTCTTCTAATTGGAATTTTTGATCTTCAGTAATTTCTTTTTTTTCAAAACGATTCTTTATAGCTTTTCTTGCTTCATCACGTAAATTTCTTATTCCCCTTTTTGCTTCTTCAATGATTTGTCCAACTAGTTTAGTTAATTTTTCACGCTGCTCTTGGGTAAGAGCGGGAAATTTCAAGATAATTTTATTACCTTGAGTGACCGGTGAAATACCAAGCGGTGATTTTAAAATTTTCTTTTCTATATCACCAATAATTGAGGAATCAAATGGGGTAATCACTAAAGTTTGTGGTCCTTCATTAACAATCGTGGCAAGTTCTAATAATTTTAATTTAGTCGTACCGCCGTAAGCTTCGATAGCTAAATTTTCCACCAAAGCAGCACTGATACGATTGGAACGAATTGACTTTATTTCTTCTTTTAATTTATCGATTACTCCCTGTGATTCATTGATGAATGAATGAATGATATCCATAAAATAATTATTTAATTTTACCAATAAAAAAGCTTTAGATAGCCCATCTGATAAACTGCCCGACTTGAATTTTTTCTCCAAATTTTAATACTGCCTCATTAATCAGATCAGCAATTTTTTTGGTTGGGTCTTTAATATAATCCTGGTCTAAAAGTTCCGCCAATGATTGAGGATTTAAAGAAGCAATTTGCATCGCAATATTTTTTCCTAATTCTTTAAACTGGGAATTGGCTGCGACAAAATCAGTTTCACAAAATAATTCAACCAAAGAAGCAACTTTTCCATTATGATGAACATAAGAAAATATGGCTCCCTCCTTTGCTACTTTTTCTGCTTTGCTTTTTAATTCATTCGCCCCCCATTGTTGCAAAAGTTTTTTTGCTTTTTCTAAATCATCCTTTGCTTCCTCAAGAGCTTTTTTACATAAGGAAAAAGAAACATCGGTTTCTTTGCGTAGTTTTTTTAGCTTTTGAAAATCAATCATATTTTTTTAAAAAAACTTTAACAAAATTAAGCTAAATTAGCCGATTTCTTTTGGCGATTCTTGCTGTAGGATTCGATAATTTCTTGGACTAAAAACTTCACACTTTCTAGTAAATCGTCATTGGCTGGAATCGGATAGTCGATAATATCGGGATTAACATTAGTATCGACAATAGCAATTATTGGAATATTTAATTTTTTTGCTTCATCAACCGCATTTTTTTCCTTTCTTATATCAACAATAAAAAGAATGTCAGGCAACTTATCTAAACCGATAATTCCCTGATAAAATTTTTCAATTTTTCTTAATCGTTTTTCTAATTTTAATCTTTCATGTTTAACCAGCTTATCCCAAAGGCCTTTTTCTTTTTCTTCCTTTAACTGTTGAAGTTTTTTTACATTTTTGTGCACAGTATCAAAATTTGTCAGAAGACCAGCCGGCCATTTGAGAGTGATGTAAAAAACATTATTTTTTTGACAAATTTCCGCCACTTGACCGGCCACAATTTTTTTTGTCGCCACCACCAAAAGATTTTTTCCATTTTTAGCCGCCTGACTGATAAATTTCTTTGCCTCATTTAAACCGGCGACTGTTTTTTCTAAATCAATAATGGAGATACCATTTTGAATGGAATGTATATATTTTTTTGCCTTTGGATGGACCCGATTACTTTTGTGGCCCAGATGAGCTCCTCGCTGAAAAAGATATTCAACTAATTTTTCTTCATCCATAATTAATAAATTTTAGCAGGAAAAATTGATTTTGCAAAAGTTTTTAAAAATTTAAAGGGTTAGCGATTTTAAAAATTGGCGAAAATCGCCATTAATTTCTTCATGTTGAAGAGCAAATTCAACCACTGTTTTTAAATATTCAAACTTGTTGCCCGTATCGTAATATTTACCATTTTGGATCTCAATTGCATATACTGGTTTTTCTTTTGCTAAAAGATCGATTGCTTCTGGTAAGTAATATTCACCACCTTTACCGGGCTTTTGACTATTTAAAATCGGAAAAATATCTGGGGTTAAAACATAACCAGATACAATGGCTAAATCAGAGGGGACTTTTTCTGGTCCGGGTTTTTCAATTAATCGTTCAACTTGCCAAATGCCTTGACCTAATTTTTTTCCTTTAACAAAAGCATAGCGAGTGGCATCCTCTTTTCTATTTGTCTTAATGCCGCAAAGAATAGTCGCTTTGAGTTTATTGTAGGCATCAATCAGTTGTTTAGCCCGGGGCGGGTTGGCCCAGACAAAATCATCGCCCCACAAGACTAAAAATGGCTCATTACCGATGACATGTTGAGCTGATTTAATTGGAGTAGCGTTACCATAAGGGCCTTTTTGGCGAATATAAATAAAATTAGCCAATTCGGAAATAGCTTTAACTTGGCGTAGCAGGTCAAATTTTTTTCCCAATTCAAGATTATTAACTAAATCTGCATTTGGACTATCGAAGTGATCCTCAATCGCCCGTTTAGTGTAACCGGTTACAATAATTACGTCTTCAATTCCGGCCGTAACCGCTTCTTCAACCACGTATTGAATTACAGGTTTATCAACGATTGGTAACATTTCTTTGGGCATCGCTTTCGTTTGTGGTAAGAAACGGGTGCCAAAGCCAGCGGCAGGAATAATCACTTTGGTTATTTTTTTCATAGATTATTTTTCAAATTTTATGGTAATCTTTTGTTCTAATTTGACGCTATTATCAACAATCGCATCAACTTCTGCCACGCCAGGATTGCTTGACGTTAAAACAAAATTAGCTTTTCCAGCTTTGTCAGTGACAGATTGAATTTCTTTTATCTCACCGATAGTTGAATTTAACGTAACTCTTTTATTGCTAAGCGGCACATTTTTATTATTGCGGATAAAAACATTGATGTTGACCGGCGTTTTTCCATCAGCGACAACAGTCAAGGGCCAAGCTAAAATTAAAGAGGTTTGCGCTGACGGTAAAAATTCTTCCTTAGCACGAGTTAAATGGCTTAATGGTTTGTTGAAAACCATCATTGAGATGAAAAGGATAAAAGAAAGGACGAAAGTGGTGCTCAAAAACAAAAATTTTTTATCCATAAATTAATTTATACTTACTTTAAAATAATTATAACGCATATAAATGGTTTGTCAAATTTTCCTTTACGTTATTAGCACTGTTTCTTTCTCCTTGAGTTTATTTTTTAGAATTAAATCAACTATCTTTTTTTCAATACTTTCTCTAATAACTCTTGCTAAATCGCGAGCACCAAAGCGGATATCAACATTTTCATTTATTATTTTTTTAAGGTAATTTTTATCAACAAGGATATTAATTTTGTATAAATTAAATAGATCACTTTTTAGTTGGTTGACAATTTTTTCAGAAATGAGAATTAAATCTTCATGAGAAAGGTGATTGAATAAAAAGATTGCATCAAATCGGTTTAAAAATTCGGCGGGAAAAAGATTTTTTTTAATTAACATCTCAATTAAATTGTGCGCTTCTAAATGATAATCAAGTTGATAAAAATAATCGCTTCCCGCATTTGAGGTAGCAATAATGATTAAGTTTTTGCAATCGATGCGGCGTCCGGCGCCATCAAAGAAATAGCCTTCATCGAGGATGGTTAAAAAAATATTCAACAAATCAGAGATAGATTTCTCTAACTCATCTAAAAGCAAAACACCAAAGGGATGTTCTCTAATTGTTATTGACAAAAGGCCCGGTTCTTGATTTTCAGGTGAACCAATCAATTTAACTACATCTTGCTTAAGTTGATATTCTGACATATCAAACCGAAGTAAATATTTTTCTGAGCCAAAAAGGTACTGACAAAGAGCCTTAGCGGTTTGAGTTTTACCGACCCCGGTTGGTCCTAAAAATAAAAAGGAAGCGAGGGGTTTATTGCGTTTTTCTTGTAAAACAAACGCATTTTTGATAATCGCTGATAAACGGCTAATTACTTGATCTTGGGCAACAACTTCTTGCTTAAGATAAGATTCCAAATTCATCAGCTTTTCTTTCATATTTTCGGTTAAAGCGACCGGAACATGAGTTTTTTGCGACAAAGCTTGATCAACAAAAGTTGGGGTAACAATTTTTCCCCCTTGCGTTTTGGTTTTAACACAACTTAGGTCTAAAAGATCAATGGCTTTTTCCGGAAAAGGAATATCGGTTAAATAAAAAGAAGATTTTTGGATCGCCTCAACAATTGCTTCAAACGAGATGAAAACATTATATTTTTTTTCAAAACTTAGCGCCATTTTCTGCAAGATTTTGCAGGCAACATCTTTACTAATTTCATAAACATCTATTTTTGAAAAAATTTGGCTAATTTTTTTGTTGGGAAAAATAAATTTTTGATAAAAATAAGGTGTGGTGATGCCAATAATTTGTAAGTTTTCCGTCTCGCCAAATTTTTTGATCGGATAACTTAAATCTATCCGGTTATCTGATTGATAAAGATAACGGTCGATATTATCAATAAAGACGATGATATTTTTTGCTTCGGCTGCCTCTTTTAATAATTGTTCAAAAAAAACCTCACGTTTGATTGAATCTGGATATTGCTCGAGAATTTTTTCCATGTTGAGTTTCAAAATTCGGTGATAAATCAATCGCCGATTGGCTATGCCGTGGTATATTCGATAAGCAAGGCTATCGACAATGGTGTGTTTGCCTATTCCCTCCTCCCCCACAATTAAGACGTTATTTAAGCCTGATTTTGAAAGAACTTCTTCAATGGCATGAATTTCTTTATCCCGATCGATAATGGATGGTTTTCCCTGAAGATAATTTTCACTGGTTAATTCGTCACTGTAGTGATTAAGCAAATAAGTATAGCCATATGCCCAATCACGCGCTAATGGCGGATATAAAAATAGGTTTTCCTTTTCCCACCATTTATTTTTCTTTTCCCTTTCCTGATAATACTCGTTAAACCACTCAATCACTTTATCTTTATTTTTTTCCTCAAGAAGATGGAACTTTATAAATTTTTTTAGCTCTTCTTGCTTTTTTTCTGATGGCGTTTTTTTAAATAAAAAGGCAAAAGAAAGAACTAAATTTAAAACAAAGTATATTAAAAATAAAAAAGGGATAAGCACTATAAAAATAAATTGAACTAAAAGATAAAAAGTAATGAGAGAAAAACGCATAAAAAAGCCGATTGTTCTTGATACAAGATTAAAAAAAATTTTTTCGAGCCATAAAGAAAACGAAGTGATCTCGTTAGAATAACCCATGTTTTTCCAGGGGTAAAACAAGGTTTTAACTAGAGTTTTAATCGAAAAAAAATAAGGGAGAAAAATAAAAAAATTAAATATGGCGGTAAAAAAAATCTTTAGATTGCTGATTAATTGGCCGCTAAATTTTTTCCACATAAATAAAGTATATAAAAACATCTTGACAAATCACAAGTTATTTTTATTATAAAATTATAGAGGCAATTTAATTGTAACCATGGATACCAATACCAACGAAGCTGAACCACCCGAGGCAAACTTTCACCCACCCAATAATATTCCTCTTCTTGCATTTATTCCTAAAACTGAAGAAAATCAGTTCTTTTATGAAAATGGCTTGGCAAAATTTATTGATAAAATTTTTGTTAAAACCCATCATCAAATCGATGAATGCCATTTTTTGTGGGAAAAATTTTCTCCCAATCGATCGATTTTTAATCTTTGGGAATTTCGTTATGCCTGGTATCTTGGTTTTGGCTATCAACCTTTTTTTTATACCTTGTATCTAGGAAAAAGGCCTTTAGCAACGCTTCCTTTATGGTTTAATCGGCGGGAAAATCGATATGAGTGGTTTGGTGGAACATGGCCTGAGGATAATCATTTTTTTGTCGATGATGAAAAATTTATTCCTTTTCTTTTTAAAATTGCTCCCCAGCCGATTTTTCTTAATGCGATTGTTAAAAAAGAATATAGCGTAAATGGCTCATTTAATTTTTTAAAAGAAGATACGCCAAAGTACGTCTTAAAGATTGAAGGTGATGATAATATTGAAACATTGATAAGCCGATTGGATAAAAAACATCGTCATAATCTTCGTCATTTTTATCATTATTACCAAAGCTTTTCGCCGCAGCTTGAGATATTGGAAGGCGATCAAAGTCGTCGCCTTACTCAGTTAAGAGACCTTTCAATCATTGATTTTGAACGAAAAGATGTTTCAGAATACCGAAAAAAAGAACGTGTTCGCACCTTTGAAATGATTTATAAGCTCCAAGGTCGGTATAAAATTTTATCCCTTTTAATTTATATTCAAAATTACCTCGCCGCTTTTGATATTTTGGGTATTTATAAAAAAAATTTCTACATTCTAACTGGCGCCTCAGATTTAAGCCGCTTCCCTGGGATTAGTGTATTTATTACTTATGTAGAGTTTCAGGAAGCATTAAAAAGAAAAATGGCCTTTATTGATTGCATGCAAGAGGATTACAACTGGAAACATAAATATTTCTTCCCTCAACCAATGTTAAAATTCGAGATTAAATAGCTGATAAAAAAATACTTCTTCCATTTTTTACCAAATAAATTTTGAAAAATTAAAAAAGTGATCGGATAATAAAAAGGTTTTTTTATTATTCTTTATAATAAATTTGTTTCAATATCTCCTATTTGTCATCCTGAACTTGTTTCAAGATCTTTTTTTATTTTTCAACAGGATCCCGACTAAGTCGGGATGACAGGCTATGTTATACTGTCATCCTGAATTTATTTCAGGATCTTAAATGGGATGCTGAAACAAGCCAGCCCTCCGAATCGGAGGGTGAAGTATGACAGTAGGATATGATTACAATATTTAGTTTAATCGTCCTTTCTTTAATATATCTTGTGGACACAAAAATTTTAAAAGGAGTGTTAACCGTTGTTGCAATTTAAAATACTATTTTTTTTTACCACGCTTTATTTCATAGATCCAAAAAAGCCTTGACAAAATAAAAAAAATATAAATAATGTAATAAAAGAAATTTTAATCATTCACTATAAATGGAAAATAACGAAGTTATTCATATTTTCAGAAAAATTCAAAAAAACTCAATTGAGATTAAAATAAAGAAAAAGAGATACCAAATAAAGTACCCAAAATATATTTGGGATAAATTCCCCAAATCGCTTCATAAAGTTTTTGCCGATAGTTTAACTCATATTTCCACATGGCATATTCCTTTAATTAATCAGGCTTCAGTAGTTTACCATTTTCCTCATCCACCGATTGAAAGTGTTTTTTTTAAAATGCTCTTTTATAGCCTACCAATGAATGTTTTTGAGAACAAAGAATTAAAAACTTCATCACTTTTAAAAAATTTTTATAATGCCAATTTTTTAACGCAATTTAAATCGTTAAATTATTTTTATTCGGGTAAAAAGGTAAAAAAGCAACTCAAAAACAATGCGATTATTTTATTTTCATTTGGTAAAGATACTCTTTTGACTTACGGACTTTTAAATGAGTTGGGTGTTAATACTATTTTAATTTTTATTAAAGAGCCGTATAGTATTTTTGAAAATCATCATAAAAAAAAGTTAGCCGAGCGGTTTTTCAAACAATTCAAAAAAGAAGTAGAATTTTTTCCACTATCGGTTGGTAAGTTACGCCAAAGTGAAGGTCTCTTTTGGGGTTGGGACATTATTCTATCCCAATATGCTTTTACTCTTCTTCCCTATTTTTTTTATTATCAGGCCAAGTATCTTTTTTTTGGGAACGAACAAAGTTGTAATTTTTACGTGAAAGATGATGAGGGTTATTTTGTTAATCCTGTATTTGAACAAAGTATTAGTGGAATGCAGTTACTCCAAAATATTCCAAAACTTTTTTTTATCAGCACCCATATTGGAAGTTTAGTTGAACCAATTAACGAAATTTTTATTACTTACATTTTGCATCACCGTTATTCTGAACTTGGAAAATATCAGATGTCATGTTTCTCTGAAGAAACAGAAGCAAAAAAAAGGCGTTGGTGTGGTGTTTGTGAAAAATGTGCGCGGATGTATATTTTTTTTAAGGCGTTGGGTATTTCTCCGGACAAAGTCGGATTTTATAATAATGATATGCTTTCTTTAAAAAAAGAAAATTATTATGTTATTTTTAACAATAAAATTGAAAGTACTTATGGCGGAAGTGGTTTAGGTAAAGATGAGCAATTATTAGCTTTTTACTTAGCCTACAAGCGTGGAGCGAAAGGCGAATTAATTGAAAAATTTAAAAAAATATTTTTATCTGAAGTTGAAAAAAGAAAAGAACGGTTAATTGATGAATATTTTGGTATTCATTCCTCTTATTCTTTACCGTCAGCTTTAAGAAAGCGTGTTTTAAATATTTTTGAGACAGAAAGGAAAAAAGTTCTAAAAGAAATAAGAAGAACAATTAATAAATGAAAGTTAGTGCGCGAGGATGGAATCGAACCATCAACCTCCTTCTTATCAGGAAGGCGCTCTGCCATTGAGCCACTCGCGCAGTGATTTATCCATTATAACAAAATTATAAAAAATTTAAATGTTAATAATTAGAGAAATTTATTAAATTAGCAAAAAAAATAGTGATAAAATTATTATATCCTTAAATTTTGGATGATCACATAAAAAAAAGTTTAAGAATTGTTATAATTGAGGTATAGCGATTATTAATTGGCCTTTAAGCACTTAATTTTTTTTAAAATGCTTTATTTCTCTAATCTTCATCGCAAACATGTGGTGACAGGAGATGGAATTGAAGTTGGCCGATTGGATGATCTTGTTTTATTGATTTCCTCAACTCAACCTAAAATAACCAAGCTTTTGGTTGACTTAAATTATGGCAAAAAAATATTTATTCCAATCAATCATTTAATAAAGATAAATAATGAGATTATTATCGAAAAAAATTTTGTTAATGTTGATATCCTTGCCAATGAAATTTTTGTTTTAAGAAATATTCTCGATAAACAAATAATTGATTTATCCGGGGAAAAAATTGTTCGGGTTAATGATGTGGCGATTCAAGTGAAAGACAATAATAACTTTTATTTGACCGGAGTTGATATTGGTTTTTTAGGTATTTTGCGCCGATTAGGTTTAGAAAATTTTGCTTTAAAGATTTTTTATTTTTTTGGTATAAAAATAAAACCCCACTTTTTGCCATGGAGCGATATTCAACCATTGGAACTTACTCGGGGCCAAGTAATTATCAATAAAAAAGAAGAAAAATTGGCCAAAATAAGGCCAGAAGACTTAGCTGATTACTTGGAAAAAACAAATATCGAGAATGCAAAAAAAATTTTAGATATGCTTGATGAAAAAAAAGCAATTGAAGTCGTCTCAGATTTGAATTTAAGCTACCAATCAAATTTATTAAGGCGCCTTAAACTTGAGGAGGCGGTAAAATTTATTAAATATATTGAACCAGATGAAGCGGTTGATATTTTATTGACATTGAGGGAAAAAAGAAGACAACAGATAATAAATTTATTGCCACCGGAAAAGAAAAAAGAGATAGTTCACCTCCTAAATTTATCTTCTTCTCCAATTGGTGAGTTGGCCACCACCGAATTTTTAACAGTTAAGCCTGAGACAACTGTAAATGACGTGATTAAATTAATAAAAAAAGAAGCGGTTGACTTTGCTTTTTTAACGACAATCTATGTTGTTGATGAATCAAATAAATTGGTAGGTGTTTTTAATCTCCATGAATTGCTGCTTCAAGAGCCATTAACACCGGTTTATAAATTCATGATTCAAAATTTAATTGTTACTCATCTTAACACTGCCAAAGAGATTGTTTTGAAAAAGATGCTCAAATATAATATTCAGATTATCCCAATCGTTGATGATAATAACCATATTCTTGGCGTGGTAACGATTGATGATTTAAGTGAGTTTATCCTTAAAAAAATCTTATGAGAAATTTTTTAAGTCGTTTAAAAACAAGACTAATTATTTTTTTAGTGGTTTTAGGGCCGGGAGTAATTACCGCAGTGGCGGATAATGATGCTGGTGGAGTGGCTACTTATACTGTGGCTGCTTCAATGTATGGGATGGCGTCACAGTTTTTAATCATTCCGGAAACTTTAATTTTAGCCGTCACCCAAGAAATAGGAGCACGGATTGCGGTGGTGACAAAAAAAGGTTTGGGTGATTTGATCAGAGAAAGATATGGTGTTAAATTGTCACTTTTAATTTTTATTTTATATTTTATTACTAATCAAGGGGTTGTTTTACAAAATGTTTCCGGTTTAAAGGCTTCTTTTGAAATTTTTGGTGTTAATTGGCAATTTTTTTTGATTATCACCTGTATTTTTTTAATCTTATTTGTCATATTTTTTAATTACAAAAGATTACAGCGAATTTTTCTTTTGATGATTATTTTTTATTTTAGCTATTTATTTTCTGCCTTTTTAGCCAAGCCCAACTGGGGCGAGGCAATAAAAGAAAGCCTGATTTGGCCGTCAAAGATCAATATTTTTGATCTATCTTTTTGGTTTTCAAGGATAGCGGTTTTGGGAACAACCATCACTGCTTGGGGGCAATTTTTTGTCCACAGTTATATCATTGATAAAAAATTGGATGTCAATCACTTGAAATACGAGAGACTGGAAGTTTATCTTGGTGCTTTTATCACGAATCTTTTTTCTTGGATGATGGCGGTAGCGGTCACTTATACCCTTTTTGTCCATGGGATAAAGGTTGATGATGGATTTAAAGCCGCCCTGGCGATAAAACCTTTTGCTGGCGAGTTAGCTTTTGTTTTTTTTGCTTTTGGTTTATTTGGTGCTTCACTTTTGGGATTGACCATTGTTCCTTTAGCCACCGCCTATGTTTTTTCAGAGATTTTCGGTTATCAAGGAAGTTTGGATAGTTCTTTTACCAAAGGCAAATTATTTTATATCTTTTTTATTTTGCAGATTTTAATTGGTTTACTAATCGCTTTATTTCCTCAAACTTCATTGTTTAAGCTTACCTTATATGTTGACTTTTTAAACGGGGCGATGTTACCGATAATTTTTTATTTTCTAATCAAATTTTCGGAGGACCCAAAAATAATGGGAAAACATACTTCCTCAGGATTAACAAAAATTTTAGTAAGAGGGGCTGCTATTATTATAAGCGTCATGGTGATTATAAGTTTTATTGGTAAAATTTTTCACCTAGTATGAAAAAATTAATTGTTGTTAGCGATTGGGTAGCTGATTCTTTAAGTTGTCAGGAGTTTCGCAGTGCAGTTGAGGGATTTTTGTTAAAAATAGAAAATCCTTCGATTAATTTTGTTGCCTCAACTTCCTCAACTCTTCATACCTCATTTTTGATAAATCAGATTGTGGAAACCGAAGAGCGTTTGGGTAAACCATTAGAAACAGTGATTTTCCAAAATACCGATCCAAGAATCCAATCGCAAAACTCGCTAGAACAGGCAGAAGGGGCTCAATTTTTGATAATTCGCTTGAAATCAGGGATTTATTTATGCGGACCAAATGCCGGCTATAATTTTTCCATGATAAAAGAAAGAATTGATGAGGTTTTTATTTATCCTGGGTTTGATGGTGGGAGTCAATTTCGCTCACGCGATTTATATGCTCGTGTTTGCGCTCATTTAATGGAGGAAATGGAGGATGAATTGCAGATTGAGGAGGTAGAAATGGGTATTATTCCAACCTTAACCGGTTTCTATATCGGTCATATTGATAACTTTGGCAATATTAAAACAACGATTAGCCAAGCAGATTTTAAAGGAAAGTTTGAGTATCAAGATTTTGTTGAGGTTAAGATAAACAATGTCAGTAAAAAAATAAAATATGTTAGCAATTTGTTTGCTGGTACAGTTGGAGAGTTGGTAATTTATCCTGGTTCATCGGGTAAAATAACCAATCGGTTTTTAGAGATTGCCGTTTGGCAGCATTTTAACGGAAAAAATTTTTTAAGGGCAAAAGAAATATTTGCCAATCCAAAAATAGGGAGTTTAATTGAGGTAAAAAATATTAAATAAAAAATTTAGTTTATTAATCGGGTTAGGAGGGATCGCTTTTTTTCATCTCCCCTTTTATAAAAAAAAGGGGTTGTGATGAAAAATTGAGCGGACTTTTTTTGCAATGCAAAAAAAGAAAGGAGGTGATCCAGCCGCTCCTTCCAGAACGGCTACCTTGTTACGACTTAACCCCCATCGCCGGAAATATTCTCTCCCGATCAAATCGGGATTCAAATATTCCCGACTTTGTTGGCTTGACGGGCGGTGTGTGCAAGAGGCAAGAACGTATTCACCGCGACATGGCTGATCCGCGATTACT
>Ga0123519_10000984_pt1 | contig 49736 bp, 41 predicted proteins | sample YelNatPaOPRAMG02_FD_87396 | JGI IMG/M metagenome (GOLD analysis project Ga0123519, IMG submission 87396) | Hot spring microbial communities from Yellowstone National Park - Yellowstone National Park OP-RAMG-02 (version 2) | ecosystem: Environmental > Aquatic > Thermal springs > Hot (42-90C) ...
AAATCCATAATTAGTTGGCACTACAAATCTGAACAAAATCCAGGAACTCACCCTCGGTTTTATGCGGGTTTCCGCGATCCGGACCCCCCTAAATCAGGGTTTTAGTGTCAAAGTTGAGTTTAATATTTGCTCAGATAGGAGGAAGCTATGAAAAGGGAGTTTTTCCTGCTGGGTTTGTTTGTGGGTGAGGCCCTTGCCATTCCGCTTTTCGTGAGGGGCTTTGGAGGGACCTCTGAAGATGGGGCTCTGTCCATAACTTATTCATCGGACGGAGGATACGCTCTCACAGGATACACACAGAGTTTCGGCGCTGGCTTGAATGATTGCCTCGTCCTCAAGCTCACGGGCTTGGGATGCCTCCAGTGGGCCAGGACATTGGGGGGGACGAACAATGACTGGAGCTGCTGTATAGTCCAGAGTACTGATGGTGGCTATGCACTTGCGGGAAGGACAAATAGTTTCGGCGCTGGAGATTATGATTTCCTTGTACTCAAGCTCACTAGCTCAGGAGATATAGAATGGGCGAAGACATTCGGGGGGGCGGGCTATGACTATGCTAGTTCAATAATCCAGAGCTCCGATGGGTCATATATTGTTGTAGGGAGCACAAACAGTTTCGGCGCAGGGAGTTATGACATCCTCATTTTGAAGCTTGCTCCCTCGGGAAATCTCGTCTGGGCCAAGGTAGTGGGGGGAGCAAGCTGCGATCGAGGTTATTCGGTGATTCAGGTAACTGACGGCGGCTATGTTTTAACGGGGAGCACAAACAGTTTCGGCGCAGGCAGTTATGACATCCTCCTTTTGAAGCTTGATCCCTCGGGAAATCTCGTCTGGGCCAAGGCATTGGGAGGGCCAACCTACGACGAGGGTTATTCAGTGATCCAGACATCAGACGGCGCCTACCTCGTTGGGGGCTATACAGGGAGCTTTGAGGCTGGCCTCAACGACTTCCTCGTTTCCAAGATTGATCCTGTTGGCAATCCTTCCTGGACTAGAACCGTGGGCGGAACTGATTCCGATGAGGCCGAGGCTGTAATCCAGGTTTGGGATGGTAGTTTTGTCGTTGCAGGAGGAGCGAGAAGCTTTGGGTCTGGTAATAATTATGACATACTCGTCTCCAAGCTTGATCCCGCTGGAAATCACATCTGGGCGAGTAGACTGGGGGGAAACAGCTATGACCGCGCCCAGTCTCTTGTAGGGGTTCCTGGCGAGGGGGTCATGGTGGCAGGCTATGGACTAAGTTTTGGCCAATCGGCCGCGGATTTTATCCTCGCCACATTTGACGACATGGGCGGCTCGTGCCTTGGGGTTCCGGTCTCCCCGACAATAATCTCACCAAGCCTCACTGTCACAAGCATATCCCCTTCAGTAGCCTCCGTTAATCCTACCGTGACCTCTCCCAACCTCACAGCGTTATCTCCCAACATCGCGGTCACTACCCACTGCCCTCTTGAAGTGGAAGAGGACATCTCGGTTCCGGATCTTCGCATGGTAATCAGGGGCTCATTTGCCCATATAAGCCTTCCGGCCCCAGGAAGCTTGATTTTATACGATATCTCGGGCCGAAGCCTCAGAACCTGGGAGCTGGAGGCAGGCTCATGGAGCATAGCTTGGGACACAGGCTTCGCCAGCGGCGTCTACATCCTTGAGCTAAGGTGCGAGGAAAAGAGGATAGCTGAGGTTTGCGTTAAAGGAGGGGAATGAGGTGAGAAGCGCTATTGAGGTCCTGCTTTTCGTGAATATAGCGTGGGGGTTACCCATATTTGTAAAATCAATAGGTGGCTCCGGCGTGGACGACGCGCAAGCGCTCCGGAGGACGCCTGATGGCGGGTTCGCTCTGGCGGGATACACCACATCATCGGTTGCAACCGGCGCTTTCTTGCTCGTGAGGGTTGATTCGGCCGGAGAGTTTCTCTGGGCCAAGGCCCTTGATGGCCCCAAGGAGGATATAGCGTATTCTCTTTGTTTGACTGCTGACAGCGGGTTCGTTTTCGCGGGGAGAGCCAGGGGTTTGAGTTTTGGGAACACCGATGCCACCGTATCCAGGTTCAGCTCCGCGGGGGCTCATCTCTGGACTAGGGTGATAGGTGGCCCTGACTGGGATGAGGCTCACGGGGTAATCCAGACGGATGATGGGGATTTCGTTCTCGTTGGTTATACATATAACTACGGCGCTGGGGTCGCCGATGTCCTCGTTTCAAAGCTGGACGCTTCAGGGAATCACCTCTGGACAAAGGTCATGGGCGGAGATGGCAACGAGGCGGCGCTTTCCGTTGCGCCAGCGAGCGACGGGGGTTTTGTGGTGGCCGGGGAAACGAACAGCTTCGGCGCCGGAGATTACGATGCTTTTATCTCTCGTTTTGACTCAGCGGGAAACTACCTCTGGACCAGGACGCTCGGCGGCCCAGGATACGATCTGGCGGTCTCAGTGGTTCTGACCTCTGATGGTGGCTTTGCGGTGGCCGGATACACATCCTCGTATGGGGTCGGCGGGTGGGATATGTTCGTGGCCTCATTTGATTCCTTGGGCAATTACCTTTGGATGAGGACTCTCGGCGGGGATGGAACGGATGTTGCCCAGGGGCTTGTCCAGGCCTCGGATGGGGGTTTTGTTCTCTCAGGCTACACAAATGGTTTCGGGGCCCAGAAGACGGATATGGTTGTAGCCAAGATCGACGCCGAGGGAAATTGCCTCTGGGCGAACCTTTTGGGGGGCACAGGCTGGGACGAGCTCCACGCTCTCGCACCCATAGGGGATACCGGTTTTCTAGCCGCGGGCATAACCTATACCTACGGCACCGGTACCCCGAACCTTCTTTTGGCATCTTTTGATATAATGGGGATTTCCTGCGCCGGGGTCCCAATAAATCCCATTTCGGGTTCCCCCGAACCCATTATAACCTCTCCATCCCCCGAGACCGCATCCGTTACGCCAGGCTTGGCCTCTCCAAACCTGAGCAATATTAATCTCAACATGAGCCGAGCTGTGGTCTGCGATTTCACCGGGGTAGAGACTACGGATGCAGCAAGACTGCCTGCTTCCGTGGTCCTGAGAGGCCCAGCAATTGATCTTGTCCTCCTGCATCCTGCTACCCTTGCCATTTACGATGTTGCAGGACGAGAGCTCAGAAGGTGGGAGCTTGACCCTGGCTCGCACACCCTATTGTGGGGTCAAGGCCTTGCCCGAGGAGCCTATGTCATAAGGCTTATGGCAGGTCCGGCCCAGATTAGCAAGATAATCGTGAAACCAGATTGAACTCCCCGTTTCTTTCAATAGTGTGTGACCAGTGAAGATTTACAGGCACTCACAATCCGGGGGTTGGTTGTCAAAGGGCCAGCGGTTCATTTTTCGGATGCGAAAAGCCCAGAGCGCGATGCTCCGGGCTAGCCATTTCTTTTTCTGGTTGGTATCTAGTCCAGGCCTAAAACCTCCCTGTATCCGGGTATGTCAAGGAACCCGTGGCCGGACACATTGAACGCGATGCACTTTGATTCGCCGGATTCCTTGCACTTCAAGGCCTCGTCAATGGCCCCCGCGACCGAGTAGGCTGACTCAGGCGCCGGTATGTAGCCCTCTGTCTGGACGAAGAGCTTTGCCTTTGAGAAAACCTCTTTCTCGTCCCCAGGATAGGCCTTTGTGTCTATCATGCCCTTGGCTCTGAGGAAGCTTATCACAGGCGCCGCGCCGTGGTAGCGAAGCCCATCGGCCTTTATTGGTGCCATCTCCTTCTGGTGGCCCAAGGTATACATCTTGAGCATTGGGGTCATCTCAGCGTGGTCAGCGAAGTCATACCTATACTCTCCCTGGAGGTTCGGGGCCACCTCGCTCTGGACAGCAAGGAATCTGGTTTTTAGGCCCTTGGTATAAGCCTCGCCAGCAAAAGGCAGGATAAAGCCGCCGAAATTGGAGCCTCCTCCCAAGCACGAGACCATGATGTCAGGGTAATCCCCGAAGAGCTCAAACTGCTTCTTTGTCTCAAGCCCGATTATGGTCTGGTGCATGAGAACATGATTGAGAACAGAACCAAGGGTGTAGACCGTGTCATCGTGCTTCTTTGCGTCCTCAAGCCCTTCTGATATGGCTATGCTGAGGGAGCCGGGGTGACGAGGATTCCTTTCATAGAGGCTTCTTCCGAACTCGGTGTTGGGGCTTGGCGAAGCGAAAACCTCCGCGCCGTATAGCTTCATAAATGTCCTGCGGTCGTGTTTCCAGTCGTGGACAGCGCGCACCCAATATATCGTTGATTTCAGGCCCATGAGCGCGGCCGCATAGGCTATTGCGGTCCCCCACTGGCCCGCGCCCGTCTCGGTTGTTATGCGCTTGAAGCCGGCCTTCTTGGCGTAGTAGCACTGTGCCAGAGCGGTGTTGACCTTGTGCGAGCCGGTCGGCGAGTAGAACTCGGCCTTATAGTAGAGCCTCGCAGGGGTGTCCAGGGCCTTTTCAAGAGCGTATGCTCTGAAAAGAGGCCTTGGCCTGCACGCCTGGCTGTATACCTCAAGGAGCTCATCGGGAATCGGTATCCACCTCTCCCGGCTCATCTCCTGCTTCAAGCACTCCTCCACAAGCATGTTCGGCAGTTCCGCGAGCCGGGAGGGCCCCTCTTCCGGGTCCTTCGGAGGCGGGAACTCGTCCCCGAACTCGGCCACGATGTTATACCATTCCCTCGGAAGCTCCTCGGGCCTCAGATTGACATATCTCCACTTTGGCATGTTTGTTAGCTCCTGTGCTTCTATTCCTAAGAGGCCAAATTCTAAGCCTAGGCCGGATGGGGTATCAATTTGAACCATTATGGTAATCGCGAGGGGGTTAGTATGTTTGGATTTCTACTGTGCGGGTATTTTGTCTATGCCTATGGCACAACGGGTGTGAAGACGGGCAAATCCATTCTCCTGACCCCGGATAACTGTTTTCTCGTGGTTGGTTCCACTATGGGCAAGGCTATGGCGATGAAGCTTGATATGACCGCATCTCAGAGATGGGCAAAGAGCTACTACGGCGGAGAATTCGCATCAGCGCTCGCGGTTGATAGAGGGTTCCTGCTTATTGCGGGTGGAGATGGTAGAATTGGGGTAATCGCCGTAGACCAGGATGGCACTGTTAACTGGGCGAGGTCCTACGCTTGCGCCCAGCCCTCTTACCCGTGGTGGCCCTCTGTGGGGAAGAAGGCCTGGTCTTTGCGGGTGCCGTTGGGACAAGGCATCTGGGTTCTGGAAAAAGTGATATTATTGTCATGAGTCCTGGGACTGACGGGAACAGCACATGCCTCAAGTTAGCCTGGGGTTACGCGGATGAATTTGGGATCGCGGCCTACGCGATAACCACCCGGCGCGGCCGTGTTTCTCTCTCCCCTTCCGAGAGCGAGGCTAAGGTTTTCTTGCCGGACGGGAGCCTCTCCTGTTCCTTCAGGGTCAGGAAAGGGCGGACGACGGTTCATCTGGGGTCGGGTGTTTATTTCTGGCTCTCCCGGTCAGGAAGGGGTAAGTTTACGGTGCATTAGATTTTGTCCCCGCGAGCCTTTTCGGATTATAATTAGTGCCTAAGGGGAGAAACCTCATGTTAAGGTGGATAACTGAGCGCCTCATAGGCACCCGTAACCAGCGGGTGGTTAACCGCATTGCCAAACGGGTTGAGGGGATAAACCGCTTCTTTGAGGACTTCAAGGGTTTCAAGGACGAGGACTTCCTAAAGAAGACGGACGAGTTTCTCGCGAGGCTCAGGGACGGCGAGCCCGCTGATTCCATGCTTGAGGAGGCCTTCGGCCTTGTCAAGGCGAGGGCATACACCCTCCTTGGATACCAGTATCAGGTCCGCGGCCTGCCAATGGTCTGGGACATGGTCCCCTACGATGTCCAGCTGATAGGAGGGATAGTGCTGTTCCAGGGAAAAATAGCGGAGATGAAAACAGGTGAAGGAAAGACGCTCGTCGCCACATTGCCTCTTTACCTGCACGGCCTTTTGGGGAGGATAAGAACCGAGAGGGGGGAGAAGAACCAAGGGGTTCACCTCGTCACGGTCAACGATTACCTCGCGGCGAGGGACAGGGAGTGGATGAGGATAATCTACGAGGGACTTGGGCTTTCTGTTGGCTGTATACAATCCCAGATGCCCCCGGAGATACGCAAGAACGAGTATGCGGCCGACATCGTCTACGGCACAAACAACGAGTTCGGCTTTGATTACCTCAGGGATCACATGGCCTTTACCCCTGAGGACAGGGTCCAACGCGGCCACTACTATGCCATAGTTGACGAGGTTGACAGCATCCTCATAGACGAGGCGAGGACCCCTCTGATAATCTCAGGCCCCGCAGAGCACTCCCGTGTTGAGCAATACAGGGAGATGAGGGAGGTTGTGGACGCCATGGTCAGGGAACAAAACTCCCTGCTGGCGAGATTCCTTGACGAGGCCGAGCGCCTCTTGAAAGAGGGGAAGTCCGCGGACGCCGGCCTCAGATTGCTCCAGGTAAAGCGGGGCTCCCCCAAGAACAAGCGCCTATTCAAGTTGCTTCAGGAGCCTGGGGTAATGAAGCTCGTTGACAAGTCAGAGCTCGCGGCCATGAAGGACAAGGGCGAAACCATGCGCAGGCTGGACTCCGAGCTCTTTTTCATAATAGACGAGAAGATGCACACCGTTGACATCACTGAGAAGGGGCGTGAGTTCATAGCCCAGAGAAACCCCAAATACCGCGACCTATTCCAGCTTCCCGACCTCGCCACAGCCCTCCCTGAAATAGACAGGATGAAGGAACTCACTCCCCAGGAGAGGTTTTCAATGAAGGAAAAGCTATTCGCGGAATACGGCTACAAAACCGATAGGATACACGCAGTCCAACAATTGCTTAAGGCCTATATGCTCTTTGAGAGGGAGGTGGAGTATGTTGTTATGGATGGCAAGATAGTCATAGTTGATGAGTTCACTGGTAGGCTTATGCCAGGAAGGCGGTGGTCAGATGGCCTTCACGAGGCAGTTGAGGCAAAGGAGGGGGTGAAGGTCCATGAGGAGACCCAGACCCTCGCGACTATAACCATCCAGAACTATTTCAGGATGTATGATGTGCTCGCTGGCATGACGGGAACCGCCATGACCGAGGCCCAGGAGTTCTGGGATATATATAAGCTTGATGTTGTTGCTATACCTACGAACAAGCCCGTCCGGAGGGTAGATTACCCGGACAAGATATTCAAGACAAAGAAGGAAAAATACCAGGCAGTTGTTGAGGAGATAGAGAAGTGGCACAAGAGGGGTCGCCCGATCCTCGTCGGCACAACATCAATTGAAGAATCAGAGCTTGTCTCAAGGCTCCTAAAGCTCAAGGGCATTCCCCATCAGGTTCTGAACGCCCGGCACCACGAGCGGGAGGCTCTCATCGTAGCGAAGGCTGGCCAGCCCGGAGCGGTTACAATTGCCACGAACATGGCAGGCCGCGGGACCGATATAAAGCTCGGCCCAGGGGTTGTCCGTTGTCCAGAGGACATTGACGAGGCCTGCAGGGGCAGGACAGAGGTAAAGGAGTGCGCCATAAACACCAAGCGCCCCACCCCTGGCGAAACCTGCCCCAGGAACCCAAAGGATTGCATAAGGGGCTTCGTACCATGCGGATTGCTCATCATCGGAACCCAGAAGAACGAATCCCGTCGCATAGATAACCAGCTGCGCGGGCGCTCCGGCAGGCAGGGCGATCCCGGCGCCTCCAAGTTCTTCCTCAGTCTAGAAGACGACTTACTCAGGCTATTCGGCTCCGATAAGGTTGTGGACATGATGGAGCGCTGGGGCAAGAAAGAGGAGGAGCCGGTTGAGTCAAGGATGGTTACCAAGGCCCTTGAAAACGCGCAGAAAAGGGTTGAAATGCAGCACTTCCAGATACGCAAGCGCCTGCTTGAGTATGACGATGTGATGAACCGCCAGCGTGAGGTTATATATGGTTTGCGGGATCAGATCCTTGAGGGCGCTGACATGCGCGAGACCATTCTGGAGGAATATATACCAGAGTTTGTCTACAAGAAGATGTCTGAGCATCTTAGCTCGGAAAACCCAAAGGAGGAGGAACGGAGGGCATTTGCAGATGAGATGTCCTGGGCCTTTTTGAGTGATTTTTCCTTCCTTGAGTCCATAAAGGAGCCGCAGGCCATGGCTGAGGCGGCCATTGAGAGGATAAAGCAACTTTATGAGGAGCGAGAGGCCGTTTTCGGCTCTCAGGGCATGAGGGAAGCGGAGCGCATAACCCTTCTCACCGTGATGGACAGGGCCTGGCGCTATCACCTATACGCGCTGGATCACCTCAAGGAGGGGATGTATCTGAGGCAATACGCGCAGAAAGACCCCCTCGTTGAATACAAAAAGGAATCCTTCGCGCTGTTTGATGAGCTCATGGATGAGATAAGGACGGAAACCCTACGGAGGCTCTTCAGGCTTCGTGAGGTGCCGAAGCCCATAGAGCGCAGGGCGCCGGTGGGCAGGGCATACAAGCCAGAGCTGACCGCGGCGGGCGCGGCCGCGATGGGTGAGGGCGCGGTAAGAGGGGAGAGAAGGGGAACCGTTCCCCGCGGGGTACGGATAATAGAGGACGAGACAAAGGGGAAGAAGTAGGGCCTTAGCTGGATCATGGTGCCAGCATGGCGAGAACAAGGCGGAGGCAAGTGAGGATACCCATAGCCGAGACCTCGCTCTACGGCCCTGTTAGGGATTTCCTCGTTTCGCAGGGTTTCACGGTCCGCGCAGAGGTCTCTGCCTGCGACATTGTCGCTACTCGGGGAGATGAGCTCGTGATAGTTGAGCTCAAGAGGAATTTCAGCACAGAGCTCCTTTTCCAGGCAACCGAGCGCCAGCGGATAACCGACTCGGTCTATGTGGCCCTTCCTGTGCCGCCGGGCGGATTTGACCGTTCACGGTGGAGGAGGATGAAACGCCTGCTCAGGAGGCTTGAGCTCGGATTGCTTCTTGTTTCGGTGGGGCTGTGCCCGCGCGTGGAGGTCGTGCTCCACCCAGGGCCATACGAGCGCAGGAAACCCAAAAAATTCAGGCTAACACTTTTGGAAGAGGTTGCTGGTCGTTCCGGCGACTTCAATGTTGGGGGGAGCACCAGGCGCAAACTCGTGACCGCCTACCGGGAGAATGCCATCCACATAGCATGTTGTCTTGAGCGCTTCGGCCCCTTGTCCCCGAAAAGGCTCCGCGCAATGGGGACAGGGCCTAAAACCCTTTCCATCCTTAGAAATAACTTTTACGGCTGGTTCCAAAGGATTTCGCGCGGGGTCTATGACCTGACCCAGAGGGGCAGGGAGGAGATCAATCAATATCCGGAACTTGTAAGCCATTACAGGGACCTCTTGGAGAGAATGGTTATCACCCCGGCCGCTAATACATCAGCGCATAGAGGACCATGTTGATCCCCATCCTGAAGGCCTGCTCCCTCACATCCTCGGGGTCCCCGTGGGCGGCGGTCCAGCCATCTGAAACATTTGAGTTATAGGTGTAGTAGACCGCGAGCCTTCCTCCGATGAATATCCCGTATCCCTTCGGGGGCCCCTCGTAGTGCTCGTGTATCTTTGGAGGGCCTTCCATGTCGTAGAATATGTGATATATCGGATGATCGAAGGGAACCTCCTCAAGCTCGCGCTCCGGGAAAACCTTCTTTATCTCTTGCCGGAACGATTCGTCCATACCGTAGTCGTCGTCAGCATAGAGAAAACCTCCTCCCTCAAGGTATCTGCGCAATGCCTCTCGCTCAGCATCCGTGAGCCTTATTTTCCCGTGCCCCGTAAGATAAAGAAAAGGATAACGGGAGAGTCCGGGATCGGTAAGCGAGACGACCTTTTCCTCCGTTGAGAGCCTGATGCTAGTTCTGGAGTTCACCTGGGCCGCCAGGTTAGGGAGAGCGTCCGGATCGTTATACCAATCCCCACCCCCCTGGTATTTTACCCTCGCCAGGGCTATTTGACAGACCAGAAGCGCTATCACTTTGCGACCGGGAAAACAGCGCTCCAGGAACCCGTCCTGACAACATATACCCCTGGCGCCAGATCGGGGATCCTCCAGCTCCCCTTTCCTCCGGAAATCTCCGATCTTGCAACCAGCCTTCCAGAGGCATCGTAGAGCGAGAGGCTGTGCTTGCCCTCTGGCAGGCAATAAAGGATTCCGGCGCCCGGCGCCCAGAAAAGCCCGAGCCTGGCAAGATCTCGCCCTTTCTCCGCGACCTTTGCTTGGTAATCGGGCAGTTTCCACATTCCCCTGCCGTGGGTGGCGACGAAGAGCGCCTGGTGCTGGAAATCAAAGTCCATGTCGTATATCTCAGCCCCGCACATCCCTGTTCCGAGCGTGTCCCAGCTCGCGCCCCGGTCAACCGAGAAGAGGACAATGCCCCCTTCGCCCGCCACCATGATCATGGGTGGCCAGAGGTCATAGTCCACCGTCATTGCCCTTACCAGGAAGCTGAATACCTTCACGAGGTTCCAGGTCTTGCCTGTGTCAGAGGTGTGATAAACCCTGGACGATGTGCATATGTAAGCCTCTCCGGGGTTGTTTGGGTTGATCTTTATGCTCTCTATGGGCTGGTTCACCCCCGGAGACCTTGCTATCCAGGAGTTGCCTCCGTCTGTGGATACCGAGAGCTTGCCGTCTGAGGCGCCTACATAGATTATGTCCGGGTTCTGGGGGCTAACTTGGCCGGATATGAGAACCCCGTTCCCCCATGTAAGGTCTCCGGATACCGCGGCCCAGCTGATGCCAGAATTAGTGCTCCTCCAGAGCCTGTATGTCCCAGCGAATATGGTGCTCCTCTCGGCAGGGTGGGTGAAGAATGCCCCCGATGCCCACGAGGCCCTGTCAGAGCCGTTCCAGGGGCCGTGGGTATCCCTGTTGTAATACCCGTTCACGAACCTATATGGACCGCCGAATCCTTGGTAGGTGGCGAACGAGGTATCAAGCCCTGGCACAGCGTCTATCTCAAACAGCTGCGGCCCCCCGTCTCCGGAGAGGATAACCCGCCAGACATCTGAGCCCTCCCTCCTCGGAGAGCCATTGTCCTGGGTTCCGCCCTGCAAGACTGAGGTATCGCGAGGGTGAATCGCCAGGGTGTAAAACTGGATAGTTCCGAGTCCCTGGTTCCTGTTTATCCAGGTGTCTCCGCCGTCAGTGCTCATCCAGACCCCGCCGTCGCAGGCTACCCAGAGCCTTCCTGCCGCATCAAATGAGAAGTGGTGGATGTCGGGGTGGACCCTTCCGTTCGGGCTTTGATCGGTTATGTCCTCCCAGGTAATACCCCCGTCCGTTGTCCTCACTATGCCGTAGTAGCCGCTGGCGTATGGGAAAACCCCGCCGGCGTAGACGATATCCGGATTCGTCGGATTTACTATGAGGCAGTTGTCATACCAACCCTGCGGATACAGGTAATTCGGCGTGTTCTCCAGCTTGACCCAGGACGAGCCGCGGTCCGTTGTCTTGTATAGCCCGTAAAGGCCGGAGTTGTCAAAGGAAGCGTAGATTATATTAGGACTGCTCTGGGATATTGCGAGCTGGATTCGGTAGAAAGGCTCGGACGGGTCCGGCAGGCCGCCGGTGAGTCTGGTCCATGTGGCGCCCGTGTCCCTTGAAACATATACTCCCATGCCGTTGACCCCAGCGAAATACATGTTCGGACTGTCCGGGGCCACGGCCAGGTCAGAGACCCAGCTGATGTAGAGCGGCATCGTCCAGGTCGCGCCCCTGTCAGTGCTCCTCGCTATCCCGTTGTCCCTCGCTACCATGATTATGTTCGTGTTCGCCGGATTCACAACAACCCTGGAGATGTAGCTCCCAACATCCGAGACAGAGGCTATTTTCGTCCATGTTTGGCCCCCGTCCTCGCTCCTGTATAGGCCGTCCCCGTTCTTGGAGTCACCTGAGTAGTGCATCTCTCCTGTGCCATAGTAGATCACATCAGGGTTCCCAGGCTCAAAGGCCAGAGCGCCAGATGCCAAATTGGGCAAGGCGTCAGTCAAGACCTCCCAGGTGTTCCCGCCGTCGGTTGATTTCCAGACCCCTCCGCCGGCCGCGGCAATATAGACGATGTCTGGGTCCGTCGGGTGGTTCAGCACGAAGGAAGTTCTCCCAGAGACCGTGCCGTCTGACCAAGGTTCCTGAGTGAGAGGCAGGGGGCCAATGAACTGCCAGCCTCCTTTCTTCTCCTTTCTGAAGGTAGCGCCTACAGGTACCTTTTCCTGGTAGGCATTTGCCCTTGCTATAAGGGTATCCAGAGGAACCCTCTCCGCATCAGGGCCCTCAAACGCTATGACAGCTATTAAAAGTCCGTTCATAGGATTTTTATATGATAAAGGCAAATGAAGGGGCGGAGCAAGTTTAACTATTGCCCCTGGGGTTTGGTCGCGGCGTTCTGTCCCTGCTGGAACTTCTTCTCCCACTGCTCCCAGAGCTCCTGCGTCCCGCCTGGGATGTGGAGGGGACAGGTCTCAGTTGGCTCCGTGCCCGACTTGAAGGCCTCCATCCGCACGCTTGGGCACTTCGGCGTTGGCAGGTAGCCCGTTGTCGCGCACACGGAAACCCAGGTAACCCCAGAAGGGGTCTTGAACTCCTGGCTCGGATAGAGCTTGGTTGCCTCCCGCATGAACGCTGACCATATTGGCAGGGCAAAGGCTGTCCCTGTGGCTCCGGGGGCTATCGGCTTCGGGTCATCAAAACCTACCCAGACACCGCAGGCGAGGGATGGTGTGAAGCCTATGAACCAGGCGTCCCTATAGTCGCTGGTAGTGCCAGTTTTGCCGGCGGCTGGCCTCTGGAACCCATACTGAGTTCTCGCTCTGACACCTGTTCCCTCGTTCATTACGGATTCCATCATGCTTATTACCAGATAGCATGAGGCAGAATCCACCACCCTTTCGCCGACAGGCTCGTTTTTCTCAAGCAGGTTGCCCATGGCATCGTAGACCTCAAGAACGATGAGAGGATCATGCCTTGTGCCGTAATCCGCTATTGTGCAGTATGCGGTTGTCATTTCTAATAAGCTGAGACTATGCGCGCCCAGAGCAGTTGAATAGTAGGGCTCCATTGGCGTCTTTATGCCGCACTTCTTGGCCACCTCGGTAACCGTTGCCGGCCCCACCTCCATCGCGAGGCGGACGGTGGCCAGGTTTCTTGAAAGCGCGAGCGCTCTTCTTGCGGTTATTGGGCCCAGATACTCGTGATCGTAGTTTGAAGGCGCCCATATCCTGTTGGCGTCCTGGACCTCTATCGGCGCGTCGTAAAGGATGTGACCTGTTCCGTAGCCCGCTATCGCGGCCGCGAGATACACGAATGGCTTGAAGGATGACCCTGTCTGCCTCAGGGCTTGCGTTGCCCTGTTATACATGCTGTGGAAGTAATTTCTGCCGCCCACCATCGCGAGGACCTCGCCGGTGTTCGGATCCATGGCCACCAGCGCGGCCTGCAGGTATTTCGGGGGAACAGGCTTCTTGGGGTCATACCTGTAATTGGCGAGCGTATACTTGAATTTGTAGGTTTTGTCGTATTCCTTTGTGACGGAATCAACCGCCCTGTTCGCTATCTCCTGAAGCCTGATGTCCATCGGCACAACGACTGTCCCGCCGCCCCTGTACAGGAAATCCTCTCCGTATCTCTCTATGATATACCCCTTTACCTCGTCCATGTAATATGGGGCTATCCCGCCGTAGGTGTAGTCTCTTTTGTCGGAGAAGACCAGCTCCTCAGACACGGCCTTTTCGTATTCCTCGCGGGTTATTGCCCCAGATTTCAGCATTGCTTTGAGCACGAGCTTCTGCCTCGCTGTGGCCGCATCCAGGTTTTTGAAGGGCGAGTAGTAGTTCGGGTTCTTTGGTATAGCGGCGAGCATGGCGGCCTCAGCCACGCTGAGCTCGCTAACATCCTTTCCGAAGTAATACCTTGCCGCGGCGCCGATCCCATATACCCCTGACCCGAACCATATCTCGTTCAGGTATCTCTCAAGAATCTCCTCCTTGGTCAAGCACCTCTCTATCTTTACAGCGAGCACCATCTCCGAAAACTTGCGGCCTATGGTCCTTTTATGGGTTAGAAACATGTTCCTCGCGAGTTGCTGGGTTATGGTGGAGGCGCCCTGGACTATCCTGAAGTGGATGAGGTTGGTCAGGAGTGCCCTCACCATGCCCGGGATGTCAAGGCCCCAGTGCGACCAGAACCTTCTGTCCTCCAGGGAGACGAAGGCCGCACGAACATGTGGGGGAACCTGATCCAACGAGACATCGGTCCTTCTCTCCTCGTAAAACTCGTAGATGATCGTCCCCTCCTTGTCAACCACCTTGGTAGCCTGGGGGGGCTTGTAGGCCTGTATCTCCTCAAACGAAGGGAGACGAGCGTAAGTGATGATAACCAGGGCCGCCAGGGCGAGCAAACCCGCTGTAAAAAGGACGAAAGAGGTCAAGATTGCCTTGAGAAACAGGCTTTTCTCAGAACCTCCGGGCCCTGCCATTACAAGCAAATCATAAGGCCCTGCCTCGCGCGGTTTCAATCGCGCGCATGTCCACCTGGAGGTTCGGAGAAGGCCAGGCGTAGTCCAAGCAGATGGGAAAGCTATCCGGAGACATGGTGAGAATGTTCCCTGTCGCCAGGCCTACTTTCCCACAACGAAAATCCTGGTTTCGGTTCCCTGGACCATTGCGGCGTATACGCCCGGCTCAAGGCCTCCGAGGTTTATCCGCTGGCTCTGCCCCTCCAACGGATAGGATCTGACTAGCCTTCCGGCCGCGTCGTATATCTCAAGCCTGCCAGAGCATTCAAAGAGCGAAGCGACAGGCCCGGCCCCTGTGTAAAATATACTGAAGCTTGGCCCTCGTTCTCCACCCGTCTCCTCAACCTGGAAAGGGCAGTTCCCGTTTTCGTATGCCATGACGAGGTTCCCCATGGGGCCTGATGCCACCAGGTCAGGGCACCTGTCGTTGTTCAGGTCTCCTATGACAACAAGGTCAGCATCGTAGAGGTTGTCCACTATGTCCACCATGAAGCCGGTGCCCGTATAGTAATAGCAGAGGACCCAGCTTGAGGCCGCGCCAACAGCTATGTCGCCCCCTGTCTGAGCGTTCAGCTCGCCAACATCCATGCCCTCAGGCTCGCCAGCGAGTCCAACGGCTTGCTTGGTGAAGCCGCCCAGCGCGTTCCCCCAGTAAATGTAGGTTGCTCCGCCGTAGTAATCGTTAACTGCTATGTCCATGTAGCCATCGCGATTTATGTCCATGGGCCCGACCCCCCATGCATATTGAAGCGTAGCATCCTGGTAAACGAGGGTGAAGTTGTCAGAGCCATCGTTCTTGAAAACCTGAAACGGGTCGCTGGACGCTATCTCAAGGTGGCCGTCGCCCTCGGAGTCAAAGAGCCTGCAACCGTGAGGAGAGTAGAGAGAACCCACATATATCTGAGTAAAAACTCCCGTTCCATCGTTCCTGAACCAGAGGACTCCGCCGCCGGTGCTTGCTGCTATGTCAAGATCTCCGTCCGCGTCAATGTCCCCGAGGTCAACCTCCCAGACAGAGCTGGATGTTGGCAGGATTTGGGAAGTGAACGAGGAGCCATCGCCGGAGTTGTAGAATATGTAGATACCCGATCCCGAGAAGTTGCCCGTCACTATGTCCATGTCACCATCGCCGTCTAGGTCGCCGGCATCCAGGTAGAGCGGGTAGCTGGCGTAGCCGACATAATGTTGGGTGAATGTCCAGAAGCCGGAGTTCTCATACCAGTAGACCTGATTGCCGTATGCGGCGGAGACGAGAATGTCCGGCCTGCCATCGCCGTTTATCTCCGCAACAGCGATGCCGTGGGGATAGTTGAGTCCCGAGGCTACGGTGTGAACCGCGTAAGCGCTAAAAAGGAAAAGCAAACTCATATCCTCCTCCAGCAAAATAATAATGCCGGGGGCGCGTGGGGATCAAGCGCGCTTGCGCGGGTGGATCTAGCTGATCTATAATTAATGCTCAAGCGGAGGTGTATTATGTTGATATCTTGCGTGATCCTTTTTCAGGCCTACTGGTGGCCTATGTTCGGGGTTGACCTCCAGAACACTCACCTCATGTCCGGCAAAGGGGCAATGACGGCTAGCCCTGTCCAAAAGTGGATATACACGGGCTCATCCAATGACTGGGGAGAGACCGGAGTCTCGGCCTACGATGTGAACAGGGACGGTTTTACCGATGTTCTCACTGCTTTCTGGTCCGGCGGGGTTGACGCCGTGAGGGGTTCCAACGGGACGAGAACATGGGCCGCTAATATCTCTGACGCGTGGAACTCTGTCCCGGCCGTAAAGGATGTCAACGGAGATGGGGTTAACGAAGTCTTTGTTGGCTCCTGGGGAAACGGAAACCTCTATTGCTTGAATGGCAATACGGGCGCGGTTTTGTGGAGTGCCCCGACCGGCTCCTCAACCTGCGAGAGCTCCCCTAAGGTCGCTGACCTTGACAACGATGGAGCCTACGAGGTTGTGGTTGGCGCTTGGGGCGGATACCTGCTTTGCGCGAACGCGATAACCGGAGCGCAGGAATGGCTTGTTAACCTGGGAAACGATATAAATCACGCGCCGGCGGTAGCGAACCTGAATGCGGATCCGGCCCTGGAAGTCGTTGTGGGTTCAGGCTCAACCTTAAACTGCAGGGACGGGGCAACTGGCGCGGCGCAGTGGAGCGCTAGCCTGGCCGGCTCTTTCGGTTGGGCATCGCCCCTTATTGCCGATGTTGACAACGACGGAGCTCTTGAGGTTGTTGCTTCAGCAGGAGGGGTCCTCTACATTTACTCCGCAAGCGGCGTCCTGGAAAGGCAGGTATCCCTGAGCTCAAGCTCAAACTCCTCTCCGGCCGCGGCCAACCTTGATGCTGATCCCGCCCTTGAGATCGTTGTTGGCTCCTCAAATAACCTATACTGCGTTGACGGCGCAACCGGAGCGATCCAGTGGACATATTCAGTAGGCTCTGAGTGCCACCGAGGCCCAGCCATAGCTGACATAAACGGAGACAACGCTCTTGAGGTAATAGTTCCGAACAGGGGTTCGCAACTGCTCTGCTTAAGGGCCAACGGGAGCCTTCTATGGTCATACACGGCTCCTACAACCGACATCCACGACCCGGCGGTCGCTGACATTGACGATGACAACTGCCTTGAGATAGTTGCTGCTCTTGCCTCTGGCACCAACAACCTCCTTGCTCTTGACGATCCGGGGAACACCTCCGGATGCAGTCCAGTAGGGGCAGAGGAGGGCGCGCCATCTCCCTCGCTCCGTCTCGCGCCAACAGCATCGGGTTTCCTCATCGTGATGCCTCAGGCGGCGCGAGTGAAACTTTCGCTCTACGACCCATCTGGCAGGCTCGTTCGCAGGCTATACGACGGCGAACTCGGAGAGGGCAAGCATATTTTTGCCATCGGGGGCATTGCGCCAGGGGTTTATGTTGGCGTGCTGGAGCACCCGGGTGGAACCTTGACGGCTAAGATAACGGCAAGGTAATACCCCGAGCGCGCGGATTATACTCTGAGGGTGTTTCAGAGAACCCATACCTGCGGCGATCTTAGGAAAACCGATGACGGCAGGGAGGTGAGCCTTGCCGGCTGGGTGAGGAGGGTCCGTGACCTCGGCGGCCTTATCTTCGTTGACCTGAGGGACAGATACGGCAGAACCCAGGTGGTCTTTGAGGAACCAGCCCTCGCCGAGAAGGCAAAGTCCCTGGGCAGGGAGTTCTTTATAGGGATAAGGGGCAGGGTTCGGCTGAGGCCCGAAAAGGACAGAAACCCTGAAATGCCGACAGGGGATGTGGAGGTGGTGGCGGAGGAGCTCGCGGTCCTCGGAGAATCAAAAACACCGCCCTTCCTGATTGAGGATGAGACCGATGCCGCAGAGGAGCTTAGGCTGAAATACCGTTATCTGGACCTCAGGAGGCCCCGGATGATCCGGAACCTTGAGGTAAGGAACCGTGCCGCGGCTATAGTGAGGAACTACCTTTGGGAGAGAGGGTTTCTTGAGATAGAGACCCCAATTCTTGCAAAGAGCACCCCTGAGGGGGCCAGGGATTTCCTCGTGCCTTCCAGGCTCCAGAAAGGGAAATTCTACGCCCTGCCCCAGTCTCCCCAGATATACAAGCAGATCCTCGTGATATCCGGGGTTGACAAGTATTTCCAAATAGTCAAGTGCCTAAGGGATGAGGACCTTCGGGCTGACCGGCAGTTGGAATTCACCCAGGTTGATATTGAAATGGCTCTCGCTACCCCGGAGGCAATATATGAGCTCGTTGAGGGCTTCATGTCCAGGCTTTTTATGGATATACTCGGAGTGGACCTGAACCCGCCGTTCCTGAGGCTCACATACGCCGAGGCGATGGAGAGATACGGTTCGGATAAGCCCGATATCAGGTTTGGAATGGAGCTTCTGGACCTCACGGACCGCTACCGCGGTAAGGGCTTCGGCATCCTGGACCGGGTGATAGAAGCCGGCGGTGTTGTTCTCGGAATTGAGGTGCCCTGCGAGCTTTCCCGAAAGGAGATAGAGAACTACACCTCTTTCGTTCAGGCCCAGGGCGCGGGAGGCCTCCTCTGGTTCAGGCCGCCGGAATCCGGGCCCCTCGCGAAATACACGGACAAGGGCCTTGTAAAGGAGGGGAAAACCCTCCTTGTTCTGGCAGGCCACCCTCCGGTCATCCACGGCATAGCTGGCGCGCTGAGGCTCAGGGTCGCAAAGGATAAGGCCCTCATCCCGAAGGATAAATACAGGCCTCTCTGGGTGGAAGATTTTCCCCTGTTTGAGTGGAACGAAGAGGAAGGCCGCATCCAGCCCATGCACCATGTTTTCACCAGCCCTCGTCCGGAGGACATCGGGGCCCTTTCGGATATAGAGGAACTAGCGCCAAAGTCCGGCGCCTTTGAGATTATCCGGCTCCTAAACAGGATAAGGGGGCTTCAGTATGACCTCGTCATAAACGGCGCCGAGCTTGGATCGGGTTCAATCCGTTGCCACGATCCAGCGCTCCAGAGGAGGCTTCTGAGAATAGCGGGCCTTAAACCCGAGAACTTCTCCTTCCTGCTTGAGGCGCTTGAATACGGAGCGCCCCCTCACGGCGGGATAGCCATGGGCTTTGACAGAATAGTGGCTATGCTCTGCGGCGAGGAAAGCATAAGGGATGTAATAGCGTTTCCGAAAACAACCTCAGGCTCCGGGCTCATGGAAGGTTCTCCGTCAGAGGTGGAGGAAGCCCAGCTCAGGGAGCTGGGCATAAGGCTAGAGCGCGAGTAGCCCGCGCTAAAAGCCGAGCTCCCGGAGAAAATCCCTGTCCTTTCGCCAGCCCGGCCTCACCTTTACCCAAAGCTCCAGAAAAACCTTCTTTCCGAGCAGATATTCAAGCTCCTGCCTCGCAAGTGTGCCTATTTCCTTTATTGTTCTACCCCCTTTTCCGAGGACTATGGGCTTCTGGCTTTCGCGCTCAACATAAACAACAGCCCTTATTCGGACAATGTCATTCTCCTCCTTGAAATCCTCTATCTCAACGGCGGATGAGTATGGCAGTTCTTCTCTGAGCTTGAGAAATATCTTCTCACGAATTATCTCTCCCGCAAAGAAGCGAAGGTTCCTGTCCGAGACCTGATCCTCAGGGTAAAGGGGCTCACCCTCGGGCAGGTATTTGAGGATCTCGCGCAAAAGCACATCAAGCCCATCCCCCTTCTCAGCTGACACCGGGATTATCTCCTTGAATTCCATTAGCCTTGAGTATTCGTCCATAATCGGGAGCAGGGAATTCTTTTCCACGGTGTCTATCTTGTTTATGGCGAGGAGTACGGGCCTTTTGAGATTCCTCAGCCTGTCAATGATCATGAGATCGCGGCTATCAGGCCTCCCCGGCTCAACCATCATCAAAACGATGTCCGCCTGGTCAACCGTTGACCAGGATTCCCTGTCCATGGCCTCATGGAGAAGGTTTATCTTCCGCTCAAGAACCCCAGGGGTGTCCATAAACCCTACCTGGAAGTCGCCGCTCGTGAGAATGCCGAGTATCCGCTGGCGGGTTGTCTGAGGCTTGGGAGAGACAGCGCCAAGCTTTGTGCCGACGAGGCGGTTTATCAGGGTTGTTTTTCCGACATTGGGCTTTCCTATAACAGCTACGAATCCGACCTTCATTGCGAAATTATAACCCAAAGCGCTATCCTGTTTAATCTCGCGCTTGAGGATGATTTATAATTTCGCCGTGAAGATCAATAAGGATAGCGCGATCTCTTCCGCCGCCTCTGTCCTGGAGCTCCTTACCGCGCTCTGCGGGGTTGCCCTTACCTTCTACATCATCTTCGCCTCAAAATCAAGGATTCTTCTCCAAATGGCCTCTGATTTCTGCCGCAAGCATCAGCCTCTCCTGGGCTTAATCCTGATGCTCGTTGTCTTCTGTTGGTTTTTCGTCATTGGGGCGGCTATGCTGTTTCCTTTTTCGGTTCGGGCTGACTCCGCCGACTTAAATGAGAGGAGGGATCTCAAATACCTCTTTTCTCTCGCCGGGATGGGGCTCGGCCCCTGGCTTGATGTTCTGATAATGTCCCTCTCAAAGGGGTTCAGCATCATAAATATTGATAAGGTTGCAATCCAGTATCTCGGGATGGGCTCTATCGCTCTGTTCCTCGCGGGGATATCCGGCCGGGCGCCCTCTCGGACCGCGGCCATCATCATCTCGTTAATTGCGCTCACTGGTTTCGCCGTTCTCTATGCTGGGCTATGGTTAGTGGGCGGAATGGGAAGCATCTTCTCCATACTCGTTTGGCACGGGACAATGCTTTATGTGGCTTACTCGGTCTTTCAGGAGTGGCTTTGGTTCATCCGTAGCCGGTGAGCCTTTCCCTGAGCCTATTGTAATACTGCCTGTATTCTTCAACATAGCGGTCATCAATTATCTCAGGGAGAAGCTCATCCTTGGCGAGTTCCCTCGCCCGGCGGAGCAGTGCCTCCTTCTCCGAAGGTTCATTTGTTGCCTCCGCCCTCCTCACCAGTGATTCCAGCTCATCCAGGTCGGTCCAAACATCCTCAAGCTGATAGAAATCGTGCCGTGCGGTGAGGAGATCCGGCTTGCCGATGTTCTTCCTTATGGTATAGATTGCCGCATAAAGCCCTTCCCTTGACCTCTCGTCGTATCTTCTTTTTGGCCAGAGAAGGTAAAAAAGATGATCTTTCGGTAGCCTGTGCTTTGGGGAAAGCAGGAGATAAACGAGGGCCTTCACGGCCTTTTTCCTACGCCAGGTTCGGAACGCAACCTCTTTGCCTTCCACAAGAACCCTCATATCCCCGATCAGATAGGCTCTGATGCTGTGCTCCTCGGTGTTTTTCGAATCCCTCGTGAGAAGGGGATACACATCCGCGAGGAACCCGCCCAGCAGAGGGTCCTTTCCGAAGCCACGGTAAATCGGAGCGAGCGGCGCTAGGAACCTGAGTGCCTTCAAGAAGATCGGGTTATCGGAACGCCAAGCTATATGTGCGGCAGTGAGGCCGGAGGTGAAAGCCTCAAAGAGATGATAAGCCCTCCTGTAGCCCTCGGCAGCCTCAAGGAGGAGCCTCGCGCTTTCCCAGTCATCCGCGGCTAGGAACGCCGATATAGCAACCGCCGCGGCGCGTTCGCCCCATGAACCTTTGTTTGCTAGCCCTATGCAAACTTTGACGAGATCCGAAGGAGGGGAGGGGAGTCCAGATAGCCTTGAGAGCTCAAGGGCCTTCGCGCACGGGAATGCCGCATAAGCCGTTCCCAGGCTCACCATTCCCTCCACGGATTTCCTGTAGGAGTCCATGGCCTCATCAAACCGGCCCATTAGCCTCATAGCGAGCCCCCTTATCTCCAAGGACCCGAAGTAATAGAACCTTTTATCCGGCGGATGCTTTATTGAATCAAGCGTTCTCAGAACCCTTTCCGGCTCCCCCCTTATGACCTCAAGGAGAGCGAGGAGGTATCGTGCATAGTAATCGTCAAGTAGGGTTCCTCTCCTGAGGGCCTCCTTGATCTCCCTGTAGAGCGAGTCGTATTCCCCTCGGCAGAATTTGCTGTGGAAGAGGTTCATTCTGGCCCGGAAAACGCCCTCCTCGTCGCCAATAGCCTCGCTCGCTTCAAGGTATCTCAGAAAATAGTTCTCCGATGTCTCAATCTCGCCCATTATGGAATAAGCTGTTCCCAGGCTGTTGAAAAGAGGCCCCGCCAGCTCCGGCCTTCCTGCCACCGCAGAAAGGAGCCTTGTTCCCTTCCTGATGGCCTCAGGTGACTGGAAGCGAAAGGCCAAAACCGATACCTCAAGAACGGCCCCCGCAACGGGATCGGATGCCTTCAGCTTCCTGATGCACTCCGCGAGCTCGCGAGTCCTGCCTGCCCTGAAGAGCTCCATGCCGAGCTTTATCTGCTGGACAGGGTCCATACGAAGATTATAGGGTATCCGCGGCCCCCCGGTCAACCTTGTGTCAGACGAGTGTTAGATCATGCGGAAGCCCCGCTGAAATCAATTTTTATGTGTGTCAGAACCCTGTTTTAATAGCGCCTTCTCCAGAAACGCCAACCTCGCCCCGCGGCCTTGGAGGTTTGGCGGCAGAGCTCTCTGGGTTCCTCGTTCGGCAGTGTAGGGTTTGAAGGAACGCCGTCCGCAACATCCACCATTATCCTGGAAGCGGCGCCGTGGCCCACAGAGCACCTGGTGCTGGTTGGCAATATCTCAATGTAAAGAGGCCCTCCCCAAGCCCCGCCGGCAAGAACCTTCACCTTCACGCCCCTAAAGATTCCCATCTCAGCGAGGCGCCTCTTGAGGCCCCACCCGCCGTGGATCTCCTCAACAACACACTCCTGGCCAGGCCTCAAATCCGATAGCCTTTTAATCATATTGATTTTGAGTTTCAATATTATAAAGGAGTTGATAGGCCCGGATCAAGAAGCCGGGACATATATGACTGCCTCGTGTCCATATGAGAGACTTCCGGGTGCGGGCTAGAGCATCCGATGAGCCAACAACACCCTCACTTAAACCACAACCAGAGAAGATCGTGAGGGACTACTTCTGGGTGAGCTTTTTTCTCAGCCTCTCGTAATACTGCCGGTATTCGTCAATGTAGCGGTCATAAGGGAATTCGGGCAAAAGCTCGCCCATAGCGAGCTCGCGGGCCCTGGATAAGAGGCCCTCCTTTTCGGCTGGCTCCCGGGATGAATCGGCCAGCCTGATCAGGTTCTCAATCTCGCCGAGGTCCGTCCAGACACTCTCAAGCTGGTAAAAATCGCCCTTCATGGTCAGCAGGTCGGGTCTGCCCAGGTTTTTACGGACGGTCGTTATCAGGTTGTATAGCCAGCGCCTCGTCCTGGGGCCGTATTTCTCCCTCGGCCAAAGCAGGTAGAACAGGTGATCGTTTGGTATTCTGTGTTTGGGGGAGAGAAGAAGGTATACCAAGCACAAAACCGCCTTTTTCCTGCCCCAAGCTTGAGTAGTTATCTCCTTGTCATCAACGAAGAGCCTGAACCTGCCTATCAGATTCGCCCTTATTCCGTGGAACCCGGCCTCAACAGCCCCCATCTCCATGAGAGGTTCTATGCCCTGCATGAACTCACCCAAAATTGGGTCATCCCTGAAGTGCGGGTAGACACGAATGAGGGGTCTCAGAAACTTAATTATTTTGGTAAAACAGGGCGCATCCGAGATCCAGGCGAGGTATGCGGAAACTGCGCCGGCAGTCAATGCTTCAATCGGCTGGTAGCCCCTATAGTAGCTTTGTGCGGACTCAAAAACTCGCTCCGATGCCTCTGCACTATCCTCAAGGAGAAGGGCCTCTGCCTCTGCGCCAGCGGCCCATTCCCCGCCAGCCTCCCTAGCGAGTTTCACACATCTCTTCACGGTGCTTCTGGGCACAGGCCCAATCTTCACGAGCCTGGAAAGCTCAAGGGCCTTTGCGCAGGGAAAACAGGCATAAGCAGAGCCTATTTCTATGAGCTCATTGGTGGCTTCTAAATAGAGCTTAAACGCTTCATCAATTTTCCCGCTCATCCTCATAGCGAAACCGAGAACCTCCTTCATGGTAGAGCTCTGAATCTTTGGTAACCCCGGCCTCGCAAGAAAAGCCTTCGCTATATCAACCGATCTCTTCGGCCTGCCCATGATCGTCTCCAGCGCGGCCAGCATGTATTGAATGTCGTAATCATCTGAGAAAGAGCCTTCTTTTGTGATCCTCTGGAGCTCACGATAAAGGGCCTCAAATTCGGCCTTCATGAATCTGTTGTAGAGGATATCCAGCCTTGCTCTAAACGCTCGCTCCGTATCGCCCACCATCTCAGCTGTCTCCATCTCCTTCGTGAAATAGACATCCGAGGATTCAATCTCTCCGAGCATCCTTTTTGAGAAACCGAGCCAAGAGAAAAGATACACGGCGAGCGTCGGCATTCCGGCAATCCGGGGCAAAAGCCTCGCCGCTTTCCTTACGGCCTCAGAGGGGGAATGGAAATAGACTGATGCTCCTACATCAAGCAAGGATGCCAGCAAATAAGAGGAGCGCCTTATCTCCTTAAGGTATAAAGCAAACCCCCCTCTGTCTCCCTCCTTCAGGAGCGCGATCCCCCTCTCAATAACCTCGGTCTCGTTCACCCTGATATGGTAAAGAGTCATAACGAAAAAATTCAAGCACTGCAACGCATCCAGCCAAAAACTGTGAGCTGATTGTGAGCTGTTTCAGTAAATATATAGCCTGTGCGAAAAAGGAGCAAGTAAGATGGCAGGTTTGGTCTTGACAACCGGGCTTCTCGCTCAGAGCACCTTCGCTTACAGGTACTCTGACGGGGACATCAATAACGACCAGATAGTCTATTCCCTCGCCCCCACATCCGATGGAGGGTTTATCCTGGTAGGGCCATCAGAGGGCGGGCTTCTTGATGTTGGTGTGGTGAAGCTCAACAGTTCTGGCGTAGTGAGTTGGGCAAAGGACCTGTATGTCAGCGATGTGGAGTATGGCGCCGCGGTAATTCAGTCCACTGACGGAGGGTATGTGGTAGCGGGCTGTTCCGTTACCGACAACATGCTTCTCCTCAAATTTAACTCATCCGGTGGCCTTACCGGTTATTACAGCTACGGCACTAGTTGGGATGGCGCTAAGAGCGTGATCCAGGATGGGTCTTACATCGTCATGGCGGGCAAGAGAATAAACCCATCGGACTATTTCTACGATTGGTTCGTGGTAAAGGTTAGTTACTCAAAACGGCACAGTGAGCTGGGGGAGGCTTTTGACCTGTTCGGGGTATTCGGGTGGCGTTCACGATTCTGCCTGTTCAATAATAAGGACATCCGACGGGGGATACCTCATAGCAGGGACCCTGGCTGACCAAATGACCCTGGTGAAGATCACATCCGCCGCTGGTTTCTCGTGGGCTAAGAGATACTCCTATGCCTCTTCCTCCTCCTTTGCGTGCTATATGATCGGCACATCGGATGGTGGCGCCCTCATGGTTGGCTACGCCAGGCCGAGCGGCGGCACAAATGACATCCTTGTTCTCAAAATAGCCTCAGGCGGGGACCTCACATGGGCGAGGCGATACGACAGCGGCGCGGATGAGGGGCCAGGGCTTTCGGCTGTTCAGGCTCCGGATGGCGGGTATGTGATAAGCGCTTCTAGGGGCGGAGCACCCCTCATCTTTAGGATAAGCTCTGACGGAAATACCGTCAGGTGGTCCAGCAGGATAACCATGGGCAGTGCCTTTGGGGGGTGGGCTAACGGGACCCTGGCGCGAAGCGCTGACGGCGGGTATGTCTTCGGCGGCTCCTTGTCCGGGGACTACATGCTCATAAAGCTTGACTCCCTCGGCCAGCACCCGAATTGCGTCCAGGCCTGTCCTCTCACCGTATCCACACCAACCATAAATGTGTCTTCCCTTACCTTCACCCTGAGTTCAGCGGGGCCGAGCAGAAATTCTTACACAGATCCCCCATCCTCACTCACCCTGGATACCTTGCGTCTGACCTGTTCCAGCCTCTATGATAAGACCGAAGAGGAGGCCGACGGCACAAAACGAGCGGTATCCTGTTCCTGGTTCCCGTGGGGACTGCGTTTTGATGCAGACGAAAGGATGGATCTGAGGATATACTTTCCGGATGGGAGGCTTGCCTGCTCCCGAGAAATAGGAGGAGGAGCTACCACGATACCTCTTGAGGCTGGCGTCTACCTTTGGCAGGCAGGTCCCTACTGGGGAAAGGCGGTTGTAAGATGAAAACCTTTGAGGAGGTTTTATCATGAACACCTTAATCATAGCGATGCTTTGCCAGACAACATGGGCAAAGGCATACGGGAACTTTGACGGTGCCGGCGGGAACGATGCCTTCTGCGTTCTCCAGACATCTGATGGCGGGTTCCTCGTCGGCGCGCAGGAAGGCGGCACTAATGATAACGGGGTTCTCGTGAAGCTGGATCAGACGGGTGCAATACAGTGGTCGCAAACCTCTACTACAGCGGAGTGGGAATGGGCTGATCAACCGGTCACATCCCTGATTCGCACCGCTGACGGAGGTTACGCTGGAATAGTATCGCCAGCGGGAACCGGGAGCTTTTCATTCATATTCAAGGTGAACTCCTCCGGAGGCTTAACCTGGATGACCTGCACAGAGGCTCTGAAGGATATCTTGCTGGTATTTGAGCTTTGGGACATCATCCAAATGGATGACGGCACCTATGTTGCAGTGGGCTGGGGCTGGATATCTACCGGGGGCACTGATCCTCTTCTCGTGAGGCTAAACTCAAACGGAACCCTATCCTGGATCAGAAATTTGCCGCTCACATCCTCATATGACTACGACAGGGCTTACTCCATAGTCAAAACCCCTGATGGCGGGTTCGCGGTTGCCGGCTGGCTAACATACGGGAATGACGGACTCCTTCTGGTGAAATTTAGCAACACATACGCGGTTCAGTGGGCAAAGACCATACGCTTCTCCCCTCCCCAATCCGTCTTTGGGCTTTACGGTTCCAATTGTCTTAGCCTATACCAGACCGCAACCGATACCGCGCTGGTGATGGTTGGGGTAAGCGGAAACAAGGGGCTTATCGCCAAGATCAACCTCCAGGGCAACCTGGTCTGGGCTGAAACCCTAAGCATAAACAGCGGGCTCTACTCTGTGGCTCAGACCCAGGACAACGGATACATCGTGGCCGGCAATTCCGACAACGGGCCCATAATCATAAAGTTGGACGCCGGCGGGAACTTGGTGTGGGGCAAGATCTATACCCAGGCCTCCCCTAATTCAGAAGGCCGGTGCGCCATACAGACCTCGGACGGCGGATACCTGTTTCTCGGAGGAAACCACGGCACTTATCCGGAGGCGGAACGGTTTTTCATTTTGAAGCTTGATGCCAACGGAAACATTCCCAATTCGGATTGCCTAGTTGATTGCGGCTGCTCCTTTAGCCCGGTTTCTCCATCGCTCTCCGCGATCAGCACCAGTCTTACCACTCAGGCCGCTAGCGTCTCCAGGGCAACATACCCGCTGACCAGTCAGCCTCTTGGCGTGACCGGGATATGCGCGCCTTTGGAGATTAAAGGCGAGAACGGTTCTCGCGCCCCCGGGGTATCATGTGTTCCGTGCCCTGGCGGGCTGATCTTCTCTTCAAACACGAATGCGAACCTGAGTGTGTTCTCCCCGGATGGGAGGCTGGTCTATTCCGGTAGGCTTTCAGAAGGCCGGAACCGGATAACCCTTGACCCTGGCGTCTACCTCTGGGTCGCTGGCAAAGGGGAGAGCTACCCATACAAAGGAAAGGCGGTGGTAAGATGAAAACCGTGGGCCGGCCGGGGACTCCTCGCACCTCCCGTTTTGCCCCGGTCGGCCCGTCTTTGAAAGAGGTTTTATCATGATCGGCTTTAGCGAGATATTGATAGGTGCTGTCTATGGGACATGGCCCATGTGGGGAGGAGACCTTGAGAACTCCCACCTCCAAATGATGAAGGGAGCGATGGCCTCCTCGCCTGTTGTGAAGTGGATCTATTATCCTGGCGCGAGCGGCGTTGAGAGCTACGGAGCGGTGATATACGATGTTGATGGAGACGGTAAAACCGAGGTAGTGATAGGCATAGACGACGACACCCTCCTGTGTCTTGATGGGGCAACCGGCGCCCTTAAGTGGAAGTTCTTCTCAGATATCGGCGCTGGCATAGGGTTTCGGTGGGGGCCAGCGGTTGCGGATATAGATCAGGATGGGGACATAGAGGTAATAGCCACAACCGGCGGGGGCCCGAAGCTTCCGGTTTTCTGCCTCTCTGGCCTGGATGGCTCTGTGGAATGGGCTGACACCTTTAGCCTCGGCCCAGGCGCTCACTTCACCTCGCCAATTGTGGCTGATGTCAACGGGGATGGCGGGCTTGATGTGATTCTCGCTTCCAACGCCGCAGTCGTCCTCTGCCTGGACTCAGCCGGCAATCTGATCTGGAACCGCCCCCTGCCCAGGGCGGTTTTCGTTACTCCCTGCATAGCGGATGTAAACTCCGACGGCATAAAGGATATAGTGGTCGGTAGCCGTGATAGCACTGTCTATGCCATAAGGGGAACGGACGGCGCGGTCATCTGGTCCTTCAGGGCAACAAGCTCAATAGAGGTATCCTCGCCTGCCACGGCTGACCTTGACGGCGATGGCACCCTTGAGGTTTGCATAGCCTCCTATGACGGGAGACTTTACTGTTTATCCGGCGCCAATGGGGTTTCTAAGTGGCAGTATACCTCTGGAAACTCCCACTATGCGCCGGTTTCGCTGGCTGATCTTGATGGCGATGGATTCCCCGATGCAGTGAGCGGTTCTGTTGGCAACGGTTCCGCCTATTGCCTCAAGGGAACCAACGGCCAACCCATCTGGGTTTATTCGGGCTGGCGCTATGTCCACAGGAGCCTGAACATAGTTGATATAGACGGGGATAATGTGCTGGATGTGCTTGTTCCATCAGCAACCACCAATTCCCTCATGTGTCTCCGCGGAAACGACGGAAGCCTCAAATGGAATGTCAGCCTTGCAAAGAACGATGTTCACGATCCGGTCGTGGGCGACATAGATGATGACGGATGCGTAGAGATCGTTATTGGTTTGAGCGAAAGCAACGGTGCCATAGTGGCCCTGGATGATCCCGCGGACACGAGAGACTGCGGACTGCTCTCCGAGAAAGAGGGGCCTTATGATGCGGGTTCAGTTGAGCTCAGGCCTGCCCGGAAGGGGATATATGTTTTCATGCCGAAAGATGACCGGATTTCTCTGAGGCTCTATGACCCGCAGGGCCGTCTCGTGCAGGACCTATACGAGGGCATCCTGGGCCAGGGCGGTCACACCTTCAGTCCCAACCTGGGATCCGGCCGCGTCTACCTCGTGGTACTCAGCCACCCCGGAGGGACAAGAACAGCTAAGCTGGTGATATGAAAACGAAGGAGGCTTTGAGATGACAGGACTTTTGATCATAGCTACAACCGCGCAGTTATCCCAGTTCGTCACCTACATCGGCGCAGGGATAAGGCGTCACTTCTGCGTTGAGCAGTTGTCGGACGGAGGCTATGCATGTTCCGGAAACCTGGTCGCTCTGGGCTACAGGTTTATACTCTGCAGGTTTGATCAGAACGGAAACCTCTTGTGGTACTATAATATACACAAAACGGGCAGTGAGGACCCAGGAGGCCAATCCTTCGTGCGGACATACGACGGCGGGTTCGCGATAACGGGCATGCTCAACATGCAGTATGGGGGGCTGGCCAAGTTCACATCCGCGGGAGCCTTCAGCTGGATAAGGCAGATATCCCTGGGCAGCACATCCTCGGGCCTCTCCATAATAGAGAGCTCTGACAACGGCCTCGTCATAGCAGGATACACGGACACCGATATCCTTCTAACTAAGCTAGATGCCTCAGGGAACCACCAGTGGACGAAGACCATAGGGGGCTCAGGCACAGAGCAGGGCCGGAGGGTTATAGAGACATCTGACGGCGGCTTGGCCTTGGTTGGTTTTACGAATAGCTGGGGAGCGGGCGGTTATGACATCATTCTCATAAGGCTGAACTCTGCGGGGAACATCCTGTGGACGAGGACCCTGGGCGGTCCAGAGGACGATCTGGGCTATTCCTTGGTGCAGACCGCTGACGGCGGGTTCGTCGTCTCCGGCTACACGGAGAGCTTCGGTGCGCAGGCAGGGGACAATATCCTGGCCAAGTTTGACGGCTCGGGAAACTACCTCTGGAGCGTTGTCTTTGGCTACGGGACAACCCTTGACACCCTTGCCTCAGTTGCCCTGGGTGCGGGCGGCGTCCTGGGGGTGGTTTCCTGGAGCACTCCGGATATTCTTACCCTGAACATTCCCCTCACCCGTTTTGACGCTGACGGGAACCTTCTCGGAGGATGGATACCTGTTAGCCTTGCAGGCGCTTCCGAAGCCAGCTATTCCTATCCTGGCATCGCGAGCACATCCGACGGCGGTTTTGTGACAACAGGAGAGTCTTACCTCATCAAATATGATGCCTCTGGTGCTACCTGCATGGGTTCTTCCGCAACCCCAAACCTGATCCACCCCACCCCAACGATAACGAGTCCCGCGCCCACCGTCACAGCAAGGACACCCTCTGTAACCAGCCCAAGCTACTCCAGGGAGACACCCTCCAACACCCAGTATTGGCCTTGCAATCCCCTTGACCTTGAGGAGGAAATGCCCTCCGGCACTGCCTTCTATTTCAGGTCAGAGGGCGGAACGCTTTATTTTATGCTCCCGGCGGCCGGGTATGTCCAGCTTTCTTTGTATGACCCATCCGGCAGGCTGATTAGCAGGCCGCTTGACGGATGGGTAGAAGCCGGGGAGCACGAGGTAGCTGCTGTTGAAACAGGCGAGGGAGTCTACTTGGCAGTGTTAAAATACCGGGGAGGAATGAGGACAGCCAAGGTTGTAAAGTTTTAACCCGACCTTGAGGCCCTATTCTTCTGCCTAATGGCCAAAGATTCAGAGGTTTAGAACCAAACCCCCGCACCTGGTTCGGGGTAAGATTGAGGTCTGTTATCCCCATCGGCCTGGCCGCGGGGGTTGAAAACGGCTCGGCCTCCAATTTATATTTTCTCGCTTAAGAAGGAGATAAAGAATGCTTGACATCCTTAATTTCCTCGTGGCATCGGGCACTGAGGAACCCAGCCTGACGCACATAGTGATGAAGCTGGTTTTCCAGATAGCGGTCATCATGCTCGTGGCAAAGCTCGCCGGGGAATTTACCGAGAGATTTCTGAAACAACCATCGGTTCTGGGCGAGATCCTCATAGGAGTGGTAATAAGCCCATTCCTCCTGGGGCCGTATATCTGGATACCTGGATTGGGGCCGCTTTTCCCCGTTGAGGGCCACGGGTATGTGCCGGTTTCATCTGAGCTTTATTCCATAGCCCAGATAGCGGTCATCCTGCTTCTCTTTATAGCCGGCCTGGAGACTGACCTGAAGCTGTTCCTGCGCTACGCTTTTCCCGCTTTTGTCGTTGGCATGGGAGGCGTGATATTCTCGTTCGTTTTCGGCCAGGTGACAACGGTCTGGATGGGCCACGCCGAGAGCTACATGGCCCCCGCGGCCCTTTTCATGGGCGCTATAATGACCGCTACATCGGTCGGGATAACCGCGCGCATACTATCGGAGATGAAGAAGCTGAACACCCCTGAGGGAATAACGATCCTGGGCGCGGCAGTGGTTGATGATGTTCTGGGGCTAATAGTCCTCTCGCTGGTAATGGTCATATCGGAGGCTGTGCTCCACGGAGGCGGGATATCTTGGGGCCATCTGGGAATAGTGAGCCTCAAGGCCTTCGGATACTGGGTAGCGCTCCTCGCGGTCTGGATACTCCTCGCGAAGCCCGTGGCCTGGCTCCTCAGGAAGTTCAAGAGCGAGGGAGCTTGGGTGGTCCTCATACTCTCCATATGCTTTTTCTTCGCCGCGCTATCCGAGGTATTCGGCCTCGCCATGATAGTCGGTGCCTACGCTGTTGGCCTCGCCTTCAGCCAAACCGATGTGGCCGAGGAGCTGACCGAGAGGCTTTCTGGATTCTACCAGGCCTTTGTCCCTGTCTTCTTCGTGGTCACCGGTATGATGGTGAATGTGTTCGCGTTTAAGGAGGTCCTGGTGTTTGGGATAATAATAACCCTACTTGCCATCCTCTCAAAGGTCCTCGGTTGCGGCCTGCCAGCCATGACAGTGGGTTTCAACATTATGGGAGGCACGCGCGTTGGCGTGGGAATGCTCCCTCGTGGCGAGGTCGCGCTTATAATAGCCTCAACGGGTCTCGCCAGAGGCATAATCTCTCAGGACATATACGGCGTCGCGATACTCATGACCCTGGTCACAACGCTTTTGGCGCCACTGTTCCTGGTTCCGCTTTTCAAGTCAGCGAGATCTGGAACATGGAAAAAGAAGGGTGAAGCGTGAGCGAATGTGCAACGCGGTGTCTCCCCTAGTGGAGCTTTGTCCGCCCCAAGCTTTAGAATTATGGCCGAAAGGAGAACCCAATGGACACTGAGAAGATAAAGCGCATAGTCGCGACGGATTGCGGCTCCACAACAACGAAATCCCTGCTAATCGTCTATAACGAGGAGGAGAAGTCCTACCGCCTGGTTGCGAGGGGAGAGGCTCCCACGACCGTGGAAAAGCCATTTGAGGATGTTACCATAGGGGTCCAGAACGCTTTTACGGAGCTTGAGGAGGTCACCGGCTACAAGATACTCAAGGAGGACGGGACGATCCTCAAGCCCACGATGCCGGACAAAAAAGGCGTTGATATTTATGTCTCAACATCCTCTGCCGGCGGTGGACTGCAGATGCTCGTCGCTGGCGTCGTAAAGGCAATGACGGCCGAGTCGGCCGCGCGGGCCGCCCTGGGCGCTGGAGCCATAGTGATGGAGACCATCGCCTCAAATGACGGCAGGTTGCCCCACCAGCGCGTTGAGCTCATACGGCGTCTGAGGCCCGACATGATACTCCTCGCGGGGGGAACGGACGGCGGGACGGTCAAGCATGTGGTTGAGCTCGCGGAGCTCATCGCGGCCGCCGAGCCAAAGCCCCGTTTCGGATTCACCTATAAGATGCCGGTCATCTACGCCGGGAACAAGGATGCCAGGGAAGAGGTGAAGCGGATACTCGGCGAAAAGACATCCTTGCATGTGGTTGACAACATAAGGCCCGTTCTAGAGGCGGAGAACCTCATACCGGCGAGGGAGGCCATCCACGAGCTTTTCATGGACCATGTTATGCAACAGGCGCCGGGCTATCACAAGCTCATGGAGATGACCGATGTGCCCATAATGCCAACGCCCGGGGCAGTAGGCCTCTTGGTGGAAAAGGTCGCCAGGCAGTTCAACATAGAGGCCATGGGCGTTGATATAGGTGGAGCCACAACGGACATATTTTCGGTCTTCAGGGGCATCTTCAACAGGACGGTTTCCGCTAACCTCGGCATGAGCTACTCCATATCAAATGTAATGGTTGAGGCTGGACTGGACAATATCCTGCGTTGGGTGCCGTTCCATCTTGACGAGGGTGACCTCCGGAACCGAATAAGGAACAAGATGATACGGCCCACGACCGTGCCGCAAACCCTTGAGGACCTGATAATAGAGCAAGCAATAGCCAGGGAAGCCCTCCGGCTTGCCCTGGACCAGCACAGGATGATGGCGGTGGAGCTCAAGGGGGTCCAGAAGGTAAGGACAATAGCGGAGAGCTTTGACCAGACTGTAACCGGCCAGACCCTCGTTAACATGATGACCCTGAACCTGCTCATAGGCTCCGGAGGCGTCCTCTCCCACGCTCCGCGGAGGGCCCAGGCCGCGCTTATGCTCCTGGACTCCTTCCAGCCCGAGGGGGTAACATTCCTTGCCGTGGACTCAATATTCATGATGCCGCACCTGGGCGTTCTCTCAACCGTCCACGAGCAGGCCGCTACCCAGGTATTTGACAGGGATTGCCTGATAAGGCTCGGCACATCCATTGCGCCGGCAGGAAGGGCAAAGGAGGGGAAGCGATGCATGAGGGTAACCCTTTACTGGCCTGATGAGAAGGAGGAGGTCATTGAGGTGAACGGCGGCCAGCTTATCAGGATCCCGCTTGAGGTCGGCAAGAAGGTCAATGCCCTGATTGAGCCCGCTCCGGGGTTTGACGCCGGGGAAGGCAGGGGTAAAAAGGTGGAGGCCACCCTTGAGGGCGGGGTGGTCGGCCTTATATTTGACGGAAGGGGAAGGCCGCTCGTCCTGCCGCAGGACCCGGCGCTTCGGGTGAAAAAGCTCTCCGAATGGGTGGAGGCATTGGATGTTTATCCGGCGGCCCCTTACCGCGCGCTTTTGGAGAGGAATAGATGACGAGATTAGGCCGAGCGAAGAAGAATCTCAGGCCTCACACTACAGCCACTTTCCCATACGAACAGCGGGCAAGAGGTAGCGAGCACCAATGAGACTCTCGTGGGGCGGAGACAGGGCTTTTGAGATATACCTTAGGGAAATAGAGAATATCCCAACCCTCACCCGTGAGGAGGAACGCGAGCTACTCAAAAAGGCAAAGGAGGGAGACAGGGAGGCAATAGCGAAGCTTGTATACGCGCATCTCCGGTTCGTCGTTCACATAGCGAGCAAATACCAGGGCTACGGCGTTCCCATATCCGATCTAGTGAACGAAGGCAATCTCGGCCTCCTCAAAGCAATAGAACACTTTGACCTTTCCAAGAATGTGCGGTTCCTCTCATACGCCATATGGTGGGTTAAGCAGTCCATATTCCGGGCCCTTGACATGTATTCGTCAACGGTCCGGATAACCCCTGAAAAGAGGGCTCGTTTGAAGGAAATACTGGACACAGAGAAGCGCTTCGTTCACGAAACAGGTCTTTCCCCCTCAATCTACGAGGTGGCGGACGAGATGGGCCTCTCGCCAGAGGATGTCGCTGAAGCAAGGCTCCTGGCAAAAAGGGATGTTTCCCTGGACATGCCCATCAGCAAGGACGATGCGGAAACGACGCTCGGCGATGTCCTTGAACAGGCCGCCCTGCCTTCGCCGGCTGAAAGCTACGAGACGGAGGAGATGAGGGAGAAACTTCTCAGGCTCCTGCACAAGCTGGATAAGAAGGAGAGAAACATACTGGTGAACTACTATGGCCTGGAGGGACAGGAGCCGAAGACCCTGGAGGAGATAGGGGAGATGTTCGGGATATCGCGCGAGCGCGTTAGACAGATAAAGGACAGGGCCATAGAGAAACTGCGCAGGTGGCACTCCGACGAACTCAAGGATTTCGTGGAGGAGGAGGGCGGGACTACCTGATGGATGAAGAGGGTCATTCTCTTGACAAACGACGACGGGCCTTACTGTCCAGGCCTGCTTGCTATGAGAGATGCCCTCGCGGCGCTGGGGGAGGTTTGGGCCGCGGTTCCCTCTGCTGAACAAAGCTGCGTTAGCCATTCCCTCACCCTCGGAGCGCCTTTGAAGGTTGAGAAAAAGGGCGATAGGTTTTTCGTTGTCCACGGGAAGCCCGCTGATGCCGTAATAATCGCCCTCGGCGAGCTTTTGCCCGAAAGGCCGAGCCTATGCGTTTCCGGAGTGAACAGGGGCTATAACCTCGGAACGGACGCCTTTTACTCCGGCACGGTTGCCGCGGCGAGGGAGTCCGCCTTCGCCGGGGTTCCAGGCCTTGCCGTTTCTATTCAGAGGGAGAATGGGGATGATTCCGCTATTTTCTGGCAGACCGCGGCCCGGGCTGGAGCAAGGGTGGCGAGGGCGATTCTGGATGGGCGACTTAACCACATCCTTTGGAATCTGAATGTGCCGAACCTGCCGGAGATCAGGGGCATAAGGTTCGGGAGGGCCGGCAGGAGGCAATACGGCGAGGTTCTCAAGAAGCTTGGGGATAGCCTTTACCTCATAGCCGGGACCCCCACGGAAACAGCTGAGGAAGGAACAGACATCTGGTTGGTATCGCAAGGTTTTGCCTCATTAACCCCAATTTCGGTTGACCCTACGGAGAGAGATGGACTGGCAGAGGGAACGAGAGAGCCTTTTGAGGACCCTCTCTGATCAGGGGATAAAGGATCCACGGGTTCTCGCGGCAATCGGCCGTGTTCCGAGGCACAGGTTCGTTTCCCACCCTTACGCCGCATACGCGAATGTGCCCCTGCCAATAGGCGAGGGCCAAACGATATCCCAGCCGTTCATGGTAGCCTACATGAGTGAGAAGCTCGGCGTAGGGCCGGGAGACAAGGTCCTTGAAATAGGGACCGGTTCGGGCTATCAGGCCGCCGTCCTGGCGGAGATGGGCTGTGAGGTCTTTTCCGTTGAACGCATCCCCACGCTCGCGGAGAGGGCATCCGAGACCCTTCGCGAGCTCGGCTACAGGGTGAGGATAAGGGTTGGGGATGGCAACGAGGGCTGGCCTGAGGAGGCGCCCTTCAAAGGAATAATAGTCACTGCTGGCGCCAGGGCCGTGCCGGAACCCCTTTTGGAGCAGTTGGACCTGGGCGCGAGGCTAGTTATCCCGATCGGCACCGCCTGGCTTCAGCACCTTACAATAATAACGAGGACCCAGGAGGGCTTTAGGTATGAGAAGGATATCCCTTGCTCCTTTGTTCCTCTTGTTGGGCCTTACAGCTATTGAATGCAGGGGGCGCGACAAGACCCCTGCGCGGCCGCGGGGGCACTACCTCCTCTTCGGCAGGGATACGCTCTGGGTAGAGATAGCATCTCAGCCCTGGGAACGCTTTCGCGGCCTGATGTTTCGGGAATCGCTCGCGGATGATTCGGGCATGCTCTTCGCCTTTGAGCAAAAGGAGACCCTCTCCTTCTGGATGAAGAACACCCCCATACCCCTCTCAATAGCTTTTATTGACGAGAACTGGATTATTGTTGATACACAAGATATGGCGCCACTCTCAGAAAACCTGCACATTTCACGCAAACCCGCTCTATACGCTGTGGAGGCAAATCAGGGGTGGTTCAGAAAGAGGGGAATAGGCCCTGGCGACACGGTGGTTTTCAGGTGAGGCTTGGGGAGGCCCGGCATTATAATCTGCAAATGAAGGACGAGCGCGTAGAAAAACTCGCAGATATCCTTATTGATTACTCTTTGGGGATCAAGGAGGGCGATGTCTTCCGCATAAACGCGACCACAGAAGCAGAACCCCTGATCAGGGAGCTCTTCCGCAAGGCCCTTGAACGAGGCGCGCACCCTCTCCTGAGGATAGGTTTCCCCGGACTCTCAGAGATATTCTACAAGCACGCTTCTGATGCGGCCCTGGAATACCTATCGGAGATAGCCATGTTTGAGGTTGAGAAGATAAATGCTTCGCTGGCTATATGGGCAGAGGTGAATACCCGAGAGCTCTCCGGCATCCCTCCCGAGAGGATAAGCAAACACCGCAAGGCTCAGGCGCCCCTTGTGAAAAGATACTACGAGAGGGCGGATTCCGGCGAGCTTAGGTGGTGCGGAACAGCGTTTCCGACGCCTTCGGCGGCCCAGGAGGCGGACATGGGGACAGCCGAATTTGAGGACTTCGTTTTTTCTGCATGCTTCGCCGACAGGCCTGATCCCATCGGTGAGTGGAAGAAAGTCCACGAGCGCCAAGAGAAACTGAAGTCTATCCTGGACAGGTTTTCTGATTTACGCATTGAGGGCCGAGAAACCGACCTCCGAATAAAGGTTAAGGGTAGGCAATGGGAGAACTGCGACGGCAAGAAGAACATGCCGGACGGGGAGCTTTTCACCTCTCCTGTGGAGGACAGCGCTGAGGGGGTTGCGTATTACCCTTATCCGAGCCTTGTGGGTGGACGCCTCGTGGAGGGCGTGAGGCTTGAGTTCAGGGAGGGAAAAGTGGTTAAGGCCTCAGCCGAGAGGGGCGAGGATTACCTTCTGGAATCCTTGGAGCTGGACGAGGGCGCCAGGTATCTGGGCGAGCTGGCGTTCGGGACAAACCCCGGCATCCAAAAGGTAACGAAAAACATCCTCTTTGACGAGAAGATAGCCGGAACAATGCACATGGCTCTAGGCAAAGGCTTTCCTAATCTTGGGGGCAAGAACGAGTCCATCCTCCACTGGGACCTTATCCTGGACATGCGGGAGGGCAGGGTCATTGCGGACGGCACGGTGATTTACGAGGATGGCGATTTCAGGATCGGCTGAGCTACCCAGGGCAAAGGGGCCTTCTCTAACATTATAATTTAACAATGAAGATAGTGCTTTTGGGTCCGCCTGGGTCAGGAAAGGGGACTCAAGGCGCAAGGCTTGAGAAGGATTTCGGATTCAAGAGGATATCCGTCGGGGATATTCTAAGAAAGCATGTGGCCGAGGAAGGGGATCTAGGCAAAAGGATAAAGTCCTTCATTGAAAAGGGTGAGATGGTTCCTGACGAGATAATCTTCAAGCTGATAGAGAAGGACCTTTGCCACAAGGACATAATATTTGACGGTATCCCGAGAAACCTCAGGCAGGCTGAGACCCTGGACAAAATTCTGGCCGAAAGAAACGAGCGGATTGATGTCGCAATCCTTATAAACACTCCAGAGGATGAGATCCTTAAAAGGCTCACATCAAGAAGGGTTTGCCGGGAGTGTTGGGAGGTCTACAATCTCATCACCAATCCGCCGAAAACCGAGGGGATCTGCGACAGGTGCGGCGGGATACTTTACCAGAGGGAGGATGACAAGGAGGATGTAGTTAAGCACAGGCTTGAAGTCTACAGGAGTGAAACCGAGCCTTTGATTGAATTCTACAGCAGGCAGGGCAAGCTCATAGTCATCAACGGTCGCGGTAGCCCTGAGGATGTCTACGAAGGGATCAGGAGGGCTTTGGAGCTTGATAATCCTAAAGTCCAGGCTTGAGATAGAGGGCATAAGAAGGGCCGCGAAGGCCGCGAGACAAGTCCTTGATTTCATAGGCCCGCAAGTTCAGCCCGGTCTGAGCACGAAGGAGCTGGAGCGCCGCGTCCACGATTTCATAGTCCGAGAGCTCGGTGCGGTGCCGACATTCCTCGGATACAGAGGGTTTCCGGCATCGTGTTGCATTTCCATTAACCACCAGGTCGTCCACGGCATTCCGTCTGAAAGGGTCATCATAAAATCCGGCGACCTCGTGAAGATAGATGTGGGGGTAACCCTTGAGGGATACATCGGCGATGTGGCGGACACATTCGCCGCTGGAAAGGTGAGGCCGGAATGGGAATTGCTCGTGAGGGTGACCAGGGAATCCTTCTACAAGGCGCTTGAGGTAATGAGACCCGGCAACAGGTTGGGGGATATCGGCCACGCGATAGAATCCTATGTTGAGAGATACGGGTTTTCCCCAGTCCGAGACCTTGCCGGCCACGGAGTTGGGCTACGCCTGCACGAGGAGCCTTTCGTCCCGAACTATGGCAAGCCAGGGGTTGGGCCGGAGCTGAGGCCTGGCATGACCCTGGCGATAGAGCCCATGATAAACATGGGAACATGGAGGGTAAAGACCCTGGACGACGGCTGGACAGTTGTCACGGATGACGGAAAGCCTTCAGCGCATTACGAGCACGATGTCCTTATAACTGATGGTGAACCTGAGATCCTGTCCTTGTAAGGGATAATGCCCAATAGGCCCCCAGCCTGCCCGTATCATCGGAAGTTATACGCGAAATTCACCAGGGGGAAGCCTATGGGTATGTGTTTGACATATTCGGAGAACATAGGATAAACCAATCCCAGGTCAGCGGATAGGTTCTTGCCCGCGAAACGGCACCCCAGGATCAGGCTCGGCCACTGGCTTATTTCCTCGGGCAGGAACTGTTGGCCCTTTTTCCAGTAAAGGATGTGCCAGTATTCCCCCATGAACTTTATTTTGCCGGTCCCGGCCTTGAAACCTCCAAAGAAACCGGGATACACCTCCGGGAAAAACAGCGCCCCCCCGCCTATTGTTCCTGAGAAGGGGCCTTTCTCAGAGGTCACGGAAATGTAGCCGGCGCTCCAGAGCTCAAAGCCTCGCTCCTCCATAACGATCTTGGGTGGGAGCACAATGTGCGCGCCAACTGATACGGTCTGCCCTCGGTGAGAATCCCAGAGCTTCATTTTCGGGCCAGCATAAAGGGCCTGGACATTCAGGGGCCCTGGTATAAGGGTTGACCCCAGGGAGATCATTAGGTTATCGGTGATGCCGTAGGAATACCAGAGGAGAACGAGCTCATAATCAGCGAAATAACTTTTGCCCCTGCCAAGGCACTCTCCTGTTGGCATCACGAAGAGCCGGGTGTAGTTGGGGTCCTCTATTGCCTTTACCTTCTCCAGGCCGCCTGAGGGCACACCGGATTCCAGCTTTGCCACAATGGCGTTAAGCTCCTCATCGGCCATTTCGTAGGCCAGGGGTGGCCCTTTTTCAAGAACGACGAACGCGATGTAGCCGGAATCGGACCGGTATATGGTTGCCTGGACGAAGCCTTTTTGGTCAAAAAGTCTGAAGAGGGTGTTTTCCTTTTCATCTATGACCGTCCCGACCACGGGCAGTTCTACGGGGGTGAATGCGGAAAATGTCGCCAGAAGGAAAATCACGGTTGTCTCCTAGAAGTTCTTCAGGTAAAGGCCTACCTCTAGCCGCAGGAAGGATCTGTTGTTGGCTACGAGGCTAACCTTCTGGGGTTCACCTTCAACGAGGTCGTAGCCCCGGAGCGTGGCCAGGTTAAGGCAAAGGCTAAGCCCCATGTATGGGAGGCCGGTAAAATCCACGCCTGCTCCCACAGATACCGCGCTGTTAGAGTAGGAAGTGTCCCCGGCCTGAGCCGCTGATGTGTCAGAAAAAACGGGGGTGTAGGTTACCCGGCCAGGCCCCTGTCCATATCTGCCCGCCAGGAAAGCCGTGAAGCCCACGGGAGCGTCCATGGCCAGGAGTGCGGTTCCCGTTGGCCAGGCCCTGCCATCACGCCAGAGCGCTCCCCCACCCACGCCAACTCTAATGGTGCCGAGGTCAGGCGTGAAAACGAGCGCGTGGCCCCCGAAGCCATCGGTGGATGCCACGACTGAAAGGACTGCCCAGTTGAGTCCAAGATCAAAGAAACCTACTGCACTGCTTGCAAGGAGCATGCCATCATAAGCATCCCCAGACTCATCAATCTCGGCAATCGACGAGGAACCGCTGGCGAATAGGCCCCCGGCCCGGAGCCTGCCCAGTCCCAGCTTAGCGCCGGGTTGAACCAGCGGTAAAACAGAGGCCTTGTTCTTCACCAAATATGATGAGGACTGACCCAAGAAGGCCACAAAACAGGAGGCAATGATCATTTAATAGATTATAATGCGGGAATGGGGAACGAATCAAACCTCTCTCGCGACCGGGATCCTTTCCCTACCCGAACCCCCTTATGAATATCGCTCAAAGAGAACCTCATTAAGCCCCTCATTCTTTCGTATCCTCCTGAACAGAAGCGCATCCGGCTCCCTCGTGCGAGGGATGAAAATGTACGTGGATTTCTTTTTGAGGACATTCCTCTTAATGAGTGGAAATGTTCTGACGAGAAGGTTTATCATTTTGCCATGCCGGATATAAACGAGCTCTCAGAGCGCTGGACTAAAGCCAGACAGATATGGGTGGAGATGAACCGCGGGGCAGTTCAGTTTGGCGAGATGATAATTAAGGGTCTGGCCAATTACCTCGGAATCCCTGAGCACGAGAACCTCATAGAACCCATTCCCCCTGATCCCCAGAGGTTGTCAAGCATAGTCGGACCTCTGATAACCACTGATCCAAGGTCCCGCAGGCTCAGAGATTGGATGAGTGAGGAGTTTGAGGTTGCCGATGCTCTGCGTTTCTCCAACGAGCGCAGGAGATTCGGCCTAGGCATTCTCCTTATGGTTCCGGGCCAAGAGGGCGCTCACGACTTCGTGCCTTTTTTCATTGAGTTCATGAAAGTAGGGGAGGACGAATATCTTGTCTCGCTTTTGGGAACCAACCGGGAGTTCAGGGTTCGCGAGAGCGACCCCGATTCCATGACCTCCCTCTTTGAGTTCATGTATGAGCTTCTTGAGAGCCGGTATCCCCAAAGCCTTGATGAGATGATAGAAATGCTTTCCGGCGGCGGGGAGCGCCAGGTGGGCTTCAGACCAAAGTTCAACTAAGTGAGCGAACGCGAAAAGGTGAACTAACCCGCCCGATGGGTTTATAATTATCTGGCCAAAAGGAGTCAACTGATGGAGCTATTCTACGAGATCTTTGTCCTACCTCACAAGGCCTTCAAAAGGATAAAGGAGAACCCAAACTGGACCGTCCCCATAGTGGGGGCAGTGTTCCTCTTGGGCCTCACGCTCATCTTCGTTCTTCTTTTCAAGATGACCGTCTACGAGTACTCAACGATGGAATACCTTCGCCTGATGGCAGAGAAGACCGGCACAACCCTTGATGCGGTGATCAAAGATCTCATCGGAGACCAGGATATATCAGTTCTCTTCTCCTACACCCTCTCCGAGTTCGTTCCGGATATCGTCGGGGCGTTCAAGAACTCCCTCCTCGGACTCCTCCTTCAGGCCCTGTTCCTTTACTTCGTCCTGGTGAGGGACCCCAAGCTAATCGCGCCATCGCTCTCCGTTGTCGTCTGGAGCAAGTTTCCCCTGCTTATAGGCGCCTTGCTCGCCATACCTGGAGGAGCCCTTTTCAAAAACCCCCACTTCAGCTTCTCGGTGGGCGCATTCTTGCCTCTGGGTTCTCCTCTCGCGCTCGGTTTCGGGGTTGTTGATCTTTTCTCCCTTTGGTCCTTGGTCCTGATGGCGATGGGCTTCTCGGAGCTAACCGGCAAGCGCCTTCTCTCCTGGGGGGTTATATTCGGAATGTGGCTCGCCTGGTTCCTCCTGCTGTTGTTTAAGGGGATAATCTTCGGCGGTTGAAACATGCCCCTTCTCGCCCTCCTGGCTCTCTCTGATACCCTTCGCCTTGACCTGAGGACAGCTGAACGCATGGCTCTGGAATCCAACCCCAATCTCCTCGCCCAGGGTAAAACAGCCTCCTCATCCGCGTGGACTGCGAGGGGGGCTTGGGCAGGCTACGCTCCGCAGGCCTCCTTGCAGGGGAGCTACTCCGACCTGGGCGGATACGGGTTCGTGCCAGGCGGGGACACCATGAGGATGTATAGCGCTACGCTATCCCTTTCCCAGCCCCTCTTTAGCCCATCAGCACTCTACAACGCTCTTACAACCCAAGCCCAGGCAGGCGGCCAGCGAGCCCTCTACGAGAGGCAGAAGATTGAGACCATCTACCAGGTTGATGTAGCGTATTTCGGGCTACTGAAGGCCAGGAAGACCGTTGAGGCAAGGGAAAAGGCCCTGGCAAGGGCCCGTGAACAATACACCCTTACCGAGGCGCGCTACGGCTTGGGGGACGCGAGCCTGGCGGAGCTCAGAAGAGCAGAATCATCCTTGCGGCAGGCAGAATACGAGCTCTCAGTTGCAAAGAGCTCTCTCGCCTCAGCTGAATCCGGACTCCTCGTGGTTCTCGGTCTCCCTCCGGGTAGGCCTCTGCTCATCTCAGAACCTACCGAACTGCCGGACACTTCGCCCGGCTCCCTTGATTCCCTTAAAAAGGTTGCCCTGGCTCGTAGGCAGGACTTCATTCAGCAAAAGAAGAACTTGGGTTCACTCAGGGTGGGTTTCTGGTATAAGGTTCTCACCTTCCTTCCGGAGGTTAATTTCAGCGTATACTGGCGTTATTACAGCCCGGATTTCCCCACCCTTGATCCAAATGATTACAGGAAGAGCTCCGGAATAAGCGGGCAGTTGAACTTTAATCTAACCCGTTATCCCTTTGCGGTTGCGGCTGAGCACGACGCCCTTGCCGCGGGCGAGTATTCGGTGATGGCCTCAGCGCTCGCTGTCCAGAAGGATGTGGAGGATGCCTATTGGGGCCTACAAAACGCCGTTGAAAACAGAAGGATGGCACGCTCGGCCTATGAGGCCGCCAAAGAGGCCTACGACCTCACCCTGGCCCAGTTTCAGCTCGGGGCCGCTAGTCAGGCTGATATGGCTGACGCGGAGGCGACCCTTCTCAACGCTGAGCTCGCTAAGGTGTCCTCGGAATACGACCTTTTCCTAGCCGCGAGGAAACTTGAGCTCGCGCTTGGAGTAATGGAGGAAACGAGATGAAAAAGCACTGGAAGAAGATGGCGATTATCGGAGGGATAGTGGTGGCGGTGCTCGTGATTGTATTTATCAACATAGCAAAGAAGCGAGCCGTTGTCCACGAGGTAAGGGTGCAAACTGTAGCAAGGGGTTCTGTTGAGCAGATAGCCAGGGCTGATGGCGTGATAGAGGCAGTTAACCAGGTTAACATAGGCTCTGACATCATGGGGAGGCTCGTGGAGATAAGGGTTCGCCAGGGGGACAAGGTAAGAAAGGGGGACACCCTTTGCGTTGTTGACCCCAGGGTCTACAGGGAACAGGTATCAGCCGCCCAGGCCTCGTTGGCCGCGCAGGAAGCGAGCCTGGCAAAGCTCAGGGAGGATTACGAGAGAACCAAGGCCCTTTTTGAAAAGGGACTTGTATCAAAGAGCCAGATGGAACAGGCCGAGTCAGCTTTCCGCGCCGCGGAAGCGCAGTTGAGGGCCGCAAAAGCCCAGCTGAGCCAGGTCAGGGTAACATATTCAAAGGCGTTCATAACCTCGCCGGTTGACGGAGAGGTGGTCGCGGTCAACATGGAGGTTGGTGAGCAGGTCATAGCGGGAACTGTCAATATATCGGGATCTGTAATCATGGTGGTGGCGGACATGAGCAAGGCCATTGTAAAGGCCGATGTTGACGAGACAGAGGTTGTTCAGGTTGCTCCCGGCCAGGAGGTCAGGGTCAAGATAGACGCTTTTCCCGGAAGGACTTTCCGCGGTGTTGTTGAAACGAGAAGCGGAGTTCCAACCTCAAGTTCCATGAGCAGTAGCCTCCAGCAGGCAGTAACTTATCCTGTTGAGATACTCCTTTTGGAGACCCCGGAAGGGCTTTTGCCAGGCATGAGCGCCTCTTGCGAGATAATCACATCCAAAGCGGACTCGGTTCTCGTCATCCCGCTCACTGCGGTTGGCAGTTCTGACGGACAGGATGTGGTTTACCTTTTCAAGGGGGGAAGGGCAAAAAAGACCCCCATAAAGCTTGGCCTTGTGGGGGAGGGAACAGCGGAGGTGCTTGAAGGACTTGCAGAGGGCGACACGGTAATAGTTGGGCCAGCATCAGTTCTGGTCAACCTTAAGGATGGCGCTAAGGTCAAGTTAAAGAAAGAAAAAGCCAAGCCGGGGGAAGAGAAGAAAAAGCAAGGAAGGCCTCCGGTGAGCACGCGCGGCGTGAGACTTTAAGGGCATACGCGGCCAAAAACGCTAGGCCACAAATAATGTTCCCGTGATTGGGTTTTCCAAAGACATCCAAAATATAACTCTACCAGCCCCTGGTCTGTAAGAGCTCCTCCTGGCTCATCTTAGCTACATCAAGGCCGGGCATGGCGGAGCCGAGGCCTCTAGATACCTCCGCTATCTTCTTCGGGTCATCGTAATAGGTCGTCGCTATGACTATGGCCCTCGCCATTTTGGCTGGGTTCTCTGACTTAAAGATCCCCGATCCCACGAACACCGCTTCCGCTCCCAGCTGGCGCAGGAGAGCCGCATCCGCCGGAGTGGCTATGCCCCCAGCCGCAAAGTTAGGCACAGGGAGTTTTCCATGCTCAGCAACATACTTTACCAGTTCATATGGCGCTTGCAGCTCTTTTGCCGCGGCCATGAGCTCGTCTGGCCTCAGCTGGGTGAGGGTCTTTATGCCTTTCATAACGAGGCGCATGTGCCTCACCGCCTCAACGACATTCCCCGTTCCTGCCTCGCCCTTTGTCCTGATCATTGCCGCGCCCTCTCCTATGCGCCTGAGGGCCTCCCCCAGGTTCCTGCACCCGCAAACAAAAGGCACATCAAACTCGTGTTTGTTTATGTGGTGTTCCTCGTCAGCCGGGGTGAGGACCTCGCTCTCGTCTATGAAGTCAACGCCCAGCTCCTCAAGGATCTGAGCCTCCACAAAGTGGCCTATGCGAACCTTGGCCATCACGGGAATGGAGACAGCATCCATGATCTTGAGGATTACCTCCGGATCAGCCATCCTAGCCACCCCGCCTTCCCTCCTTATGTCAGCGGGCACCCTTTCAAGTGCCATAACCGCAACCGCGCCCGCGTCCTCGGCTATTTTGGCCTGGTCCGGAGTGGTCACATCCATGATGACCCCACCCTTCAACATCTCAGCGAGGCCAACCTTAACCTCCCAGGTGTTCTTCTTTTTCTCGGCCATGTTTTTTCTCCTTTTAGCGTTATATTATAAGGCCCGGGCACGCCGCGGCTCACTCAGAACCCCCCGCCGCCTTATCAGGGGACCGCAACCCGCAGGGTCTTGCCGCCAACCCTCACAAGATAGACGCCCGGATTCACGCTGAAGACCTGCTTTCCAGCAGGGCACTCCCGTGTTATTATGAGCCTTCCTGTCGCATCATAAACCTCAATTCTGGCGGAAGAGGGGAGGAGGAGGTTGAATGAGCCGAGGCCGGGCTTTATCCTTATTCCGCTTGAGCCAACATCCTCCCGAACCTCAAGTGGCAAGCACCAGTATATAACTAGCTGATTAGCGCCGTTCGCTACGATGTCCACGCAGTCGTCCTCCTCCGGGTTCATGTTGGCGGCCTTGATCCCTGATATGTAGGGGGTGTGAGTAAGGTCAACGGTATCCGCTCTCGGAAAGTTCCCCGCGCCGTCGTTGTAGAACGCTACTACCCTCGGTTGGGTCATGTTTTCCGAACCAGCTTGCACGATCGCGTCCAGATCCCCATCCCCGTCAAGGTCAGCCAGGTCGCACCCTCCCCTGAAGCGCATCGCGGTCGTGTGGTCCCAATTATCCAGGTTGATCGGAGCGAACGAGAAACCTCCCTGGTTAATGTATATCCTCGGCCAAGGGGTGAGGAAATCAGGCCTCCCATCAGCGTTCACATCCCCGCAGGCAATATACCAGTCGTCGTAATCATCCCCGTTTCCGCTCAGGAAATGATCCCCCCAGGTAAAGTTGTTCGCCCGCTCATATACGGATATGCCCTTTCCTGGCCAGTCCGGCCTCCCGCTGACCACAGCGATATCCAGGTCAAGGTCCCCGTCATAATCCGCGATGGCAACTCCGTCAGCCCGGCTGTGATAGGCTATGTCCCAGGCAACGAAAGAGCCACCCCCACGGTTCTCAAAGAGCTTTATTGGGCTTGAAGAATTAACCGCCTCCCTTGACTGGACTATGTCCAGGTCACCGTCGCCGTCAACATCCGCCACATCAACATCCATTGCATAACTCCCGTAGGCTTGGTCAAGAAGGTGCTCTGTCCACGAGGGGTTCTCATACCATGAGATGTATTCCTCCCTTGAAAAAATTATGTCCGCGTCCATGTCTCCGTCCAGGTCTCCAACAGCGAGCCCGGCCGCCCCCTTTGGCATGGCTTGTGGGGCAAAGGCCCGCGATCCCTCATACCAGAAGATGTAGAGATATGGGTAATCATCATACATATCAGTCGCGCATGCGGCTATGTCTAGGTCGCCGTCGCCATCAAAGTCAGCGATGGTGATGTCATCTCCGTTCGGCGCAGGCCAATTGAATATGACCTGCTTCATCCAAGCATGGCTCGTTAGGAGAAAGATAAGCATCTTATATACCCTCCGTGTCAAATATTATGGCAAGAAGCTGGCTGTGGACAACTAATTCTCGTGGTTGCCCATGGCCGCCGCTTTGCTTGAAAATATTAGCCTCGCAAAGGAGAGAGGAGATGATCATAGACGGAAAAGCCATAGCAGAGGAAATAAGGACAAGGGTTCTCGCCGAGGCCCAGGCCCTGAGGGCAAAGGGTATAGTTCCTTCACTTGATGTTGTGATGGTTGGGGATGACCCTGGCTCCATCCAGTATGCGAAGAGCAAGGAGAAGACTGCTACAAAGCTTGGGATAGACTTCCGCTTCCACCACTTTCCTGAAATCACCCCGGAGGAAGAGGTAATCGCCAAGATAAAGGAGCTTTCGGCAGACCCGAATGTCAAGGCGATCATGATAGAGATGCCCTTGCCGAAGCACATGAACGAGAACGCTGTTCGCATGGCCCTGAACCCGGATAAGGATGTTGATGGCCTGCACCCGGTTAATCTTGGAAAGCTGGTCTCCGGCGCCGAGGGCGGGTTCATACCCAACACTCCGCTTGCAGTTATACGGATAATTGACAGCATCGGCTATGATCTTAAGGGGAAGCGAGCGGTGATAATCGGCAGGAGCGTTCCGGTCGGCAAGCCTCTTTTCTTCCTAATGCTCGCCAGACATGCCACAGTAACCACATGCCACACCAGGACCGTGGACCTTCCCTCCGTGACAACCCAGGCCGATGTTCTCGTCGCGGCCGCCGGAAAGGCGGGCCTGGTTACAAGGGACATGGTCAAGCCCGGCGCGGTCGTAATTGATGTCGGCACGAACATTGTTGACGGCAAGACCGTTGGGGATGTTGACTTTGAAGCGGTTAAGGATGTTGCCGGGATGATCACCCCTGTTCCCGGCGGAGTAGGCCCCGTGACGACAGCGACGCTTTTTGAGAATGTCATAGAGGCAACCAAGAAGAACTCATAGAAGGCTATAACCCCCCGTAGAGGCATTCTGATCAAAAGGGGGGTTATAATTTTGCCCATGAGAAGGTTCTCCTTTATAGCGGCTCTTGTGCTGTTTCCTTCCTTGGCCCGGGCCGGGGGCATTGTCTACGCTGATTCCTCCTTTGGTATATCCCTTAAGCTTCCGCCGGGTTGGGAGATGACCTCCGAGGATACGGAGGCCGGCATGGCATCAGTCGGGTTTGAGAGGGGTTATCTTTACGCCAGGCTCATGTTCGCGGATATCCCTGAGGAAGAGCAGGGCGGGCTTTCTTCAAAGGAACTGCTTGAGGCCGTTGCAGCTGATATGGGCTACGGCAAAGAGGGGGGCGAGATAATCGGCCAAGGGAGGGTCAAGGTCGCCGGAATCTGGGGCGCGGAGAGAACCTGCAGGGATGCCGGAGAGGAAACGGGGGGCGTCTCCAGGATAATAGCCGCTACGGACGGCTACAGGGCCATTGTGGTCATCTTCAATCACGACGGCGTCCTATCGTTCACAAAGCAGGACAGGACATACATGAAGGAGTTCCTTAAGGGAATAAAACTGTTGAACATCAGGTGATTCTTTACCCATGAGGAGAGCCCTCAGCCCATCCTTTATACTGCTTCTTTTTCTAGCTGTGTGGCTTGCGCTTAATCTCCTTACCCTCGCTTGGTGGCCGCCCTTTGACTTCAACGGGGACGAGGCCTGGGTTCTGGATTACCTCCTAACGGGGGGCAAGGCAAAAATGATGTTGGGTTGGGATGTAGTGCAGAAGGGGCTTCTCCTTTTCAACACCCCCTTCTACTTCGGATACGCTGGGATTTTCCCGCACTTCAGCCACAGCATCTGGTTTCTGAGGCTGTCCTCGCTTTTGGCAGGTCTTCTTTCGCTTGCGATTACCTATCTCATCGCCAGGGATGAGGGCCATCCGCGGGAGGGGCTTATTGCAGTTATAATCCTCGGATTCTCCGGCCCCTTTCTCTGGACCTCCCATTATCTCAGGTGGGAATCCCTAACCCTCGCCATGGGCCTTCTCTCGCTCTGGCTTTTTCTCAGGGGGACGAGGGGCAATCCGGTCCAGGCGGGTTTGGGAGGGCTTATCGCGGGGCTTTCGGTCCTCTCGCATCCGGTAGGCCTCGTATTCCCTCTGGCTATCTGGTTCACGGG
>Ga0123519_10000990_pt1 | contig 49706 bp, 44 predicted proteins | sample YelNatPaOPRAMG02_FD_87396 | JGI IMG/M metagenome (GOLD analysis project Ga0123519, IMG submission 87396) | Hot spring microbial communities from Yellowstone National Park - Yellowstone National Park OP-RAMG-02 (version 2) | ecosystem: Environmental > Aquatic > Thermal springs > Hot (42-90C) ...
AGTGAGCATAACGCTCGTGTGGGTTCAACTCCCACCGTCCCCACCACTGAGGTCAAAACTGCGGTTTTGAGCAGTCGGAAACCGCATTACCAAACCGCGAAAAGCTTGCAACTTGACTTGGTTCCTCGTGCAAACTGTCGCGGCATAAGCGTAGGTAATAAGTGCAGCCGCAACCAAGCAAAGTCCCCACCTTAATGAACTGATCACCTCGCATCGGCTAACACCAAGAAACTAGATTCGGAACGAGCTAAAAACGCTTCAGCACATTGGCACATCTATAATGCACTAGCGATAACGACAAGTATACGGATTCTACTGCAGCCAATGCGCCGACTGAGCTCGAAAAATCGCTTGTGTGGCGTCAGGTGGCGTCAAAACGGCGTTTTTGCAAAACTCTCCCATGAAGGGCGTACATGGATACTTTTCCGAAAAGCCCCTTATGACGCCACATAACGCCACAATTGAGCGTGAAAGTGCGTTGCGCAGACTCTATATGTTGAGGATGATGTCTTCCAGTCTTCTCTTTGGTACGTGATGAACTTGTTGGGAGTCCCTGTAGTATTTGATGCTACCGTCAGGACCAACTTCCTCAAGCACTACCTTTTCGATCGGCACCCCAATCGCAATGACCAGAAGTATCTGATACCTCTCAGGTATTCCCAGGTGCCTACGTAACGCATCGCGGTCTATTGATCCAAACATACAACAGCCCAAGCCCTTCTCCACTGCGCCCAAGCAAATAGTCTGCGCTGCTATTCCGTGATCGCAACCGACGTTCTTTGTGACTTCGGTATCGTTGAGAATAATGATGTAAGCAGCCGGACGCTCTCCTTCAGGTGGTCCAGGCCAATCCGGAAGATAACCAGCCCACGAAAGCGTAGAAAAGACCAATTCGTTGCGCTCCGGAGTCCAAGAAAGCACGTAGCGGAGCGGCTGAAGGTTTGCGGCAGAAGGCGTTAGTCTTGCCAAGTCTACCAGTTCTCGAAGCGTTTGTTCGGAAACTCGTTCGCTTTGTGCAAACCTTCTGTAACTGCGATTAGCTAGTACCAGATCCCTAAATGTCATATTTGTCCCCCGCCTCCGATCGTCCTTTTGATGACCTATTGCTATATTCAGATTCTACCCTATTTCCGAGGTCCAACAGTTACCACGACTCGTCCGTAGCGCGTAAGTGGTGGATCGCCATCATCCGTGACCTCAAGAACAATGTGCAGCGTCTCCTCGGACTTGACCTCCGGAGCAATAAACCAAGCCTTAGAATCTCGCTCACCGTTTATTTCTATTTTCCCATCGTAGCTTCCAGCCTCGCGATATTGGAACCACAAATAGCTTAACCGATTTCCGTCTGGGTCATCACATCGGGACGCCTTCAGCTCCACCCTCTGACCGGACCGAACGCTGCGCTGGATGGGACCGTCAACAACAACTACCGGTGGGTGATTAGCAGTTTCAGGAGACATTGTGCACCAGTCCATCCGGGCTTGGAAATCCGCTTGGTACGCAGGTCGCCACCGGAACACCGTAGCGCGCTCGTCCCAAACAACCTCCGAATCCGAGCAAACCATGTCCTTCGCGTCGAAGTAGTGCCTGCCCTTCCCGACGTACCGTCCGCCCCAACTACCCCACTCCGGATGCTCCGGATAAGATAAACCGTTAGGTATCAGATACAGAAAAGACGGGGTATCACCTTCTTTGATTCCCTTGACTTTGCCCCACGGATCGCCTCCGTCGTAGTTGGGATAAGCTGCGCCTAGCGGTCCGTGCCCCTTGTTCACGTGAGTATCCACCCACTCTCTAGTCACAAGCGACTCATCTCCGCCCCTATACATCCCGCGGAAAGCCAGCCGACTTGTTATGTAGAACAAATCCGGATTATTCTCTCTTATCCAAGGACCAGTCTCGTCCTGATCGACAATCGCAAATACCCGAATTTTCGACTTGAATGCGGCAAAATCTGTTGCTGATCTCTCCTTCCCAACCCTCCAAAGCGCTTGCGCAAGCTCTCTTGGTCCACCCCAAATGATAATCCAAACTGGTCTTGGATCCTCTTTATCCACAACCGAAATAATCCAGTTTGAACCCTCCGAATCTAACCCTTCCCCAATCGACTCAGTCCCGGGCAGACCGGCTTTGACAAGACGGCGAAGGACCTCTGCGCTGGGATACCGAGGATCGTGCTTTGTGAGATTTGAGTGCACTTTTGCATAAGCATCCAGGATTGCTAGGATATACTCGGGATGTACCTCCCCTTTTCGACCTATCGCCGTAGCAATCAGCCCCTCAACGTCAAACTCATTTGCATAAAGCAAGAAGCGTATCAAAGACTGCGTATCGTCAGGCTCCCCTACTCCGACCTTCAAGGTGGAGATATCCGTCATCACTATCACACGAGGTTTCTCGAATGATAGATTAGCACCAAGCAACGCACTCGCCAAAATCAAAACACCTAACATACCACACTATCCCCAATTCTTATCTTCGTCTCTCAAGAAGGCAGCCCGAATTATTATGTATAATCCAAGACCAATTAAGCCCAATCCCAGCAGCAAGTTCTTGGCCAGTACAAGATTGCCCAATCCAATTACCATTGATCCAAACCCAGACCAAACCAGCCGCCTTCGATCCCGCGGCCTCCTAAGTCCGCCTATTATGATGAAAGGTCCCACTAGCAGGAATGCTATGCCTGTACCTGCTCCGAAGAATATAAACATCGCGCTCCCTCCATCGGGTCTGTCGGATTATCCACAACCCAAACGCGTTAAGCACACCATAAGCTGTTAGAAACCATCACCGCCTTTAAGCAGAGCTGAAAATACATAGTCCTATCATTCAAACTCTCTTGGGTGCCTGCGTTTCAGTTCCGGAATAGCCCAACCGCGTCCGGTCTTCTCTAGGTACTCGCAATACGCTTTGAGATGTCCCCGCGCGTGGAACGGACCGCCCTCTTTCATTACGGTCCACAAGGGATCGGTATCGTAGCCATAGGGCATAGTCTTCATCATCTGGGCATGCCATTCCTGGAGATAATGGGCAGCCTGTTTACAGATATCTGGGTGTTGAGCAGCGACGTTGTTCTGCTCGTGGGGATCTTCTTTGACATTGAACAGCATCTCATCGGGCCAAAGGTGATAGAAGTCGTGATACGTGCGAATATAGATCCAGTCGCCGAACCTAACGCTGCGCTGACAGGTATGAGCACACTGGCTAAGCACCAAATATTCCCTACCGCAATCTTTGCCCTCAAGTATTGTCTGCGCATAGCTTTGGCCGTCCCAAGCTGGCACCTTTGGCCTACCCAACAGATCCGCCAACGTGGGCGCAAGATCGAGGTTGTAGTGTAGCGAATTATCCACCAAGCCCGACTTCCCACCGGGCCATCGGATGATCATAGGTATGCGACAGGTTATGTAATCAGCAGTCGCGTGCTCACCGTAAAGACCGAGTTCGCCCATGTTCTCTGCATGGTCTGCAGAGATGATTATTGCTAGATCATCGAGGACTCCCTGCTCATCCAAGGCGTTTAGAATACGACCAATGTGCTCATCCATGTACCTAATGCCGCAGTCATATCCGTCGATGAACTTCTTCAAATCCCGCATGTCCTTGATCTCACCCAAATGCCGTGGGTACTTGGGATCTACTCTATTGTCGTACATATTGATCTCACGTGCCGCATGCGGACCCACCATCTCTCGGTGCTTGGCAAGAGTCTCCTCGGTGAGCCACTTCGGCAAGGGATCGTTTTCGAATGGGTTACCAAAATCCAAAGGCGCCCTATAGGGAGTGTGCGGATCCCAATAGTTTACGTGGAGGAACCAATTGTCCTTATAAGCATTGGACTTAATCCATTCCAAGACGGTGGGCGTAATCTCCTCGGCTGACTCAAGACCGCTCTTGCCGGTGTTGTACATCTCGTTAAAGCCGGCGTAGAACCAATACGCTCCATGCCTTTCGCCAAATGGGCTCACTGTAACCGTCTTAAGCCCCGCATTGCGCAGTGTGAAGGTCAAAGCCTCCCGAGACAAACGATCCTTAAACCCGCGCGGACTTCCCTCGATACGCATATCCGCCGCAGTCCCACCATGTCCAACTACACCCGTGTGTATGCCAAACCTACCGGTGAACAAAGCCGCTCTCGAGGGCAAGCAAGGCGCATCAGAACAGTAGTAGTTAGTAAATATCACTCCCTGCTTGGCTATTGCATCGATATTCGGGGATGTATTTCGGTGATAACCGTAACAACCGAGGTGATCGGGTCTGAGAGTATCCAAGTCGAGAAAAAGTATGCGCATCTTTCATCCCTTTCCTGACCGTTATTCCACGATCTACGCAGCTGGTGTGAATTTAGAAGTTAGCTCTCGCAAGTATTGTGCATCCTTGCGCAGTGAGTCTAGCATCGCATCCTCGCTTTCGTGCTCACCCTTTAGAAACTCAATTTCCACAAAGCCCTTGAAGCCGTGCTGCGCTAGCAAAGAAAGGACTTTTTCGTAATCCACCAATCCCTCTTGGATCAGACAAAGCTCGAGCTTTTCCGGTTCTCGCCTGGAAGGTCGATAGTTTTGAGCATGCACATTGACAACATAGTCTCCGAGCATGCCTATAATCCGCTCGACGTCCGGATTGCGAAAATCCAGCACCTGGAAATTGATCTTCAGATTCGGGGATTTGCACATCTCTATCACGCGCATGCACCCCTCCGGAGTTGCACACAAAGTCCCGCCGTGCATCTCCATAGCCAACACCAAGCCCTCGTCTTCTGCGCGCAGAGCAAACTCGCACAGTGCCCGGGTGATATTCTGCCAATCGTCCTCGTATGCCTCGTGAGGTTCCTTGCAACCAGCCCACACTCGAATTCTGCGGGTTCCGAGTAGTTTCGCGATCTTGATCGCGTCTTGCGCCTTTTGTTCGAAATCAGGCAGCCCCGGACGCACATACGACCCAAACATACTCACCTTCAAACCATTTGCCCTCACGCGATCTCTCACTCTGGCTATGTGTTCCAGATCGAATTCCTCTGGGGTATGTGGCGGCTTCCCCCAGATCTCAACCCCCGCCAAGCCAAACTGAGCAGCGAGATCGATTGCCTGGAATACGTCGTAGCGCCTTAATGCAATAGTTGCCAATCCTGGCTTCACTTCACTCTCCGAATAATGCGTAGTCTCTTCGCCGCTAAGATGATATAATCAGAAAGCAACACTTGTAAAGGTAGGTAGATACGCACGAATGACAAGACAGATCTATCCCATCATAGCCACATTGGCGCTTATGCTCGTTATCCCCAACTTCGCAACTGGTCAGGAGGTAACCGGCACCTACTGGTTCGCTGACAAACCATTCCCGCAGTATATGTCTCTCTGGCAGGAAGGCTGGTCTTTCACAGACGAAGAAGGTAACAAGCTCATATACGCAACCCCGGGAATGCCGCTTGGCGGATATGTTTTCCTGTATTACCGAAATACAAGCCAAAAACCCATAACTGCGAGCGATATTCTTTTCGAGGGAATCCCGCTTTCAAAAGCGCTTGCCAAGAATCAAGAGACCAAACGAGCTGAAGATAAGTTCTACACCAGCATTCTCTATTCGAAGCTGCCCAAGCAACAAATCGAAAGGTTGAAAACGCTCGGCTGGCCCGTTTGGTGGAAATCCGAACCGACTACTGTGCAACCTGGGCAGTACGGAAAGATCACACTGCGACTTCGCCGCGTGCCTAAAGCTGCGAAACTAAAACTAGATGTAGTATTCGATCAGGGTGGGCTGTCAACAACGGTGAGCGCAGTCGGTGTCAAACCGTGTTTCGAGAGCATAGCATTCTCTAACGATCTGAAAACGGTCTATCTGTATCCACGTTACTCTAAACAGGGCGCCAAACCGCAAAGCATTTATATCGATAGTAGCGATGTGACACGCCTGGCAGATGTCCGCTGGGATAAATCTCTTGACACGGCTGCTATCGCTGTCAGACTCACACAACCGCTTGGGTGGATGTCCTATCACAACTACAGAGTCGTATACTCTGACGGCGCAGTTGCTCAATACGGTCTAAAGACGTGGGCCCGCGAATTGGTATATGGAATGTGGAGTTCGCCTAGCGGCGGAAAAGATCCAGAATCAGCCACAAAGAGCTTCATCGAGGAATATGTGCTGCACAATATCAACTGCGTCATGCCGTATGTGGTCGGCGTATGCAGGGACTTCTTTCTTAGCGATGCCGGATGGGAGTATTGTGAGAAAATGGGCGTGGGCAGGATGACCCACTGGCCCGATGGCAAACACCATGCTGTTTTCACATTTGCAATGGATGAACCAGACGCCAACGATGCTGCTTGCCGAGATCTTGACCCGAGAGACAGGCTAGGTGTGCTGGGACAATTCTTGGTGAACTGGACCCGAGTCCTTAGCGAGGCTGATCCGCAGACACCCACTCTGCTGAACATTAATAACACCTACAAGCCTGAGAACTGGTATGTATATCATCAGCTGGCTGATATCCCGTGTATAGATCCGTACTATACTGAACAGCAAGATCTTGGGGTCCGTGGAGATCCTTTCTACTTCGGCTTCCATACGAGACCTACCTACGTTCAAGCTGTGTGTACGATATCACAGTCGAGCTGTCGACCCAAGCCACTGCATGCGATCCTGTGTTCGACGCGGTATACGAACGATGAGGGCTTCCAAGGTCGGTACCCAACCCCAGAAGAAAAGCGGGTGGAAGTCTATTATGCGATAGGATCAGGCGCCAAGGGTATTTCATATTGGTGGTTCCCGAAAGACAAGTACTGCCACGGGCTTGACGAACGCACTCCTGAGGCAAACGCTCTTTGGAAGGAGATTGGCTTGCTGGGCGCTGAGGTGCGCACCGCTGGTCCGCTGATAACGATAAGCTGTCCGGTTGAATTGCCCATCAAAGCGACGAGATTCTTGTGGGTACGAGGTCTCTTGTGCGGTACCGATACGGTTGCGCTGAGCATAGTTAATGAAAACGTTGCTTGTGACCGTTTGGGGACAATATTCAAACCCGCTGAGAACGCACGAGTATCGGTTGAGTTGCCGAGTTGGATCGAGCCGAAGTCGGTTTTCGAGGTTACATGTGATGGGCTTTCTGACATCAAATTTGACTGTAAAGCTGGGGCTCTCACGTTGAACTTGGGCACGGTCAAACTGAGCCGCTTTGTAGTCGTCACGTCGGACCCGGGGCTGAGAACTCGCCTGCAGAAGCGGTACGATGAGATGTTCGCGGAGAACGTCAGGAAGTTGAAAGCCGGCTGGGAGAAAAACTAACCTCGGCAGATCAGCCAGTTAGTCCGTGACAAGTCGTTGGTTTTGCCCCGGCAACTGAACTGTTGAGCGATCGGGTTATTTGAGTACTGGGGAGCGGTTGAACCCCCGCGTATTGGGTAGTACAATGCATAGGAGTGGAATGTTTTAGTGTTAACCCTCAAACCACGATGGCTCAAGACACGATCGTCGTTCGAGGCGCGAGACAACATAATCTGAAGAACATAACGGTCGAGATTCCCCGCGACAAGATGGTAGTTATCACGGGGCTTTCTGGCTCGGGCAAGAGCTCGCTCGCGTTCGATACCATCTACGCTGAAGGACAGCGGCGATATGTGGAATCACTGTCGAGCTACGCCAGGCAGTTTTTGGGTCAGATGGACAAGCCGGACGTAGACGACATTACAGGGCTTTCGCCGGCAGTGTCTATCGATCAAAAGTCCACCACTCGAAACCCTCGCTCCACAGTAGGAACGGTAACGGAAATATATGATTACTTGCGTCTGCTGTTTGCTCGTATCGGACACCCCCACTGTCCTCAATGCGGTAGAGAAATAGCGCAACAGACAGTTGAGCAAATGGTGGACACGATCATGACACTTCCCGAGGGCACGCGGATCCAGGTACTTGCGCCTCTTGTGAGGGGCAAGAAAGGCATTTACAAAAAGCTTATCGAGGACGTCCGCAAGGAAGGGTTTGCCCGGGTGCGAGTCGACGGTGAGATTCACGAAGTCACCGACGACATTGAAATGGACAGGTATAAAATGCACACCATCGAGATCGTGGTTGACAGGCTCATTGTGAAGCCGGACATTCAAAAGCGCCTGAGCGATTCCGTAGAGATTGCGCTAAAGAAGGGTCAGGGCGTTGTTGTCATAGATGTCATAGGTCAGCAGGAGCTCATTTTTTCTGAGAACTTCGCTTGCACGGAATGTGGAATCAGCCTGGGAGAGATCGAGCCTCGGAGCTTTTCATTCAACTCGCCCTATGGTGCCTGTCCAGAGTGTCACGGGTTAGGATTTCACAAGCGCATAAACCCAGATCTTGTGATTCCTGACAAGAATTTGTCCATCAATCAGGGAGCCATTGTGCCTTTCTCACGAGGGCAGAACGAATGGGTCAATGCGCTGATTCGCGGTTTGGCAGATGAGTATGGTTTCTCCCTGGATACTCCTATAAAGGATCTCACGCCAGAACAACTGGACGCGCTTCTTTACGGTACTAACCGCAGCATTACCGTGAGCTATCGAAGCCGATTTCGTCCTGTAAGCCGTTCTTGGCGGACGAGCTACGAAGGGATTGTTAACCTCCTGGACCGGCGCTACCACGAAACGGAATCGGATCTAGTGCGAGAGGAAATCGAGCAGTATATGTCGGATGTGCCTTGCCGCTCCTGCGAGGGGAAGCGTCTGAAGCCGGAGAGCCTGGCGGTAACCGTGGGCGGATTGAATATTGCCGAGGTTTCGGCGATGTCCGTCAAAGCAGCATACGATTGGTTTGAGAATTTGCCATTGACCCGCAGGGAAGCCCTTATTGCTGAGCAGGTTATCAAAGAGATCCGCACGCGGCTAAGGTTTTTGTTGGATGTTGGGCTTGAATATCTGACATTGGACCGAATGGCAGCCACGCTAGCGGGAGGTGAGGCACAGAGGATTAGGTTGGCAACTCAGATCGGCAGCGGTCTGATGGGAGTGCTTTATATACTGGACGAGCCATCCATCGGACTACACCAAAGAGACAACAAGCGCCTTATTAATACGCTCCACCGATTGCGTGATTTGGGCAACACCATCATCGTCGTTGAGCACGACGAGGAAACCATAAGGTCTGCCGATCACATAATAGACATCGGACCTGGCGCTGGCGAGCACGGAGGAGAAGTTGTCGCTCAGGGAACTGTCGAGGATATCGAGAACGCGCCGCAGTCGTGGACTGGTAAGTACTTGAAAGGTGAATTATCAATCCCGGTACCTCCTATCCGACGCGTCTCTAATGGTAAGTATATTGAGATCAGGGGTGCCAGAGCACACAACCTGAAAAATATTACGGTGCGGTTTCCGCTAGGCTTGTTTATCTGCGTCACGGGTGTATCCGGTTCTGGAAAGAGCACTCTTATACAGGAGACACTGTACCCGAGACTTATGTATCAGCTCCACGGGACATACCGCGCGTGGGGTGAGCACGACGAGATCGTGGGCTTAGAGCACATTGACAAAGTTATAAACATAGATCAGTCCCCAATCGGACGGACGCCTCGCTCCAACCCAGCTACGTACACGGGCGTTTTTGACATGATAAGGGAGCTCTACAGCCAGACACCTGACGCCAGGATGCGCGGATATAGGCCTGGAAGATTTAGTTTCAACGTTAAGGGTGGCAGGTGCGAGGCGTGCAAAGGCGACGGCATCATAAAGATCGAGATGCAGTTCTTGCCGGATGTGTATGTGCCGTGCGAGGTTTGCAAAGGAAAAAGGTATAACCGCGAGACTCTTGAAGTGAAGTACAAGGGCAAGAGCATTGCTGATGTGCTCGACATGACCGTAAGTCAGGCTCTTGAGTTCTTTAAACACATCCCCAAGATCACGCGCAAGCTGCAGACTATTCACGACGTCGGCTTGGACTACATAAAGCTCGGACAGCCCGCCACTACTTTGTCCGGCGGAGAAGCACAACGTGTCAAACTTTCCGCTGAGCTCGCCAAGAAGAGCACTGGAAGAACGCTCTACATTCTCGACGAGCCAACTACAGGTTTGCATTTCCACGATATAAAAAAGCTGCTAGAGGTCCTCGGCAAGCTGGTTGACGCTGGCAATACGGTTATCGTGATTGAGCACAATCTGGATGTTATAAAGACGGCGGATTATATCATCGACCTGGGACCTGAAGGCGGTGACCAAGGCGGTGAAGTGATCGCGACAGGAACTCCGGAAGAAGTGGCTGCAAATGAACGTTCGTATACGGGACAATTTCTGAGAAAAGTGCTGCCGGAGTGGCACCGCAAAAGAGAAGAAAAACCCTCATCCCAACAAGTCCAAGTTGTAGCTTAGCACTGCCAGCAAGTACGCACCTCGATATTCGTCTTTTTCAGCAGTTTGGCAGTCGACCAAGCCCCAACCAAGGATTAACCGCCAGGAATTAAGATACTGCTACTGCGTCTTATTTTACTGTAAATAGGTACGGGAGTTTTGATAGCCGTAAGTCTATTTGCCTTGTGTGAAGGGGGTACTGAAGATGAAAAGGTACTTGGCGACAACGGTAACATTTGTCCTATTCGCATGCCTAGATATGCCAGCACAAGGATGGACGGGCGCGGAACCAACCGCTGCAGCAGTTCTGACACAGCAAAGCAGCACAACAAGCACTGAAGAAAAAACCCAGAAAGAACAGGAAGCTTGGCAAGAAACCCAGCGGCGTCAAGAGGTAGATGCGAAAAGACAGGAAAACACAACGGGCTCGCACAACGCAAGCCCAAGCGCGCCATCCTTGAAACCACCTCAAACTGCTGAAAGCCCCAGACCACACGACGATGACAAACGAAAGCGCGAGGAGATTCGGCTGGAAGTCGAGAAAAGACGCCTGGTAGAGTTAGAAAAGAGATGGAGGGATCGGTGGACTAGACTTCGACCCATAACCTGGAGCGATTGCTACTTGTCACAACCTGCAGGCTATGAATACATACCGCTGCTGGTCACCGTTATAGATACCACTTCACGGGCAAGCGAAGAAGTTGACCGATCGAATACCATTGAAATGCCGGTAAGCAGCTACGAGTACCACGACAAAGCTAAGCGCGCGACTGGGAGATCGTACGTCGGCGTGGTGTTAGCACCGGGAACATCGAACAGAAAGACCTCTTTCGGCGTGCAGTATCTGGCAAACACAGGCTATGGCGTAGGTCTGTGGTTTTCGGGGTCTTTTGGTTCGGACAGTGACGTCATCCCGGGCACAATACCTCACGAGGACTACTACACTGTGACAAGATGGAACAGCTACGGCATTCAAGCTCTATGTGGCGTCGGCTCAGAAGCAGCAACATTCATATTCGGCATAGGCGCATCTGTTGAGAAAACGACCTACATCGATATTTCAAATGTCACTGGTTGGAAGTGGTACGGCGGCGAGACCACAACCGTAAAACCCTGCGCTATAGCGGGGTGTCGACTGAGCCTTGGAGACCGAGTGAGTCTGCAGCTTGGCTATGACACAGCGCGCCACGCATTCTTTGGACTTTCGGCAGCGTTTTGAGGATGCGCGTTGACTAATCAAGAATGGCGAAGGATTCCGGTGCCTTGTGTTAAGGAGAGAAAAGCGCCGATATATCGTGTTGAGACGGAGAACTGCCGACAATACTTCAAGGGGAGCAGATCAGGTCAGCGTTACGTCTAATAAGGCGGAAATGCCTGGGAAAAAATAACTTTTGTTAGGTTCTTGCGCAAGAGTCTTTCTTAGGATATAATCCAATCATACTATCAATTTCTTAAGGAGTGCGAGAATGAGAAGGGGGTTTACACTAATAGAACTGCTAGTCGTGATAGCTATAATTGCTATCCTGGCGGCGATATTGTTCCCAGTATTTAACAGGGCAAGGCAGAACGCTTTTCAGGCACAGTGCTTGGCACACGGCAGAGAACTCGGCCAAGCTATGCTGATGTATCTGGATGACAACAACGATCGGTTCCCCAGTAACGCTAAACCAGAGCAATATCAAAAGTTTGCAGGCGAGACTTGGGAATACGACTGGCCGTATGCGCCAGGAGTCGAAAAATGGAGTGTAGGACCGCTCAACCAATTTGCGTACATCCAGTTGGCAAAGTACACAAAGAATAAGCAGATGTGGATTTGTCCAAGCCCGAGCGGTCCTTACGGAACCAAGTACGCTTACGGCTACCGAAACAGCTGGTTCTTCATCTGGCGAAAGATCGGCTACGGACAAGATAGAGCTACATATCCCGACACCCCGTTCTGGTATGAAAAGGACGATGGCAGCGGTCAGCCAGACGGTGTTGGTCGATTGATCCCCGATGTCTTGGCAACGGATAAAGCCAAATACGGCAGACCAGGTGCGCCCTCCAAGAAAATATTCGCGTTTTGTTATGCACTGGGTCCGGATATTCCGGTTGAAGCATATCCCGGCGGACCGGTAATTACGCCGTACTATCCGCACAATGACGGCAGCATATACGTTTACCTTGACGGGCACGCCAAATGGGCTGAAACCGGCTGCGGTTGGGCACCTGTAGGCTACACCAATCACAGGATGGATAGGCCTCACAGAAGATAACATTCAAGCGTCGTTCGCAAGTTATCTATGCCTAGTCATCCGTTAAAGTAGTGTGCTTGCCGGCGGCACAAAAAAATAGTTAAAAGCGTGTATAAAAACCCTTGACAAAAGCTCCGTTCCAACCCATAATACGAGTGGGATGGTAGTATCAATAGGCGCTGCCAGTTTAGGGGGTGGACGGAGATGCGCAAGGGTTTCACGCTTATTGAGCTGCTAGTTGTGGTCGCAATAATTGCGATCCTCGCTGCTATGTTGTTCCCCGTGTTCCTGAAAGTTCGGGAAAATGCCGCCGCATACAAATGCCTTGCTCACGGGCGCCAACTCGGCCAAGCGATGCTAGCGTACTTGGACGACAACAACAATCGTTTTCCAACCATTAGTAGCGAGCTCCTAAAGAAATTCGCTGGATGGACTTGGGAGTACGACTGGCCCGCCAAGCCGGGTGTTGAGACATGGAGTGTCGGCGCGATGAATAGCTTTGCCTACATTCAGCTGGCGCCGTACGTTAAGAACAAAGAGATTTGGATTTGCCCATATCCCAGCGGTCCTTATGGGATGAAGTACGCCTATGGGTATCGAAATAGCTGGTTCTTCATTTCGGGCGGGCTTGTAAAATGGGCGGCTGATTACCCAGATGCTTGCTTTACGGACAGCAACGGGATAGGTCGCGTGATAACAGATGTGCTTTCGGAAGATCGAACAAAGTACGGTCGGCCCGGCGTTCCCTCGAAGAAAGTCTTTGCTTGCTGCTACGCGCTTGGACCCGACATACCGATCGAAGCGTACGCTGGTGGACCACTAGTGACGCCCTACTTCCCGCACGGCGAAGGCACTATATACGTTTATCTGGACGGTCACGCCAGGTGGCAAGAGACCGGCTGTGGATGGGCACCTGTGTGGTATACCAACCATCGCATGGACAGACCACATAAGCATGGCATTTCAATTCGCGGTGCCGGTCGGTAGCACAGCAAAAATCTGTTGGATTTAGGTTGGACACGCCCAGGCTGTAACTATAATAAGAAAGCCTGGGCGTTTTGTTATCCTTGCTTGGAGGTCTCTCCTGCAATAGCGCGAAGGATATCGTCCCTCGAAACTATTCCCACCAGCTTGCATCCGCGCACGATCGGGACACGGTTTATGCCCTTCTTCACCATTGTGGCTGCGATGGTCTCTATATCATCGTCTTCCGTAAATGTGATAACATTTTTAGTCATCACATCAGCCGCAACGGTATTAGCGCGTGCATCCTTGTAGGCTTCCTCAACAGCTTTGTCAGGCACGATCCAAAGCCCGAACAATGCCAAACGCGGGTGACTTTTCGCTTGCGCTAGATTCAGCAGCAAGTCGTTCTCGGTCACCATTCCGACCAGACAATCGTTGTCGTCAAGCACCGGAACGCCGCTTATGCCCTTCGTCGCCATCAATTTGGCAATCTCGGTAACTGGTGTATCGGTCTTGACCGTAATTACGTCTGTCGTCATTATGTCGCGAGCAACCATCTTCATAAGCACCTCAAAGGTAAGGTTTGCCGAAGTGAATTTTACTAGATTCTCAACAACCGTAACAACTCATTTCTCTTACAAGAGCATTATTGTTCGTAGTTTGCTAGGATGTTACAATTCTTCTGGCAGGTGAGGGGAATGACGCAGAACGCAAACGTGGTTCCGGAGCGCGAGGAATTAGACTGGGCAAGTCTGAGTGAAAGATACCCAGTGACGCTTCGAGAGAAGCTCGCTTCACTGCCTGATTCTCCTGGATGCTATCTTATGAAAAACGCGCAGGGAGAAGTAATTTACGTTGGCAAGGCAAAAAGCCTGCGGAACCGCGTGCGTTCCTACTTTCAATCAGGCGCAGAGCACACGCGGCGCATAAGAAGAATGGTTTATGAGGTCACAGATGTTGAGTGGATAGTGACCGATTCGGAATTGGAAGCGCTGATTCTGGAATCGAACCTCATAAAGAAACATCGTCCCACCTACAACGTAAGGCTCCGAGACGACAAGAGCTACCCATACATTGCCATTACACTTGGCGAGGAATGGCCGCGTGTCGTGTACATGCGCAAACTGCGTATGATGCCAAAAGAGCGAGACAAGTACTTTGGACCATATACCGACACGGAAGCAGTGCGCGAAACCATGCGGCTGATTAGAAGAGTGTTTCGTGTGCCCTGCGGATGGAAGCACCCGGAGCAGTCCCGCGGCAAGGCTTGTATGTACTACCACATTGGTCAGTGCACTGGAGTGTGCGTAGGGAAAATAACAAAGCAAGAATATATGCGCGTCATCGACGATGTCATAGAATTCCTCGAAGGACGTACGGATGAACTGGTGAAGCGCTTGACGAGCCAGATGGAGGAAGCGGCGGAAAACCTGGAATTTGAAAAGGCTGCTCGTATTCGAGATCAGATACGTTCGATCCAGACCGTATTGGCTCGGCAGAAGGTTATTTCAACATCCCTCGAAGACCAAGATGTGGTGGTTATAGCCACGGATGAATGCAACACCGTTGCACAGACGTTCTTTGTTCGTGCTGGCAAGCTCGTAGGTCAAGAGCATTTTCTGTTGGAGAACGCATCGAGCGACGACCTATCCGAAAGCTTGCGCGAGTTTATCCAGCAGTATTATGACACAGCTGCCTACGTACCCGGCGAGGTGATAGTAAGCCATGACTTGCAAGACTCTAAGGTTCTAGAGGACTGGCTTCGACAGAAGCGAGGAAAGAAGGTCGTTTTGGCTTGTCCAAAGCGTGGCGAAAAGAAGGCACTCATCGAGATGGCAAAGAGAAATGCCGAACTCGTTCTAAAGCAGATTCGGTTCAAGATGGCAACAGATGAACAGGCGCGTCTCGAACAACTCACGGCACTTCAAGAGGCTATCGGCTCCCCTAGTCTACCGAAACGCATCGAGGCATTCGACGTTTCAAATATTCAGGGACAATACACGGTGGCGTCGCTTGTGGTTTTTGAAGAGGGTGAACCCAAAAAGGATCACTACAGAAAATTCAAGATAAAGACCTCAGAAGGGGCGCCAGATGACTACGCAGCAATGAAGGAAGCCGTGCTTCGAAGGCTTTCAGGTAGGCTGCGGCAGACTGACGCGTTTGCGGAGCTGCCGGATTTGTTCTTGATAGATGGTGGAAAGGGGCAGCTTAATGCCGCACTGGAAGCCCTGAGAGAAAGCGGCGAAGATTTGGCAGTGTGCGATCAAGTTATGTTTATTGGATTGGCAAAGAAGAATGAGGAGATATATAAGCCGGGCGAGCCAGACCCGATTATTCTCCCAAGACATTCCAAAGCCCTTCACCTTATTCAGCGCGTGCGAGACGAGGCACATCGCTTCGCGATAACGTACCACAGAACGACACGAGATAAGACAATGAAGGTGTCAGTGCTGAATAAGATCCCAGGCGTCGGTCCTAAGAGACGTAGGGCTTTGGTAAGGCATTTTGGTTCCATCGAAGCAATTCAAAATGCCTCGCTCGAGGAATTGCAGGCTACCCCGTCAATCGACAAGAGAACGGCGGAGGAGATATACAACTTCTTCAGAAGGTCTAAGGAAACCGCGGACTGGCCACCAGAGACAAATGAGTGACTTTTCAAAACGCGCGGACCGAGACAAGATGCACTTTGCAGTAGTTGAGACGAAGTTCGGCTGGATAGGACTAGTGAGCCGTGAAGGAAGATTGCTTTACTTGTTTAAACCAGAGGAATCAAAGGACGCTTGTATGAGTCAAACCGTTTGGAGAGCCGGACAGGATGCGACCGAAGCACCAGAGGCGTTTGGAGATCTGCCCGATAGGCTGCGAACTTACTTTGATGGCGAAAAAGTCGACTTCCAAGATATAGCTATCGACCTGGACGGCTATACTGAATTCCAGGCTAAATTAATACTGCAAGCGAGAAGTATCCCTTATGGCAAGGTCGCAACATACGCCGAGTTGGCAAGGGCGGCAGGAGCTACCAATGCAGCTCGTGCTGCAGGACAGGCGATGGCAAGAAACAAAACGCCGATAATTGTACCATGTCACCGCGTTGTGCGGTCAGACGGATGCGCGGGTGGTTTCGCATGGGGTCAGCACTGGAAACTAGCTCTGCTTGAAATCGAGGGCATCCCTATTAGCGTCCAGACCTGCAAGAGAGAGTATACTATACTAGCGAAATCCTGGCGAAGTAGAACTAAGGCAGGTGAATTATGCTAAAACGCTGGGTACTGCACTGGATAACCGGTTTTTGTGCTGTTTGGTTAGCGGTCTGGCTAGCAAAACTGCTAGGATTAGAGCTGGGTTGGCCATCTACATGGCGAATGGTGCTTTTCGTACCGGTGCTTGCGGTAGTTAACTCACTGGTAGGACCTTTTCTGCGGCTGATTTCGCTCCCCATAACTTGCCTGACTTTTGGACTGTTCGGATTCGTAGTAAACGCGTTGATATTTTGGCTCGCAGGGTCCATTACTGGAGCGGTTATGAACTTTTGGAGCGCACTGTTTGGTTCTATTGTGGTTACTATCGCAGGCGAGATAATAAGCTGGATGATTAAGGAGTTGTCTTGAGCAACGACAAGAAACAACTGGTTATTATCACTGGCATGTCCGGGTCTGGTAAGAGTATGGCAATTAATACTTTCGAGGACCTGGAGTTTTTCTGCATTGACAACCTCCCGCCGAGACTTATCCCTCAAACAATAGAACTTTGGTCTCCGCCGAATGAGATACAAAATGTCGCCATAGTTGCAGACGTTAGAGCTGGACAGTTCTTCGGGGATCTTGTTGAGATATGCCGATCCCTTCGGGAGACTAGCTTAAAGCACTTTTCGAGACCTGTGGTGCTCTTCCTGGATGCATCCGACGCAGAGTTGATCAAGCGCTTCAAAGAGACTCGGCGCAGGCATCCGTTAGTCACGAGTGAGCGCGGCATAAATGAAGCCATTCAACTCGAGCGAAATATGCTATCGGATCTCAAGGAGACCGCAGACAAGATAATCGACACGACCAACTTAGAGCCGGAGGGTCTCAGGAATCTGATTCGGGAATTCTTTGGCCCGGAAAGAACACAGGAACGGCTGATGATAGCCGTGGTTTCGTTCGGTTTTAAGCATGGGGTGCCGCTGGATGCAGATCTGGTTTTCGACGTTCGGTTCCTGGCGAATCCGTTCTGGGTTCCACGTTTGAAAGATCTGAATGGCACTCACCCCGAGGTTGCTCGATATGTGCTTTCGGACCCACTGACCGAACCGCTGATGGAAAAGCTGTTCGACCTCGCAGAATTTACTATTCCGCAGTATATCCGCGAAGGGAAAGCTTACCTCACAATTGCGATTGGCTGTACTGGTGGAAAACACAGATCTGTTGTAATTGCCAACGAACTTGCCCGTTTCCTCGCGAGCCGGAATTACGTTGTTAGAGTAGAGCACAGAGATTTACACCAGGCGAGAGGGCAGACGGATGCGCGTCCAACAACTATTTAGCAGCCTCAAATGGCTCTACCCCGGCATGCGGGTGAAACGCTGGCTAGTGCTAATCCCCATTGGACTGGCTTTTTCGATTGCGGGAGTAGTACTGCTCGCCAACATAAGGATAGTCGACCTACTGGGAATGGCAGGTCGCGAAGCTTTCAGACTTTTTGGACTTGATCTAACACACCCCTTAGTGCAAATTCCGACTGGCATTGGGCTAATCATCTTAGGAATTCTTTTGGTATTTGTGAGCCTCAGACAAGTTGTGCGGTCTATAACTAGCGTTGTGAGCCCTGAGGCGCAAGGCAAGCTAGCTGACGTGGTTTTCCAGCGACGGTATTTGGCACAAGGCGAGAGGATCGTTGTGATCGGCGGCGGTACTGGCCTTTCGACAATGCTCCGCGGACTTAAAAAGCATACGTCCAACATAGTAGCGGTTGTTACAGTAACGGATGATGGCGGTTCGTCTGGTCGGCTGCAGCGCGAAATGGGGGTATTGCCTCCGGGAGATATCCGCAACTGTCTGGTAGCGTTGGCAGACGCAGAGCCAATGATGACGCGGTTGCTGCAGTACAGATTCGGCGATGAGGATGGAGGTCTGAGTGGCCATTCGTTCGGCAATTTGCTCATTGCCGCAATGACCCGAATTACAGGCGATTTCGAGAAGGCTGTAAAGGAAACATCGAGCATTCTGGCAATTCGCGGTCGGGTACTGCCGTCTACCCTGGATAATGTCCAACTCGTGGCTGAGATGGCAGATGGAAGCTTGGTTGAAGGCGAAACGAACATAGCTAGGTCGGACCGTGGCATAAGACGAGTTATGCTCAAGCCGCCGGATGTAAAGCCCTTGGACGAGACTTTGCACGCAATTGAGTTAGCGGACTGTATAGTGATGGGGCCTGGAAGCGTGTATACCAGCGTGATCCCGAATCTCCTTGTTCAGGGAATACCGGAGGCAATTCAGGAGTCGGACGCGGTAAAGATCTACGTATGTAACGTTATGACCCAACCAGGGGAAACCGATGGTTATAGCGCATCGGATCACGTAAAGGCAGTAGCAAACCACGCAGGGCGCCGAGTATTCGACTACGTTCTGGTCAACCAGCAAAAGCCCACACAGGAACTGCTCGACAAATACGCTGCTGAGAGGCAATACTTCGTCGAGCCGGACATACAGGTTATTAGGGAGATGGGCTATCGACCAGTCGTCGGCGACTACATAAGCCAGACGGAAGTCGTTCGGCACGACCCCGACAAGCTGGCAGAGGCAATACTGAAACTTGTATACTGATCAATGCCTGACAGTACACTTTAATTCATCCGAACGAGCGGGAGGTAAGAACTGACAGCCAAGAAGAAAGTCATTCTTGCGTCCGCATCGCCCCGACGCAAGGAATTGTTATCGCTGATATTCTCTGACTTTGATGTGCACCCCAGTAGTTTTGATGAAGAGCTTGTCCCGAAAGATCTGTGTCCCGCCGACCACGTAGTATATTCAGCACGTCGGAAGGCAGCAGAGATATCGGAGAAATTTCCCGAAGCTTTGGTGATCGGAGCAGACACGATAGTAGTCGTTGACGACCGCATCTTGGGAAAACCTCGCGATCCAGAGGATGCGATTCGAATGCTGCGATGCCTAAGCGGCCGGACGCACCAGGTTTACACCGGCGTAGCTATCGCCGAAGACCGAGTAGTTCACACGGCATGCGAGTGTACAGACGTGACATTTAGGGAACTACCAGAAGAACTTATACGCCGGTACGTTGCAACTGGCGAACCTATGGACAAGGCTGGTGCTTATGCGATACAAGGAAAGGCGTCGCTTTTCGTAACAGGTATACGTGGCTGCTTCTTCAACGTAGTAGGACTACCGGTTTACAGGTTGAGCATCCTTCTTGAAGAACTGGGACATGAACCCACTTTTGCCGATTGAAAACCCGAAGATCGACAACTCAAATTGGACCACAGTCACTGCTGGCAAAACAGGAAAGACTCTGATATGACTTGGCCAACGCTAGGAGGCAACTTACTATGAAAATGCTCGCGGCAGTGCTTCGCGGATTCGGCGATCTGCGATTGGAAGAGGTTCCAGTGCCAGAGGTTCGGGAAGATGATGATGTGCTGGTGAGAGTTCGCGCGTGCGGAATTTGTGCCACGGATTACAAAGCCATAAAGGGCATTCGGAAGAATGTAAGTTTTCCATCTATTCAGGGTCACGAGATTAGTGGCGAGATAGCCGCAGTCGGGGCAGGCACAAAGCACTTCCGAGAAGGCGATGCCGTTATCGTTCAGCCTCTCGGACACTGCGGCATATGTTCAGCCTGCCGCGCAGGCAATACACATTACTGCGAGAAATCCTTTGTGATAGGTGGAGACGGACCTCCGGACGTGCGAAACGGAGGGTTTGCGGAGTATGTGCTGACTAAGGAGAGCACACTTTACGCCAAACCGGAAAACATTTCTTTTGACGAGGCAGCAGTTACGGAACCTTTAGCAGGAGCGTGGAAAGGCGTTATCAGACACAGTGAAATGCAGCTGGGCGATGATGTAGTGGTAATTGGCACAGGAAGTATCGGGGCTTTGTGCGTAGGCGTGGCGAAAGCTGCAGGCGCAGGAACGTTGATTGCCATAGATACAAGCGATTACGCTCTGCAGAAAGCTGTGGATTTCGGCGCAACGCACACTGTCAATTGCTCAAGGGAAAACACGAAAGCTAGAGTCTACGAGATATTGCCGGAGGGACCGGATTTGGTCGTTGAGGCTGCTGGATCTATAGAGGCTCTAAGGCTGATGGTGGACTTGCTGCGACGAGGGACTCGCTGGAACATCTTTGGGATAACAACCCACGAGAAATTCGAGCTCGACGGTGGGCTGGCGCACTTTCTGGAAGCACGCATGGATTCGAGCTTTGGAACAACTACGGAGTCAATGATAAAAGCTATAAAACTGATGCAAAGGGGACTAGTGAACGTCGGCAAGATCATTACGCACAAAATGCCTCTCGATCGCATTCACGAGGGGATTGAACTCATAGAGTCAGGAAACAGAGCCAAGGTCATAATAAATCCATAGATGCAGGTATTTATACCTGATTTTCTGAATGTCCGCCACTTCGCGATTGACAGCGAACAATACCGAGGATACACTCAGAATAGGAACCAGCGTCTGCGTCGCGTAAAGCCACGCGGATGCATAAATAGATGGAAGTAGGGAGGAGATAGAAGATGGTTAGGATGAGCGTCTTATGCGCAGCAATCATCGCCTTGCTTTACGTGCCTGCTGCAGCGCAAGGGCTTTTCTCGACGGGATTCGAACCGCCCACATATGTCGCTGGCGAGCCAATCGGAGGAGTTGACGGATGGGCACTGCTCAGCGGCCAAGCTAGCCAGGCTGTTGTTCAATCTGCGTATGTTCACAGCGGAAGCCAAGCCCTGGGCATTCAACAACCCCCAACCGGCGGTACCGGAGCAGTGGCTCTAGTTCACGATTTCCTGACGTGGAGCAGTGGAGTGCTGGTCGTTGAATTCTGGGCGATGCCAGGCGACAACACCGATGCCACAGGAGCCTGGATAGCTGTTGAGCAAGATCGAAGCACTAGCAAGCGAAGTGCATTGTTCGGCTTCCGAAGCGGAGTCCTCGCCTACAACAACGGCGGAGCATGGGTTAACTCTACTACGCCTTACAACGTGGGCGAGTGGTATAAGCTAACCGGCGTGCTCAACTATGACACACGAAAGTGGGATTTCTACGTAAACGGTAATCTGTTCGCTTCGAACCTGGGCTTTTATCACGCAGCGCACACAGCTGCAAATAACATAAGATTTTACAAGGGAACGAATAACCTTGGCATGGCTGTGGACGATTTGCAGATTATACCGGAACCTTCAAGCCTACTCTTGCTTGCTTCTGGGCTGTTGGGAGCTGCTGGTTGGCTGCGACGAAGGGTCTAGTTAGTTAGCGGCACTTGGTATACTGGCAAAAGAGTAATAGTGAGCCGCCCCGTGCGTATGTGCGGGGCGGTATTGATATGTGACGACTTGACCAATTATGAATACTATGATTAGCCGGATTCTCTTGGGTTCGATATTAGGCACGTTGTGCATTGCAAACGCATCCATTACAGGCGTTGTTACTGTCTGCCAGTGCAATATTTACGACGGCGGAAAGTGGACTGAGCAGGACAAAACGACCGTTACCTACGATACAGCGAAAAGGTTCGCGCAATGGGTTGCGTCTGTAAATCCGTCTGGTTCAGCCTTTCCACCCATTGCGGTTATTGGCATGCAAGAACTAATGAGTGAAACCGACAGAGTTACGATCCAGAACTTCTTGCAACAGTATACAGGGGCACCCTGGCAAAGCGCTCGCACTCCGCAGGGCATAAACGGAACGAGCGGCATTGGAATGTTCTGGCGTACTGACATTCTGGAGCATCGAGCCGAATGGTACTTGGGCGAGAAGGTTATTGAGGTTATCGATAACGGATATGTGGCAAAATTCGTGGGCAGACTGTTCAAGAAGCTCGACTCCGACGAGGCATTCGGCTTATTCACTGGTAAACTTGTCTGGGACGGCGCGATACTAAACGGCCACCAAATAACTGAAGAAGAACGACGCCAAGAAGCAGTTCGTTTGAAAAATTGGATCAGAGTAGGAGAACCCAACTCGCCCGGAATGTCTCTTTTCCCGGGAACTGTCAGAGTTATAGCCTGTGATCTCAACTCCGATACGGGCACGCCTACGTGGCAAGAAATGCAGTTGGAATACTCGGACCCGTCCAGCGAACACACACACAATTCATTCTACGGAACTGTTTGGCTAGACCTTTTTGGGAAGCGATTGGACTATGTATGGTGGGACTATGATGCGTATGACAAAAGGTCTGGTGGATTTGTAGACGGACCACGCAGGAGCCCACACTTTGGTTCAGATCATAGAGCCGTCTATGCAACTATAGAGCTCCATCCTGTAGATCTGACTCCTCCGAATGTAGTGATCACCGAACCCCAAAACGGATCTGCCGTCACGGGCACGGTCAGGGTCGCGGCAAATGCCTCAGATGCGTCAGGCATTCTGCAGGTTGAGTTTTTGGTAGATGGTTTCGGAGTATGGACTGACACGGTGCTACCGTATGAGTTCTATTGGGACACTTCTGCCTACAGTCAGGACTATCACACGATAAGCGCTGTTGCCACCGACGCATCGTCGAACAGGATCAGGGGACAGTCGGCACCTATAGTTGTGTGGATTGGTCCGCCTGGCAGTGAACCATCAATTGTAAATGCGCGGTCCAAGCCGAACGGTTCTATGGTCAGCATCCAAGGTAAGATCGTCACCGCTTCGTTCGGCAGCTATTTCTACGTAGAAGAACCGAATCGCACAGCTGGAATCAAGATAACTAACGTAGCAAGTTCGCCCCCGGTCGGAACGAGAGTTAATGTATCTGGGACGATCAATACTGTTAATGGCGAGCGCGAGATCAGCGCAACCAGCGTTACGGAGATAGGCAGCGACAATCCGCCTGAACCCGTCGGGTTGACCAACAAGAACCTTGGGGGAGGGCCGGCAGGACCTTACGATCCAGGTGTCTACCGCGGTTTGGGACCGAACAATATAGGGCTGCTTGTTACTTGTTGGGGTAAAGTGAAAGCGGTAGTCGGCACATACTATCTATATATAGACGATGGCTCAAAGCTACAGGATGGTTACGGATACGAGGGCATTCGAGTTGATATATCCGGTCTGAGCGGATGGAGCCCTCCGGCGGTTGGTAAGTACGTAAGAGTTACTGGCATAAGTACGACGTCTATGATTTACGGTAAGGTGCAGAGACGGGTGAAGGTAAGGCAAATTTCAGATATAAGAGTGCTAAAATAGGTTGACCCAGGGAGAGTAGTTGGGTAGAATGAATGTGGGAGCACAGGATTGACTGGGCTCCCAGTTGACCAGAGGGGGTAACAAAATGCAAGTCATAACAACGCGAAAAGACACTAAAAGAGGATTCACACTTATAGAACTCCTAGTTGTGATAGCCATCATTGCAATCTTAGCGGCTATTTTGTTCCCTATCTTTGTAAGGGTAAAAAGACAGGGACAAAAGACCAGCTGTGGATCGAATCTCCAGCAGCTTTATAAAGCCGTAGCAATGTATGCAAATGATCATATGGGTCGACTGCCACGAGTGTGTGTAGTCGGGACTGACGGCTCCGAGAACTGGAACTACGCAAATTCGACCCTGCGATCATCCAGCGGCATCTATAAGGATCTGAAACAATACGTTAAGAACGACAGTGTTTATATCTGCCCCGGGGGCGGATTGAAGTGCGATTACCTTAGTGACGGCACTCGCTACGAGATTGACTACCGCTTCAATGAAACAATGAACTACTCCGAGGGCAAGCCGGTTCGCACCAAGAGTCTGGATGAGTGCAAGCTGCCAAAGAAGTTCTACATTGTCAGCGATCGCCACAGCAACCATCACTATGCGTCAAACGATGAGTCGATGACAAACTGGGTGATGTTGATGGTGATGGCTGATGGTCATCTCGCGAGCAACGTGAAGCCCTACGATGACAGTTGGCGTGATTCCCGCAAGCAACTCAAGTACAATCACTGGGACTTCCCGAACTGTCACGCAGCTGACGCTCTTGTAGCCGGCGAATACTATTGATCCCGAGAAAGTTATGACGAGCTTACCTGTGTTCCCCAAGCGCAGGAACTTGCGGGCTGTACACCCATGCGAACTGCGCCACTTTGGACGTTTCAATCGCGGGATCTGCGCACTTTGCCTTTGGCTAGTTTTGTTGAGCACCACAGCGTTAATCGTTCCTTGCGAATGCGAAGAAGCTCAGGCTGCGTCACAGTGGATTTTGGTAACGATCCTGCACACAAATGACATCCACGGATGCGTGATGCCCAAAAACGGGCTTGGTGGATTGGCGCGCGCTGCTACATTGATTAAACAAGCAAGGTCCCAAATGCCGAACGTGATAGTGCTTGACGCCGGCGATATCATACACGGCACCCCCGAAGACTATTTGAGCCAAGGACTTGCAAGCATATCAGCAATGAACGCAGCGCGATATGATGCGGCAACTACCGGTAACCACGAATATGATTTTGGTCTTGACGTGCTTGAAAAAGCCATATCGGCTGCAACTTTTCCGTTTTTGGCAGCAAACGTCCGATCCGTAGCAGGAGATAACTGGAATGGTGTAGTGCCCTATGTGATCCTGACGGTCAACGGTGTCAAAGTTGGCGTCGTAGGACTTACAACTCTCGAAACGATCTCCCTGCATTGGCCTGGAAGCATAAAGGACATCAGAGTAGAAGACCCTCTGGAGACGGCGAAGCAAGTTGTGCCAACGGTGAGAGAGCTAGTTGATGTGCTTGTAGTGCTTTCACACCTTGGCGTCGAGCTGGACCGGCAACTCGCAAGCGAAGTTCCTGGCATAGACTTCATAGTCGGGGGACATAGCCACACAGTAATTGATCGGTGGGAATGGGTGGGCGACACTCTTATTACCCAAACTGGTGCGTATTGCAGGGCGCTGGGAAGAATCGATTTCATTGCTAGGAAAAAGAGCGACGGCAAAGCTGAAATTTGGTCTGTCAACGGCAAGAACCGCTGCTGGAACGACTTGTCGCGCCGACCACTTGGAATAACTTATCCAAATGGACCCCTATTGAGCGTAGATGACTCCATCAAAGAGGATGACGACGTTCGGAAAGCGTACTTGCCGTTCAGACGGTGGGCTGATCGATGGCTATCGGTGCAAGTTGGGTATGCAGAGGATGATATTCCGGGTCGGCAGTCCGGACAGGAGGAGTCGCAGTCTGCTAATCTGATTGCGGATGCTGTGCGCGAATTCACAAACTGCGATATAGCAATAATTGACGCGAACTCGATTGGTTCGCGCGGGCTTGCGAAAGGTCCAATACGGGTTGGGCAACTTTACGATCTTATTGGCGGTTACACTAGGCAGCATATAGTAGTCGCAAGTATTCGAGGAAAGGAACTAGTGCAAGCTATAGAACAGGGATTCAGCAGAAAAGGCGGAGTAAATATTGGTGTGTCTGGTGCGTCAATTCAGTGCAGATGGATTGATGGCGCCTTGCGCGTTCAGAGCATGAAGATTGGTGGTGCGGAGCTCGATCCAGAGAAGTATTATACTTTAGCAGCCCAGGCTTATGTGATGATGGATATAATGAATGTCGCGCAGGATGTGGCAGTCGTGTCCGAGCCCCGCGAAACAACGAGAGAAGCGCTTGTTAATTATTTCAGAGCGCATCGACATCTAGCTGCCCCAGAGAGAGGACGTATTAGCATAGTTCAATAGCTACAAGACATCGAATGATTACTCAAAAGCTCAGCGGTATTGCGCGGTTTGCTGGTGTAATTGCTCTAGCAGTGTGTATGACACTGTCAGTAACTGGCTGCGGCAAGCCCGAGGAAAAGGCTCAACACCGGGTTACCCTTACCTTGGCTTGCTGGGAGGGACCAGAGGGGTTAGCTTCTTTAACAAAGCTTCTTGACAGATATAAGAAGATGCATCCAAACGTAGACATTGAGATTCAGCAAGTTCCCGGAAATCAATATTACCAGAGACTAAAGATCCAATTTGCGGCAGGCGTTGCTCCCGATATTATGCAGTTAGCCTATGATCAATTGCCGAGCTTCGCGGAACGAAACACCCTGGAGCCTCTCGACCGGCTAATTAAGCGAGACAGGTTTCCGGTCGGAGAGATGTTCCCCGAACTAATCCCAGCATTGAAGTATAAGGGAAAGTTCTATGGTTTGCCGCGCGGCTGGACAACGTTTGTTTTGTATTATAACAAAGATATGTTCAGAGAGGCTGGCGTGCCTTTTCCGCGGGAAGGTTGGACGTGGGACGATTTCCTAAACGCGTGCAAGAAGGTCACCAAAGACGTGGATGGAGACGGTCGAGTAGATCAGTTTGGATGCGACGCGCCCACTCAAGCGGATGGGATAGCGTATTGGATATGGCAAAACGGGGGACGCATGTTCACACCCGATATGAAGAAATGCCTATTGGACAGCCCAGAAGCCATTGAGGCTGTGCAGTTCCTTGCTGATTGCCAGTATAAGTATCACGTATTTCCCACGCCTGAACAAGCCCAAGACCTAGGCGGAGGTAGTGAAATGTTTCGGAATGGTCGGCAGGCAATGTTCATACAGGGCAGATGGGCGTGCTTGGTATTTCGAGGGGCGACCTATCCGGACGGGCGCGAGATCGATTGGGACGTTGCACCACCCCCTATGAAGAAGAAAAAAGCGACGGTGCTTTTTGCAAACTGCTACGTGCTGAGGAGGAATGGACCGAATCTGGAAGAGGCTTGGAAGCTGATGAAGTGGTTGACCGGTTATGAGGGGCAAAGGCACCAGGCAAGGACTGGTCGAGACATGCCATCGTTTGTAAAAATCGCTAATTCACCGGACTTTCTAGACCCCGTAAATCCACCTGAGCACGACAGAGTTTTTCTGGATGTGGCCAAGTATGCGCGTCCACTGGAAGTCGATGCAAATACGGGAACAGTGAACGAGCTTATCTCAAATGAGATAATGCAAATATTTACTGCAGGAAAAGACGTAAAGCGAGCGATGACTTCTCTGACTCGTGCGATAGACCAAGTTCAACAGGGAGGACGCAAATGAGCTCGAGCCGGAAGTCGCTTATGCGCGGCGAATCTCTAGCAGCGGCAGGATTTCTTGCTCCTAGTTTTGTAGGACTGTTTGCATTCTCGATCGTGCCCATAGTTGGTGCCTTTGTAGTAAGCCTGCTGGAGTGGGACATTCTGACTGCTCCGCGGTTCGTGGGATTCCAGAACTACGCGACTATCTGGCGCGAGCTGACACATGGGGAAACATTGCGTATAGTCCTGGTAAACACGCTCTACTTCACAGCGGGCACAGTGCCGCTTGCCATGGCCGTATCTTTAGCCATCGCACTGCTATTAAATCGCCGCCTTTGGGGAGTAGGTGCATTTCGGGTGATCTATTTCTTGCCAAGTGTTACAAGTATAGTTGCTCTGTCCATCGTGTGGCGCCTAATGTACAACCCCGATTACGGTATTATCAACCGGTTTCTCCGACTTTTTATTTCCCATCCACCAGGTTGGCTCGCTGATCCCCACTGGGCAATGCCGGCTATTATCATAATGAGCGTATGGACGGGGCTTGGTTATAATGCGATACTGTATCTCGCGGGACTACAGGGAATAAGCTCCACATACTACGAAGCGGCAAAGATCGACGGGGCGAACGCTTGGCAGCTTTTTCGACATGTGACGTGGCCCCTGCTTTCGCCGACCACGTTGTTTATATTCACTATGTCGGTGATCAGCGGATTCCAAGTTTTTACCCAGATATACATGATGACCGCAGGGAAGCCCACACCACAGACGATGGTGTATGTGTATCACGTGTACTCTGAAGCATTCACGTCCTTTAGAATGGGTTACGCATCTGCGCTTGCATTTGTGCTCTTCCTGATAATCTTGGTTGTTACCTTGGGACAATTATCAGTAACAAAGCGCTGGGTTTACTACGGCGGATAATGAAACGACGAAAGATTTTAGCTGATATTGCAACATACTTGATATTAAGCGCGGTTGGCGCAAGTATGCTCGTGCCATTCGGCTGGATGATCGTGGCATCGCTGCGAGATAAGACCGAATTCTTCAGGCAAGCGGGCAGCTTGTTCCCCTCTGGGATCCATTGGGAGAATTACGTACAGGCTTGGACAACAGTACCGTTCGGTGCGTTCTTTAAGAACAGCGTCATTGTAGCTGTGTGCGTCACCGTTTCCCAACTTCTGACAAGTTCAATGGCGGCTTATGCATTCGCGCGAGTACGGTTCAAAGGGCGAGATGCGCTATTCGTAGCTTACTTATCAACGATGATGGTGCCTGCCCAAGTAACGATGATTCCGCTATTCATTATGATTGTGAAATTGCGATGGGTGGATTCGTATGCAGCTCTCATCGTTCCTTTCCTTGCCAGCGCATATGGGTGTTTCCTGTTACGGCAATTCTTCTTGACGATCCCACAAGAGCTAGAAGACGCTGCGAGGATAGATGGCTGTGGGCATTGGTCTACCTACTGGCGAATTATACTGCCGTTGTCCAAACCTGCACTATCCGCATTCGGAATTATCGCATTCCTCGGCAGCTGGAACAGCTTCATCTGGCCCCTGATCGTAATTAACCGACCGACAATGAAAACTATACCCATAGGACTGCAGTCGCTTCAGGGCTTCTATGGGGACGCCAACTGGGCTGTTCTGATGGCAGGCGCAGTGATTGCTGCTTTGCCCATGCTAATTCTGTTTTTCCTAGCTCAGAAACAGTTTATAGAGGGAATTACGCTTACAGGGCTAAAAGCTTGAGATACACATCATATAGCTTCTTGGCGGTTCCTGACTTGCTCCTGGAATGCTCGTCAACAATTTGAGTTTCGGCATGTGTAGCTCGATATTTGCGTGAAGCTCTGTCGGAAAACTTCTGATCCTAGTAACGTGGAGTAAAGCAGTAGAAATACTCTGTGACCATCTGAGTATATGTGTGTTTGCAGCTACGATATCGTTTGTGAGTGGCGGACCTCAGCATTTTCGGAGCAACAACCGTTCTAGGTTCACCGCGCTGGCAATGGCGTTCGCTGACTCGAACGAAACCCCTCCTTCACTCCCGCGGCAGGAACCCTATTCGACGGCGTGATTGCCTTTCCATTGCGGCTGCGATCGCCGCGGCTACTCCGGCGTTGTTGACGAGAAGCGCGACGTTTGCCTGCAGGGACTTGCCGTCGGTAAGCTCCGCCACTCGCCTGAGCAGATACGGCGTCAGCATTTTCCCCTTGATGCCTTGCTGGTCCGCCTCCCGAACGGCTTGCTCGACGGCAGCGGACGCGTCGACTTCGTTTTCTTCGGGTATCGGGACTGCCACCAGCACGGCGGAGCGCAAACCTACCGCGCCGAACGCCACCTTCAGCACGCCTGCCAGCTCCTCCGGGCTATCGACTCTCGGGATTGGGATACCCGAAGAGCGCGAGTAGAATGCGGGGAACTCGTCGGTCCCGAAGCCGTAGACAGGGATGCCGTGCGTTTCTAACCACTCGGCGGTGGCGGTGATGTCAGCCACCGCCTTTACGCCTGAGCACACGACAACCGCCGGCGTATGTGCCAATTCCCACAAGTCTGCGGAGATGTCGAGCGAGTCCGCAAAACCGCGATGGACCCCACCGATGCCCCCGGTAACGATCACGGGGATTCCTGCCGGCACGGCGATGCGCATCGTGGCGGATACAGTAGTCCCGCCGTCAAGCTTGTGCGCCACGGCGTAAGGAATATCGCGTGCGGCTACCTTTGCTGCGTGCCCATCGCCTATTAGTTCCATCTCTTCGCGAGTAAGCCCGATCCTCAGTCTGCCTCCGATCACGCCAACAGTTGCCGGCACGGCGCCACCTCGCCGCGCGGCGTCTTCCATCTTGAGGGCGGTTTCGACGTTTATGCCCGCGGGCAGGCCTTGCGCGATCACCGACGACTCGATCGCGACGGCAGGCTCGTTGCGGTTCAAAGCAAGTTTGATCTCATTTGTGATATCGAGAAGGTCGTTCATTCGCCTTCCGGCCTAGCAGAAATTCGAATCCGGACCAAAGCGGGGTTCTTCCGGCTGTAAGATGCACGATTCCAGTATCCAATTGTACGAATCCGCGCGTGATCCCTGCTCCCATTGTTTTATGGGCTTTTGCGGGTCGGCGGTACCTGCGCCATAGCCTAAACCGTTAAAACGTGATCAATGTTTGCAATCTAAAGAAGCAAAAAACGTACTCCGATTTATAAGAATAAGCAATTTCACCAGGGAGGTGTACAGTTGAAAGCAGTGGCGCTAGTGGTCGACGACTCGCGCGTTATGCGCAACATCGTTATGAAGGAACTGCGTAACGCCGGACTAGCTGATTTTGAATTCGTCGAAGCTGAGGACGGAGAAGATGCTCTCAAGAAATTCAATCCTTCTAAGATAGACATAGCGTTTGTTGACTGGAACATGCCCAAAATGAGCGGAATAGATTTCGTCCGCAAAGTCAGGAAAATGCCTCAGGCAAAGAACACTCCCCTGGTTATGGTGACCTCCGAGAAAACCGTAGGCAAAATCGAAGAAGCCCTCGATCAAGCGGGGGCAAACGCATATATAAGCAAGCCGTTTACCGCTGAAACCTTACAACGCAAGCTTGCACCTCTTATGAAGCAAATTGAGGAGAACCAAGCTTCCCGCGGTGGTGGCGGAGGCTTTTTCTCCAAGCTAATGCGTTGATCTTAAGTATGGGAGGACGGAACTTGATGAAAGCGAATGCACCAGATTTCCTACAAAATACTCCTCAACTTCAAGAATGTCTCGACAAGGCGGTTGAATCAACATTCGGTATGATACTTGGCGAATCTCCAACCTATTGTGGAGATGGTGAAGATACAGCCGACATATCTTCCGGAATGGTCGGAATCATTGCGGTAGTCGGCGACGTATCTTGGTCGCTGAGTGTTGGATTCTCGCCTGAATCAGCAACAAAGATAGCCCAGCAGTTTGCAGGATTTGAGTTTGACTACGAGAGCGACGACATGTGCGACGTAATCGGTGAATTAGCAAACGTGCTGGCTGGCGATGTTGTGGCAGCGCTTGACGAATTGGGAATCAAAGTGCAAATGTCCCTGCCATCGGTGGCACGAGGATCAGACTTGCAGTTGATTCAACCTGGCGCAGTCCGCTCGCTGCGTCGAAAATACTCAACCTCATTCGGCGACATCGTCGTAGGACTGGCAGTTGGAAAATCCTAGTTCCTTTATCATACCCAAAAAGTAGGACAGTCGTGCCATGGAAGACAACAAAGTGACGATCGCTAAGGCAATCGCGGATGCTTGTTCCTGTCTCAGCGAGACACAGTGCGATGATAAGGCAGCAATAGTTGAAACCGGTGCAGCGCTGGAACAACTGCTACTGTCGCTTCCAGATGAGATACCTGTTTTACAGCGAGCGCTTCAAGTCTGCTTGGAAGCTTTGCAAGGCTTGTATGAGGAATCGGTCGGGAATCCGCAAGCCGTATTCTCGGCCATAATACAGGTTTTGTCGTGCACCCAACAGTTACTGGAGGAAAATTGCTCAGAGGATCGGCTATCCGACGAGCTGCAAGCTCTGCAGAACGTTCTTAACGACGAATGTCAAGAGGATTCTGATTCGCCTGCAAGGCTTGAAGGCGTAGAGCTAGCAGCGGATTCCCTGGAAGATATTACAGCACTCTTGTTACAAGCAAATCCGACAGACGAAGATGACCTTGTTCGTATAAGCGTTACATTAAGGCGAATCTCCTCCGAAACAAGTCTACCGTCAGACGCAAAGAAGCTAGCGCTTGAAGCTGCAGACAAACTTGAGCTAGCACTAAAAGAGAAGAACGTATCAGAAGACCTGTTGGCGGAGCTAGCTGAAGCTCTCGCATCGACATCAGAAACCACAGAAGAATGCATCACAGCGGCGACCGAACCCTCCGAGATAAGGAACAATGAGCCACAACAAACCGATGCACAGACCGAACAGAACGATTCGGAAACTTCGTCACAGGTTTCGCTGCTGCCCGACGATTTCGATACCTCGTTGGTTGCTGATTTTATTACCGAATGCGGAGAATACATAGAGGAAGCCGAAGCTGCCCTTCTGGCTCTAGAAAGTGACCCCACCGATTCTGAAGCCGTAAACAAGGTATTTCGCGCTTTCCATACGATAAAGGGAACGTCCGCATTTCTCGGCCTGAGCGCCATATCAGACCTTGCTCATAAGGCGGAGTCGCTGCTAAGCCGCGTGCGCGACGGTGAGATACAATATGGCGGCGGATATGCCGATTTAACCCTTCGCTCCGCCGATATGGTGAAAGAACTCCTTAAACTTGTCCAATCCGCCCTGGCGGGTGAGTCGGTGCAACTGCCCGATGGGTACGAGGAGCTTTGCCGACTGCTTTCAAACCCCGAGGCGGCTGGCATATCGAGCGAGGCGGTCGAAACTGTCGCGCCGCCCAGGGTCGGTGACTTGCTAGTAGCAGAGGGTGCAGCAACGCGAGAAGATATTGAGGTTGTAGCTGCCGAAAAGGGACCTCGACCTATCGGCGAGGAATTGGTGCGGCGACAAGTTGTATCGGCTGCAGACGTAGCCAAGGCAATCAGAACCCAGAAACAGCTCTCTGCTGATACTCAGGGAAAAGACGCATTTATTCGCGTGCGAACCGATCGACTCGATAGGCTGATTGATACGATAGGCGAGATCGTTATAGCTCATTCGATGGTAGCTCAAGATGAAACTGTTGTGTCAGGCAGACACCACGAGCTTGCCAAAAAAGTCACTCATATGGGCAAAATCGTCCGAGATCTTCAACAGCTAAGCATGTCCATGCGAATGGTGCCGCTGAAATCAACATTCCAGAAAATGGCTCGCATGGTAAGAGATCTCGCCCACAAGACTGGAAAGCTGGTAGACTTCGTCACCGAAGGCGAAGATACCGAGATCGATCGTTATATGGTGGATTTGATAAACGATCCGCTAGTTCACATGGTTCGAAACGCAGTAGATCACGGTATTGAACCACCCGAGGTTCGAGAGCAAAACGGTAAGCCAAGAAAAGGACTGGTTCGTTTAGCTGCCTACCATTCGAGCGGCAACATCGTAATTGAGTTGCAAGACGACGGTAAAGGATTGAACCGCGCAAAGATAGTGGAAAAGGCTATCGAGAAGGGTCTAATCTCCTCAGATAAAGGACTTTCCGATAACGACGTTTACAGTCTGATATTCCAACCCGGTTTCTCAACTGCCGAGAAGGTCACCGATGTGTCGGGTCGCGGCGTCGGGTTAGACGTAGTCAAGAGAAACATCGAAGCCATGCGAGGACGCATCGAGATTTCGTCCGAGCCCGGAAAAGGCACTACGTTCGTCGTCCGAATGCCCCTGACAATGGCGATTACCGAGGGAATGCTTGTAAAAGTTGGCTCCGAGCAGTTCATTATGCCCATTGTCAACATTCGCATGAGTTTCAGACCCCAGGCAGAAGCAATAACAACATTGGCTGATGAGGCTGAAATGGTGCTGGTGCATGGCAAGCCCATCCCAATGTACCGCCTTTATGAATTGTTTGAAATACCCAACGCGGTTGAGGATCCAACCCAAGGGCTATTGATAGTCGTGGACGATGGTGAGGCAGGGTATGCGCTGTTGGTCGATGAGATAGTTGGACAGCAAAGCGTGGTAGCGAAGTCACTGGGCTATAGCATAAGCCGCACAAAAGGCATTTCGGGAGGCGCAATCCTTGGAAATGGACGGGTCGGCTTGATTTTAGATCCGGCAGAAATAGCAGTCGCCGCAAGAGAAAGATTAGCAAAAAAATGCGATTCCAAAACACTTCAAAAACTTGCGGCATGAGCCGACTATTGTAAGAAAGAGTGACAGTAACACGGCCGAACAACCTTGAATATTGTCAGGAGGCTTTAATATGAGCACACAAATACACCAAATGACAGGAAGTAGTAGTGATACAACGAGTTTGCAGTCCGCAGAAAAGCGAGATCGGGGAGGCAAGTATTTGACATTCTTCCTTGGAGAGGAAGAATACGGCTTGGAAATCTTAAAGGTGCAAGAAATCATTGGCATGATGCCCATAACGTTTGTGCCAAAAGCCCCACGGTTTGTAAAAGGCGTCATCAATCTCCGCGGGAAGATAATTCCGGTTGTAGACCTTCGCCTCAAGCTGGGCATGGCATCGAAAGAACAAACCGATGAGACCTGCATGATAGTCGTTCAAACTGCCAACGGGCATATAGCCGTTATAGTCGACAAAGTTTCAGAGGTCCTAGATATTTTAAACGAGGAGATAGAAGATCCTCCGGCTCTCGGAAAAAGTGTGAGCTCGGATTACATACTGGGGATCGGTAAATCAGAAGGCAAGGTCAAGCTCTTGTTGGATATAGACAAAGCGCTTTCCACCAATGACATCGAATATCAATCGATCACCGAAACAGCTGAGGAGGAAATGGCGCAGACTTGGAATGCTAGCAGCATGACCTCGGCGCAAGACGAGCAAACGAACGCCGATATGGACGCTGCGGCATAGTAAGAAGCTCAATGAAACTTCCTGCGCTAGCGGTGTGAATCCAAGGAGGTGGTCTGCCTGACAATTTCACGGTGTATGAAGCTGGTTTAGACGTGTATCTGGCAGTATGCTACGAAGCTACTTCGTGATTGGAAATTCACAGACTCTACTTTAGTTGAAGAGGCTCAGCGAAGACAGGGAGGTTGAACGATGAAAATTGGGAAATGGTGGTCCAATCTTAAAATTGCACGGAAGATTCAGATTGTTGGGCTAGTCATAGTCGCTTTGTTCTGTTTGCAGTATCTTTGGATCTTTCCTCGCATCAAGGCCAATTTGCTTCAAGACTACCAAGATCGAGTGAAGAATGTAGTAGAGACAGCCTACGGGACAATTGCGTACTATGGGGAGCTGGCTAGAAAAGGGGAAGTGAGCACGTCTGAAGCGAAGGAGCTTGCTGCGAAAGCCATATCGCAGACTCGCTATGACGAGAACGAGTATTTCTGGATCCAGGATACTTCGCCGCGCATGATAATGCACCCAATCAAACCGGAATTGAATGGCAAAGACGTCTCACAGGAAGCGGACCCGACAGGCAAGAAGTTGTTCGTCGAATGTGCAAACGTGGCTCGGTCCAATGGTCAAGGATTCGTAGAATATCAGTGGGCCAAACCGAACGAGTCGAAGCCATCTCCGAAAATATCTTTTGTTAAGTACTTTCCAGACTGGAATTGGATTATTGGGTCGGGTATATACGTAGACGACGTCGATGCGGCTACGTGGGCTTTGTTTAGACCGATTTTGCTCTTCACGCTGTTTATAGCCATCGTTGGATTCCTCGTAGCCCACTTCGCAGCAAAGTCAATAGCTCGACCAATGGACGAACTGGCAAACGTGGCAAACGAGGTCGCTCTTGGCAACATAGATGTGACAATCAGTTATGAGTCAACCGATGAGGTTGGCGTCGTGACAGACGGGTTCCGTGGGGTCTGCAACTATCTGAGGCAATTGGCAAGAAACGTCGCAGAGGTTGCTAAGGGCAACACGGAAGTGCAGGTAGAGCAAAAATCAGAAAAAGACGTGCTGTCGAAAGCCATCGCTGGATTGATTGATACCTTGCACAGTCTACTAGCCGAAGCCAAGCGATTGGCAACAGCGGCTGCTGAAGGCGACCTAAATGCTCGGGCCGACTCAAGCAAATATGAGGGAGCTTTCAAAATCTTGCTGGACGGTATAAATGAGACGGTCGAGCACCTAACGAAACCAATCAACGATGCCGCAGTCGTACTGGAAAGGGTATCCGCACGTGACTTAACCGCGCGCGTTGTAGCAGACTACAAGGGAGATAACGCTAAGATAAAAGAGGCGCTGAACCTGGCAACTCAGGACTTGCAAAATGGGATGCTGCAGGTTAACACGGCAGCGGAACAAGTGGCATCGGCATCTGACCAGATAGCTTCCTCTAGCCAAGCCATAGCCCAAGGCGCGTCCGAACAGAGCAGCGCTATCCAGGAACTAGCAAGTAGCATACAAGAAATAGCGTCGACCTCCAAACAAAATGCGGGCAACGCCGATGAAGCCAAGAAGCTGGCCGACGTGGCATCAGAGATGGTGCAATCGGGACTCAAAAGCATGGAAAAGATGTCCGAGACTATAGGTAGGATTAAAGAATCGTCGGACCAAACGGCTAACATAGTGAAAACTATCGATGAAATAGCATTTCAAACGAACCTGCTTGCACTGAATGCCGCAGTAGAGGCTGCTAGGGCAGGAGATGCAGGCAAGGGATTCGCTGTGGTTGCTGAGGAAGTGCGAAACCTCGCAATGAGGAGTGCTGAAGCCGCGAAGCGAACAGCCGAACTAATCGCTGAGTCAACAAAGAACTCAGACGACGGCATGGTTGTCAACCAGGAAGTGGCAAATAGTCTCCAAGAAATCTACAACCAGATAAAAAAAGTCAATGAGGTTGCTGTAGAAATCGCTGCTGCTTCGAGACAACAAGCGCAGGGTGTGGATGAAATAAACCAGGCTATGAGCCAGCTCGAGCAAGCCACACAGGAGAGCGCGGCAACCTCTGAGGAATTGGCAAGCGCTGCGCAGGAGCTGAGTAGTCAAGCCGCCGAACTCAAGCGGTTGGTGGCAAGCTTCCGACTTGACGAAAACGGAAACGGGAATGGCGGTCACGGCAAGTTCAGCGCAGACTCGCAGCCGGTAACAGCCAAACCTAGCAGCCTGCAGAGCGATAAGGTCACGCCTGCGAAGCCGAAGAAGGAGAAAGTCTCCGCTACTGCTGGGAAGAAGCCGGCGGGGAAGGATCCGTCCTCAGTAATCCCATTTGATGAGGACACTTCGAACCTGGCGGAGTTCTAATCTCTGAGGCTCGCTACTGGAGTAGTAGCACACACAATATCTGGGATCGGGGCGCGGGCGTATAAAAGACGCCCCGATCCCTACTTGGTCACCAGAACTCCGAAAGCACTTGACTTAACCAGTTTGGGCTTTTGCCCGTTACAACCTTTCCAGAATTGGCGGTGACAACCAACTATGGCGGGACCAACAGTTTCAATTGGACAAAAGGAACTAGAACTAGACGAAGCGTCGTATGCGTGGATCAGCAGAGTGGTATACGACATTGCCGGTATAGTCCTGAATGAGGGAAAACATCAACTGGTAAAAGCCCGACTGGCAAAGCGAATGAGGGCAACGGGCATAGCTAGCGCTAGAGAATATATCAAGTACGTCAAAGAAGACAAAACGGGGCGTGAGCTGCGTGAACTAATAGATGCAATCACAACGAATAAGACTTCTTTCTTTCGTGAGTCAGACCACTTTGACTACTTGCGGGAAAATATAATCCCGGCACTGCTATCGCGATCGAAGAAAATGCGGTTTTGGAGCGCAGGATGCTCTACAGGCGAAGAGCCTTACACACTAGCAATAACGTTAAGAGAGGAGCTGCCCAATATTGATCTGCTGGACGTAAAAATATTGGCTACTGACATATCGAACAGAGTGCTTGCCTACGCGCGAAATGCCGAATACACCGAAGATAAAATCAATGATGTTCCTGCGCCGATTCTGAAAAAGTACTTCTTTGCAATACAGCGCGAAGGATCGGTAGTCTGGAGGGTAACCGACGAGGTGCGTAAGCTCATTAGGTTCGCAAGGCTAAACCTACTTGAAGAATGGCCGATGAAAGGACCTTTCGATGTCATATTCTGCCGAAATGTGATGATCTACTTTGATAGACCGACCCGCCAACAACTGGTCGCTCGGTTCTTCGATTATCTAACTTCTGAAGGATATTTGATAGTAGGACATTCGGAAGGACTGTCTGTAAGCTCGGAGAGACTAAAGTACGTTAAACCCGGTATTTACAAGAGATTCTAACTGCGCAGAGCGCGAAAAAGAGTGTGGCGGATGAAACATATAGTAGGCGTTGCAGATATGTTTGTATCCGATAACGAAGAAGACACGATAATAACTCATGGACTTGGCAGCTGTTTGGGCATAGCAATATATGACCCTGTAGTGCGAGTCGGAGGTCTTTTGCATGTGATGCTGCCCGACTCAAATGTCGACCCCGAAAAGGCGAAGGAAAAGCCTTTTATGTTCGTAGATTCTGGTGTTCCTATGCTGTTCCGAGCCTGTTATGCCCTGGGCGCAGTTAAAAACAGGATTAACGTTAAAGTGGCAGGAGGAGCATGTGCCCGAGGAGATGCGGATTCGGATTTTTTTCAGATAGGAAAAAGAAACTTTCTCATGTTAAGGAAACTGTTATGGAAAAACGGCATAATGATAAGCTCATATGATGTCGGCGGTAGCGAATCCAGAACCATGTCCATCGACATAGCAACTGGGACAGTCATTGTTAGAAGCAATGGTCAGGAGAAGATACTCTAGCGCTACGCAACACTCCATTCCGGAGGGTGACAATGTCGCTCAATGTGCTGGTGGTCGACGATAGTTCAGTAATGCGTTCCATAATAACAAAGACCCTCAGAATCAGCGGTCTGCCGATAGGAGACGTTTATCAGGCATCAAATGGATTGGAAGGTCTGGATGTACTCAAGAACAACTGGATTGACGTAGCACTAATAGACATCAATATGCCTGAAATGAACGGCATTGAGATGATAGATGCTATTCGAAGAGATGAGGAAACAGCCTCGCTTCCGATACTTGTTGTTTCGACAGAAAGCAGCGAAACTCAGATAGAGGCGCTGCGAAGAAAGGGTGTAGAGTTTATTCACAAGCCATTTGCGCCTGAAATATTGCGCGAAGCCGTATCCAGAATAACAGGAGTTTCCAATGATGAAGGATTCGAATGCGGAACTCTACCAGACAGCAGCGACAGTTTTTGAAGAAGTCGGGTTTATGTTTCTGGCAGCTGAAAAGGATAGCAATGAAGAGCCTCCTATGGAAGCTGCAGTATCGGTGGACTTCTCAGGAACCCCCAGTGGAACGCTAGTAATTGCCGCATATGGCAAAATTTTGCCCACACTCGCAGCAAACATGCTTGGCGAAGACGAACCTCCATCGGCAGAACAGCAACAAGACGCTCTTAAAGAGGCAGCTAACATAGTTTGTGGCAATGTGTTGCCCAGAATATATGGAAAAGCAAACGTATTTCGACTACAAGCTCCCAAAGTCATCAACAAGGAAGAAGCCTCGGAATACCTCGACAGAGACAGCTTCGCCAAGGCGACGCTCTGTTTAGAGGAGGGACTGGTCAAGCTAGTCTTGTGTACGGGAGAATAAGACAAATGATTCGTGTCCTAATTGTGGATGATTCGGCAACGGTGCGCCAAGTTTTACGCGAACAGCTGTCCAAGTACGACGATATTGAAGTAGTCGGCGAGGCGATGGACCCGTATGTCGCTCGGGATAAAATTGTCAATCTAAAACCCGACGTAGTCACCCTTGACGTGGAAATGCCTCGCATGAACGGCTTGCAGTTTCTCGCCAAACTAATGAAGCACTATCCTCTGCCTGTTGTTGTGGTAAGTTCTCTGACCCCTGCAAACAGCGAAATGGCGCTACAAGCCCTCGAACTTGGCGCGGTGGAAGTGGTGCCGAAACCGGGCAGCACCTACACAGTACCGGATGTCGACAAACGTCTTGTATGGGCAATTCGTGCTGCTGCACGTGCTCAGGTACAAAAGCGTACGGAAACTGCGGTGGCTGTTCGTGAATCTCGACCGCTAGAAACTATAGGAATCGAAACTACCCACAAAATCATAGCCATTGGTGCGTCAACTGGCGGCACCTCAGCAATTGAAAGGGTGATAACAAAATTCCCAGCCAATGCTCCCGGTACCGTCATTGTTCAGCACATGCCCCAACATTTCACAGGAGCATTTGCAAGCCGCCTCAACCAGGTCTGTCAAATGGACGTAAGAGAAGCTTGTAACGGGGATCCAGTCGTTCCGGGAGTAGTATTAATAGCTCCTGGCGACAAGCACATGGTACTCGAGATCAGCGGTGCTCGGTACTACGTACGCCTCAAAGACGGACCACCAGTGCACTACCAGCGTCCTAGCGTAGATGTTCTTTTCTACTCAGTTGCTCGAAGCGCTGGGAAAAACGCCGTTGGAGCAATTCTCACGGGGATGGGAGCCGACGGAGCTAAAGGCTTACTTGAAATGCGGCAAAAGGGCGCCTATACAATTGCGCAAAGCGCCGAGACGTGCGTAGTGTTCGGAATGCCGCGAGCCGCCATCGAAATCGGAGCCGTAGATGAGGTCTGTCCGTTAGATAAGATTGCAGAATCGATACTCCGCGCGTGCAAAAACCCGGCTAGAGTATCCCAACCTGCTTGATACTGAAACTGTTCCATAACGCGCTAAGCCTATTCAAAAGAGGACCGTAGGTTCTGACAACCTACGGTCCGTAGCATATATCTTGGTTTATGTTACACCCGTTTATGGCGCAGGAGGTGGAGGCGGAGTTTCCGGCTTCTCGCTTGCTGGTGGTTCTGGAGCCTTCTCCGTCTTAGCAGGTTGAGGCTGAGTGGTCGTCTTAGGCGCCTCAGTTTTTGGAGCTGGCTTCGGCTTTGGCGGTTGCGCAGCAGGAGCAGCAGGCTTCTGCTTCTGAGGCGGCGGCATTAGTTTGTTCTCGATCTTGCTCTTAGCCTGCAGGTCCTGGAACCACTTGCCCATTTCCATTGGGATCTTACGCTCAAGGATTAGCTTATTCAACTCGACTTTTTCCTCGGGCGTAGCATCCCTACCCAACTTGTCTACTTTGATTATGTGGTATCCATAGAAAGTCTTAACTGGCTCGCTCACTTCCCCGGCTTTCAGTTCAAAAGCTTTTCTTTCGAATTCCTGAACCATCCTTCCGCGGCTGAACCAACCAAGGTCGCCGCCCTTTTTCTTGCCGGTCTGAGGATCAGTGTTGCTGGGGTCCTCGGAGTACTCGTCGGCAAGCTTCGCAAAGTCTTCTCCATTCTTGATCTTAGCGTAAATCTCGTCGGCTTTCGCCTTAGCGATTTCTTCTTTCTTCGCCTGGTCCTTTTCTTCAGCCGGGAACCTAATTAGAATATGCCGCGCCTTTATCCATTCAGCATATTCCGCGTCTGAAATCTTCACCTGCTTCTGAACTGTCTTCTCCGCAAGAGCCGACATCTTGGTGCCGGCAAGGAATCGATCACGAGTTATGCGAAACTGGTTGAGCAGCTCGTCAACACCGGACATCCCCATTCGCTTCACAGATTCATTAATCTTTTGCTGAAGCTCCTGAGGCGTAAGGGTAACACCGGCGTTTTTGGCTGCCTGTTCGATCATCTTTTGGTTCAAGATATCTTGTAGCGTTGAGGGTGCATGCCAGAACCAAAGCGTTTTGAGCAGCTCTCCTTTTGTCACCTTTACACCGTTGACAGTGCCAACCACCGCGCTATCCGGCGCTTTCCAGAGATCCATAAGAACCTTCTGCTGGTCAAATTTGGGCTGTGTTTGCGTCGCCTTCTTAGTAGTAGAAGGCTTGGTGGATTTGGCTTGGGCAATTACACCAGTAGCAAAAGCCGAAATTACAACCAAAGCCACCACAACCGCTAACGTTCGGTTACGCATTTGAATAGACTCCTTTCTTCTGTTTTTGCATAGTCCACGCTTTATTATACTCCACGTAAACGTCAAACCTCCTTCTTTCAAGCTAAAGCCGTGTTTGCAGGCGGATAAGGTTGCGTCCCGTCAAGTCATAAACTCCAACTATCCACCTCCTCTCTCGATGGCATAGAAGATTGAGCTCCCATCCTAGTAACTGATATGGCAGCCACTTTCGCCGCAAAACGCGCTGCCTCAACAAGAGTTTTCCCTTCGGATACCGCGCAAGCCAGCGCTCCGGTAAACGCATCCCCTGCCGCGGTTGTATCAACGGCTTTCACTTTGAAAGCTTCGATGAACTCCTCGCAATAATCACTTGCCACAAAAACACCAGCCGATCCGAGCGTGATTACAACGGCTTGCAGGCCTAAAGCTCGCAGTTGTCGGGCAGCAGACTGGGGATCGAGATGTTCGCTACTTTCCGCACCAACCAAATGTGCGGCTTCGTGCTCGTTCGGCACCAGCACGTCCACTTTCGCCAGAAGCTCCTTCGACAATGGACGAACAGGAGCCGGATTCAGAATCACGCGAATTCCCAACAACTTAGCGAGCTCGACTGCTCGTTCCACGGTGTCAAGCGGTATTTCCAGTTGAACCACCAAAGCATCCGAAGTTTCGATAAACGGTTTTGCTCTCTCAACGTCTTGAGGATTAAGCGCGTGATTGGCGCCAGGCGCTACAACGATAGCATTCTCACCCTTTGAATCAACCGCAATTAGAGCTATGCCATTTGGATGTTCGGAATCCGTAATAACATAATTGGAATTGACACCGCATTTCTGGAAGTTTTCCAGTGACATGCGGCCAAATGCGTCGTCCCCCACACGAGCCACTAAAGCAACATCTGCTCCCAACCGAGCCGCGCATACAGCTTGGTTTGCGCCTTTTCCGCCCGGGACCATAACGAAGTCCCCGCCGACAACCGTCTCTCCAGGCTTCGGAATCCGCTCCGCCTTCACAACAATGTCTATGTTTGAACTGCCTACAACCGTAATACGTGGCTTTGCCAATTTCCTAATCCTCCTAGCTAGTCGCAAGTGCTAGTGTAATTTACCAAGTCCAATGTAGTCAATCGGCTCCCAACTGTCCTTGGAACACTCACCTTCAACTTGGATTGCTAATTCCCCGCTGCCATCCAAGCCAACCACGCGCACAGTTCCCGATGCTGGATGATAGCGCCACTTGTCCTTGGGCAGGACACAATTGTTCCAAAGTACAATGGTGGGGATTCGATAGTGAGTAAATATATCGATTTCGCCAGCGTTAGACAAACCAATTCTACAAGTAGAGGAAGATTTATCGAAATCCAGCTTCTTAATCTCGGTTGCCGGCTCCAGACCTAATCTCACAGGAACGATACCATTGCACATTTGCGAGATTAAGTCGAACACAACCAACATATATGATTGCGCCTCCGACGCAGCTTCTTCAACATATGTGTGTGAATGAAAAGTGAGCCTAGATGGTGCATCCCAAACCATGTTTCTAAGCCCAGCACTTAGCTGGGATAAGCACCTGGTTAATAGGTCTGGCGAACGCGTAGCTCCCAGAGCCGGGAAATCAGCCGGCTGCCCGACACCAGTCCAAGCCTTATCTAAGGCTGCACATATCCTATCTGCTGCCTCCCATCTTCCCAATCTACGCAAGCCTATGGCCATTCCCGCCATATCGTGCGGCGTATAGCTTTCCGTAACTGCTCGTTTCTCGATAATGTCTGCGACTGTCTCCGCTTCGGCTCGCCGACCCAGTAAATCAAGCGCCCAAGCAAGATAGCCGAGTTCCCTGCTGCGCAGTCGTTCTCGCACCGCAAAGAAATTGTCCATCATCAATTCTGCAACCCTGCGAGCTTCCGTATCTCCCGGAAACCTATAGCAATACGTAGCAAGACCCAACAAGGGATAAGTATTTACGAATGGCATGCTTATGTCTGCGTCGTCGAACGCTATATCCTTGTATGCATCGATTTGAGCGGCGAATGACCGGGATCCTGCGTGGATCGACGCAATTTCCCGATGTCCGTCGCGATTCGACAAGACTGCAGAAAACGTGGCGCGCGATATGTCGGAGCCTTTTCGCTGTAAACAATACCGACCCGCTGCCGGACCAGCGACACGTACTACATTGCAAAATTCCAGCCGCGGTTGCTCAGACCAAAGCAAGGTCACATTTCCCCAACTCTTTACAGAGTTCAGAGGTGATCTATAATACCGTTCACAGTCAACGAGCTCAAATCCAGCTCTCACACTTTTGACGTGCCTTGCCAGCTTGCGCTCGCGAAATCCTGCATAGATTCGGACAACACCCCGGTACACAACCATCCTGAATTCGCCACTAACTAGTGCATCTTCAGAACGAACCACCAGCTCAGTTGCATCTCGGATGGGACTATCGGGTCGAATCAACCACGAAACGGGCTTAGCAAATTTCAAACTACGCGGACTTCCGTCCGAACCAGTATATTCAATTCTGAAATTTGCTATCCTCGCTAGAAGACCGTGAGATTCATATGTGCTGTGGTGAAGATTGATTTGTGGATCAGCCGAAAGCCTACCGTCAACTAGTAGAAGTCCGGTGTCAAGTGCAAATCTTCCACCTTGAGGTGGCTCGCGTAAAAGAAGCGGCTGGTCGTTCACTCTGCGTACGGGGATCCCAAATTTGCATCGAGCGACGATAAAATCTCGCAATGCCTTGCCATACAACTCCATCATCGCAGGGTAGTTGCCGAGAGACCACAATGCTTCACCTTCATCCTCCAACCAGAAGTTGTAATGCTCGGGATGAGTTGCGTTGTAGGCACAGACAAATGCGCCTTGGTGCACGCTCCAATGCGGAACCAATCCGCGCTCTAATGGATTTGCTTTTACCAGTTTGCGGTAAGCCGAGACCTGCTTTTCAGAGCCTGGATCTTTTCCAGGAGACTGAATTTCCCAAGCAAGAATCTCCGCGGTTCCCGATCCTTCGGACGACAGATGAACTTGTATGGTGGTGTCAAGCCATCTTGGAAGTTGTAACCGAGCAAATGGTACACAGTGCGTGCCGCCTCTCGAGCCCGAAATCAACTGGTAACGCCGCGGTTTGCTCTCACCTGTAATGACATAAGCCCGCCATGTAACTCCGGCCGATACCTTTCCGAGCCGCAGAACAAAACGGTCGTTTTTGAGGTCTGCATAAGCAATCGTGTGCGAAAGCGTACAAGGATGATCCTTGCTGACGCTAACTATAGACTTGACACCATCAAAGACAACTTGCGGCGGCTTCCCACCGCAATACCTCATATTGCTGACCCGCCACTTTGTCCAAAACGACGATGAGGATGACCCCAAAGTATCTGCGTGCGCAACCGGAGGAGTAAATATCAAAGGAACGACCAATGTCAACCCACACACAATGCGACTAACCAGTTTTAGCAGGCTTTTAGGCACTTCAAGCGACATTGAGATTTCCTCCGATGGACGCACATGCCTGGCCATCAACTGGTTGAAACAAGCCAAACTAGGGCAAGCGCGACCGCATTGTTTATTGCATGGCAAATCATGGCCGGCGCCAAACAACCGGTAGACTGGCGCACGACGGCAAGCACCATGCCAAGCACAAAGAGTGGTAGAAAACCTACTGGGATCGTTGGGTGCACTGCGGCGAATACGGCGGCTGAAGTTGCAGCAGCACCCCAAAAACCCATTATTCCTCGAAGAGCGGTATACAGCAATCCGCGGAACAAAGTTTCTTCAACGATGGGCGCAACAACAACCGCGAGCAGTATAGCTGCTACAAAGGCAAATCTGCCACCCAGTAGCTCTCGAATAATAGGATGTTCGGGCATTGACCATTCACGAAAAAAGAGCCGACCAAATCGCTGGACAACCGCGAGGGACAAAAGGACAGGCGGCAACGCGCCGCAGTATCCGCCCGCGCCCCAGGCAAACTGTCTAGCGACATTGCACCATCGCCACCCGATCTCGCGAAAGTCTTCACGGGTATAAAAAGTGAGAAACCGCAGTAAGCCCATCGCGCATATAAGCCCCACGACAGCAGCAGCGATCTGAGCGCCAAGATGCCCAGCTATTTCCAGGTCAGCGTGCGGCTCAACCCCGCCCAGCAAAAGCAAAACCGCGAATATTCCACCCGCGAGAATGTTGCAAACTATTCCAAATATAAAGCTAAGGAGTAAGATCTGGGGCTGGATATGCGGTACAGCCTTGTGCAGCAGGATTGTCTTTCCAAGGAAGAAGCGAATGTCAATCGCAACACCGATAAGGCACAATGCCCCTAGAATCAGAACAAATATCCTAAATGCTGGACTTATATGCTCTACACGAGTCTGAACGACAGATGAACCTGCCAAATCGCCTAACAGCACTGCTGCAACGTTGAAGCTGACAATTGCGCCGACAATAATTCCCAGGGCAAAAAAGTACCACCGCGGAACCCGGAAATGCGCGGTAGGGTTGCGGTTTTCCATTCGTAGCGCTAAGCGACCTCCGCACGTTCTGGACCAGTACCTGCGGAGTCTGGTGCAAGATTATCTTGAGATTGACTGGCGGAGGGCTGCGTTGATTCTAGAGATTCAGAGGACGTTATATTATCTCCTGGTTCATTGCGATGAGCTTCTGATTCCGTCCGTTGGGCAGCAATAATGCGTTTTTCAAGCAAGTCTTTAAATGCTTCGAGGGTAGATGACAACTCAGCTGCTAACCGATCTCGCACGGCTTCCAACCTCCCAATCTCAGCGCGGAGGCGTTCAATCTCTCTCTGCGCGTCAATTGTCATTCGCACCCTGGTCTGTTCTGCTTCCTGAATGATTATCTCAGCCTGGCGCCGCGCGTTAGCGCGTATCTCGTCTGCCGTTTTCTGAGCCAGGGTCAACGCGCTAGACATCGTGGACTCGATCTTCTTGATCCTCTCGAGTTCGCTTTGGGCTATCTCCAATTTGCGCTGAAGCTCGGCTTTTTCCGTGAGAGCTTGTTCGAGAGACTCTTTAACGGATTGTACAAACGCGTCGACCTGCTGCCTGCTGTAACCTCTTAGCGCAGTCTTGAACCGCATATGGGTTATATCGACGGGCGTCAAAGCCATAGTTTCTACCCCAATTCATCAGCGCGCTTAGTGGCGGCCTTTACAGCCTCTATCAGAGCCGAACGAAAGCCGCCGCGTTCTAGAGCTTCTAAGCCGCAAATCGTCGTTCCGCCCGGGCTTGTCACTTGCTCCTTTAGTATGGCAGGGCGCTCACCCGTTTCAAGTATCATACGTGCTGATCCCATCACCGTCTGAGCTGCCAGCTTCAGCGCTGTTTCCCGAGATAGTCCAACACGAACCCCTGCGTCCGCCAAGGCGTCTATCATTACGAACACATATGCTGGTCCGCTGCCACTCAAACCAGTTACCGCGTTCATAAGTTCTTCTGGAACTTGCAATGCAACACCGACCGCGCCAAGGATTCTTTCGGCTAATTCAATGTCGTGGTTGTCAATTGCACTACCGCACGCGTATGCGATAGCGCCCTGCCCTATCCTGCAAGGCGTATTTGGCATAGCCCGAATCACCTTGCTTTGAGGTAGAAGACGGGACTCGATAAAGGCAATCCTGACTCCAGCGGCTATCGAGATTAGCAGTTGGTCGGCAGTGAGCTTATCTTTGATTTGATTAAGCACGACCGGTACCACTGAGGGCTTGACTGCTAGTAGAACGACGCGCGCACCTTCAACAGCAACAGCGTTATCTGCTGTGACAGAGGCTCCTAATGTACTTGAAGCCTGCGACAACTTTGCTGAATCTATGTCCGCCAGCGTGATGTCTTCCGGTCGGTACAGCCCGCGAGATATTACTCCCTGGGCAAATGCCGAACCCATCGCCCCGGCACCTATGATCGAAAGGCGTCCTAGTTCGTCACTCACACCGAATAGTCCTTCCAGTTGAAAGCTCCATTGTGGGAAGCTTACGTCTCAGTTCTCCCTAAAAGGTCCTTGCACTCGGCGTCCCCTTTCGCCGTTTTCAACCTCGATAACATAGTTCGCAGGCGTAAACATATAGACGCGATCACCGACTTTTTCCACAAAGCCGTCTAACGCGTAGGTAACGCCGCTCAAGAAATCGATAACGCGAGTACATATATCCGGGGTTGCCTTCTCGAGATTGACTATCTGCTGGTGCCCCATTTTGAGCCCGTCTGCCGCTTGCTGTGCGTTGTCAAAGGATTGTACCGTTAGCCAAACTGAAACGCGGTTCAGCCGCGAGGGATTGACCCTCACAGTGCTCATTCGGCGTCTCCCACTGGTGTCTTCTACTACGACGACCTCTTCATCTTCCACATCTTCGTAGTCGCCGAAGCCTAATTTCTCCTTGAATTTTGTCCAGAAGCTTTTCTGCTGATCATCGTGATCTTCGAGCGGTGCAGCTCTCAAACTAGTAACCCTCCCCTCTGCTATTGACGTAATTCTGGTCGAAGTGCTGGACGATCACCTCGAGACCCCATTTGCGCGTGTTTGCGCGCTACGTCTGCTCCTGGCTCTCTGCACCAAACAGTGACACTTACTCCCTACGACCAAAAATCGCAGTTCCGATTCGCACCATATTGGAACCCTCCTCGATTGCCACCTCAAAATCCTGCGTCATGCCCATCGAAAGATAGATTCGGTGCTCTTCGGGTAAGCAGTCCCATAGTTCTTTAAGCTTAGCGAAGTACGGTCGAGTTTCCTCCGCATTATTAACGATCGGCGCCATCCCCATTAGTCCACAAACGTGAATACCCTGTATATCCGCTATTGATTCCAAAAAAGCCATAACTTGCTCAGGCTTTACTCCAAACTTGGTTTCTTCCCCAGAGATATTTACTTCGACAAGTACGTCAACTGTCTTGCCGATTGCCTGAGCCCTGCGCCCCAGTTCCCGCGCCAACTGTTCGCTATCGACACTATGAATAAGGCTGAATAGCTCAACCGCGTGCTTAGCCTTGTTCCTCTGAAGATGACCGATCATATGCCAGCGAACTGCCTGTCCTATCGTCGAGAACTTGACTTCTGCCTCCTGGACATAGTTTTCGCCTATGTCGGTGATGCCACAATCGATGACCTGCTTGATCTCGTCAACGGATCTAGTTTTGGTGACGGCAATCAGTGTAATGTCATCTGCTTTGCGTCCAGAACGGCACGCAGCAGCGGCAATGCGTTCTCTGACCGATTCGAGGTTTTTGGCTATCTGAGACATGGTAGTGTCAATGGGATAGTATTACATCTAGTTTACATCCCGTCAAGAGGGAAGGGAAGTCGAAGTCAACACCAGTGTGAATGCAACGCGATTATGTCCCCTGGTATCTGCAGAGGGATAATGTCCCCATGGAGAGAGGAGTAATCGCGATAACACAGAAGGAAGCTACGCGCTACGATGTGCTAAGGAGAGTGCTCGACGGGACGATCAGCCTGGTGGCTGCCGCAGTTTACATGGGGGTGAGTTACAGACAGG